>WNFR01002951.1_pt1 | contig 17650 bp, 17 predicted proteins | sample 5400221 | NCBI WGS metagenome assembly WNFR01 (sample SAMN13153357, study PRJNA577476) | soil metagenome | isolation source: 40 cm soil under Madrone tree | place: USA:California | collected 2016-06-14
ACTGCGCTTCGCCGTGATGCGCGCCGATCAGATGAAGCAAATGGAGTCGAACATCCTCCGAAGCCGGCGCCAGGTCTTTCCATGCACTCGCATTTTCGGCGCTTAATTTTCGCCAGAGCGAATTGACCAGCTCGAGGCCAATCGAGATGTGCCCCATTAATTCACCGCGCTCGTCATAACCCATGGTGAATCCGCTTTCCGGTAACGAATTTTCCCAGAGCTTTCCGCAATCGTGGAATAAAATACCGGCAAGCAAAAGATCGACATTCAGTGCCGGATACAACGACGCGATCTCGAGGGCGAGCCGCATCATTTGCGCGGTGTGCTCGACCAGTCCGCCGCGCCGCGCGTGATGGTAATTTCGCGCCGCGGCTGTGCGTCGAAAACGATCGCCCCATTCTTTTAGAAATGCGTCGCACAACGTGCGCAGGCGAGGATCGACAATCGACTTCACGGTCTGAGCGATGAAATCCGAATCGGCCTTTTGCTTGGCCCGCAAATCCGCCGGTCCTTCTAGAAGCGCAGCTTTTTCTTCTGGCGTGAGCGGACGAACCGTCCATTTCTGGGCCTCGAGTCCGTATTGCGAATGCGTGTGAAATTCCGCGGCGAGCTCGACAAAACTTTCCGCGGTCATTTCGCTGCAAGCTTTGTAAGCAGGATGATCGCTCCAGACGCGCAACGTCATCCGATCGCAGGCGTCGGCCAGACTCAATTCGCAGTACGGTTTTTGTTCGCGAGTTAGCCTTGGCGTTGCAGCTTCCACCTGGACATGCACGCGTGCCGAGACCGGGCCGCTTTGCGCAGCGCGACGGACCTCAGTCAGCGTCATCAAGTCCATGTCGATCGAACAGCCGCGCGTGAGAATTGACGCGACCGGTTATTTCGCTGCCTCGATAACACCGCACGCGATCCGCGCGCCGGAATTACCCGCCGGATCGGTCTTCAGATCATCCTCTTTCTCATGAACAACGACCGACTTGCCGATAATTGAATCCGCGCCGCTGAGATTCATTTTGCCTTTCCAATCCAGATGCGCTTTTCCGGAAGCATCGGCTGCAATGTTGCCGAGGTCCCCGACGTGATGCTCAGCCGTCATCGGTCCGCCATGGTGTTGGTGTGTCGGATTGAAATGTCCGCCAGCCGATGCAGCATCTGCCGCCGAGCAATCGCCCTTTTCGTGAATGTGGAAACCGTGCTCGCCCGGTTTCAGGCTTTGAATGTCTGCGACTACTCGCACGTCATCGCCGCTCTTCGAGAATGTAATCGTGCCAGTGACCTGGCTGCCGGACTTTGGCTCTAACTTCGCGACCGCCTTCGTCACATCTTGCCCGTGTGCAACAATCGCCAGAGCGCATAACATGCCCAGAGAAATAATGATAGTTTTCATGTTGGAACGGTATGGCGCTTCGGCGCGAAATGAAACTACGAATCCAGCGTCCGTTGATCGAGACCAGCATAAGCATCGATGCGACGATCGCGGAGAAACGGCCAGTGAGTGCGATGCCGATCGACCGCGTCCCAATTGATATCGGCCATCACGATTTCTTCGCGATCGACCGACCCTTTGGCGATGATCATACCATCTGGACCGCAGATGAAACTTTGCCCCCAAAATTCGATCCCGTCGCCGCCCGCAGGTTTTTCGTGGCCAACGCGATTCGCCGCGGCAACATAACAACCATTAGCGATGGCATGGCTACGCTGGATCGTTTCCCACGCCGAATGCTGCGCCGCGCCGAATTCCTTCTTCTCCGCTGGATGCCAGCCGATAGCCGTGGGATAGAAAATAATTTCCGCTCCGCGCAACGCCGTGAGCCGCGCCGCTTCCGGATACCATTGGTCCCAACAGACGCACACGCCGATCTTTCCGCGCGCGGTTTGCCAGGCTTGGAACCCGAGATCGCCCGGCGCGAAATAAAATTTCTCGTGATACAGCGGGTCATCGGGGATGTGCATCTTACGATATTTGCCTAGCATTTTTCCATCGGCATCGAGAACAACGGCGGTATTGTGATAAACACCGGCGCGGCGTTTCTCGAAGAGCGAGGCGACGATGACGACGCCAAGTTCGCGCGCCAGCTCTCCGAGAGTGCTGGTCGATCGTCCGGGGATTTCCTCCGCCAGCGCAAAGTTGGCGTGATCTTGCGTCTGACAAAAATATTGCGACCGGAAAAGTTCCGGCAGGCAAACGACCTGCGCGCCTTGCCTCGCCGCCTCGCGAATGAACTGGACGGCACGCGCGAAATTGTTTTCCGGCTCCGCGCCGCACTCCATTTGCACCAGCGCAACTTTTGTCATCTGCGCCTTAGCCATCAGAAATTAACCGTCAAGGACACGGAGTTCACGCAGATGTAAATGGTTTTGTCCTTCGTGCTCTTCGTCGCGAAAACTATTTGATCGAATCGGCCGGAACGATCTTGATGCTCTCGACATTGATTCGTTTTAGCGGCCGATCGCCCGGTCCGGTCTTGGTCGTTGCGATTTTTTCCAGCACCTCGTCGCCTTTGATCAGTTTACCAAACGCGGTGTATTGGCGATCGAGAAATGTCGGAGCGCCGTGGCAAATAAAAAATTGGCTGCCCGCAGAATTGGGATCGTTCGAACGCGCCATCGAGAGAACGCCGCGGATGTGCGATTTTTCATTAAATTCGGCCGCGATCTTGTAGCCGGGATCGCCCGTGCCCCACGACGCCCGCTTGCTCTCATCTTTCGTGAGCGGATCGCCGCCCTGAATCATAAAACCTTTGATGACACGGTGGAACGCGGTGCCATCGTAAAAACCTTGACGGGCGAGCTTCTTGAAATTCTCGACTGTCTTCGGCGCAACGTCAGGCCAGAACTCGGCCACCATATCGCCTTCGCTCGTCTTGATGACCGCCACTTCGTTTGCTGTATTCATAGGTTTTTCTTTCTTTTCCTCAGCGCCAAGTTGCGCCGCGGCGAAAAATACAGCGCAGAGTACTGGAATTAAGATCGACAATTTCATCCCGATAAGTGGCATGAACGCGGTGCGCTGTCACGCGTTCCTGCCATGATATTCCTGCAAGCTGCGCACCTGCACTTTGCTCTTTTGTAAAGAGCGAATGCCATTCGCGCTCGCCTGCGCTGCGCGCACCGTCGTCATGATCGGGATTTTTCGCGCCAGCGACGCATTGCGGATCGCCACCTCGTCCTGGCGCGGAATTTTTCCGCTCGGCGTGTTAATGATGAAATTGATATCGCCGTTCTTAACGCGGTCGAGAACGTTGGGGCGGCCCTCGCGTAATTTAAAAACCTTTTTTACTTTGATCTTTGCCTTCGCCAGCGCCGCCGCCGTTCCGCTGGTCGCGATGATGCCAAAGCCAAGCTTCACAAACTCGCGCGCCACCGGAATCAGCGCTTCTTTGTCACTATCCTTCACACTAATGAAGACGTTGCCTTTCCTGGGCAGGGGCGGTGGCGCAGCCATCTGAGATTTCGCGTAAGCCAGGCCAAGATCGACATCCATACCCATCACTTCGCCGGTCGATTTCATTTCCGGGCCGAGCGCGATATCCACTCCTTGATAACGCAAGAACGGAAAGACCGCTTCCTTTACCGAAAAATGTTTCGGCACAATTTCTTTCGTGAATCCGAGCTCGCGCAAAGTTTTTCCTGTCATCACTTTGGCGGCGAGCTTGGCCAGCGGCACACCGATCGCTTTGCTCACAAACGGGATGGTGCGCGAGGCGCGTGGGTTTACTTCGAGGACGTACACATCCTTGCCTTTGACCGCGAATTGCACATTCATCAAGCCGCGCACATTCAATTCGCGGGTCATCGCCCTGGTTGCCGCCGAAATTTCATCGAGGATTTTTTTCGACAAAGAAAAAGTCGGGATCACGCAAGCACTGTCGCCGCTATGAATGCCGGCTTGCTCGATGTGCTCCATGATTGCCCCGATCACAGTCGCTTCGCCGTCTGAAATGCAATCGACATCCACTTCGATGGCGTCTTCGAGAAAGCGATCGACCAGGACCGGTCGATCCGGGCTTACTTCGATCGCGCTCTGCATGTATCGCCGAAGGTCTTCCTCGTGATAAACCAGCTCCATGGCACGGCCGCCGAGCACGAAAGAAGGCCGCACTAAAACCGGATAGCCGATTTCTTTTGCAATCGCCGCCGCTTCATCCGCGCTGACCGCCGAACCGCTTGGCGTCTGCCGCAAGCCGAGTTTATCGAGCATCGCCGCGAATAATTGCCGATCTTCCGCGGTCTCGATGCTCTCCGGTTGAGTGCCAAGAATGGGAACGCCAGCGGCTTTCAATCCATCGGCAAGGTTAAGGGGCGTTTGCCCGCCGAACTGCACGAAAACCCCTTCAGGTTTCTCCTGATCGTAGATATTGAGCACGTCCTCCAGTGTAAGCGGTTCGAAATAGAGTTTATCGCTCGTATCGTAATCGGTTGAAACCGTTTCCGGATTGGAATTAACCATGATCGTTTCGAACCCGAGCTCGCGCAGCGCGAACGCCGCGTGGACGCAACAATAATCGAACTCGATTCCCTGGCCGATCCGGTTTGGACCCCCGCCCAGGATCATGATCTTGCGTTTGCCGCTCTCGCGCCGCTCATTCTCGTCGCCGTAAGTCGAATAATAGTACGGCGTGTAAGCTTCGAATTCGGCCGCGCAGGTATCGACGAGGCGATAAGTTGGGAGGACATTCTCCGCTATTCGTTTCGCTCGAATTATTTTTTCCGACAAACCGGATGCGATCGCGATCTGGCGATCGGAAAAGCCGAGCTTTTTTGCGCGCCAAAAACTTTTCGTTTTCAAACATGCCGACTCGGACACGATTTCGGCAACATTTCGCAAAAACCACTTGTCGATCTTGGTTAGTTCGAAGACTTCGTCGATGGACGCGCCCTTTTGAAATGCTTGCGCGAGATCGAAGATTCGATCCGCGCCGGGGATCGAAAGTTTCCGCCGCAATATTTCAAGATCGACATCTTTGTCTGCGCCATCATTGCAAAGCCCGAAACGCTTGATTTCGAGCGAGCGTAGCGCTTTTTGCAGTGCTTCCTTAAACGTGCGGCCGATTGCCATCGCTTCGCCCACGCTTTTCATCTGTGTGGTCAGCGTCGCGTCGGCCTGTGGAAATTTTTCAAACGTGAACCGCGGTACTTTGACGACGCAGTAATCGATCGTCGGCTCGAAGCATGCCGGGGTTTCACGGGTGATGTCGTTTTTGATTTCGTCGAGGGTATAACCGACCGCGAGTTTCGCGGCGATCTTCGCGATCGGAAATCCGGTCGCCTTTGAGGCGAGGGCGCTCGAACGCGAGACCCGCGGATTCATCTCGATCACGACCATGCGTCCGTTGTTTGGATCGACCGCAAACTGAATGTTCGATCCACCAGTTTCGACGCCAATCTCGCGAATGACCGCGAAGGCTGCATCGCGCATCATCTGATATTCTTTATCGGTGAGGGTCTGGACCGGCGCAACGGTGATAGAGTCGCCGGTGTGCACGCCCATCGGATCGAAGTTCTCGATCGAGCAAACAACCACGCAGTTGTCGGCGCGATCGCGCATCACTTCCATCTCGAATTCCTTCCAACCGACGAGCGATTCCTCGATCAAGACTTCGGTGACTGGCGAAAGATTGAGACCGCGGTCCGCGATTTCTTCCAGCTCATCGCGATTGTAAGCGATGCCTCCGCCCATGCCGCCGAGACTGAAAGCCGGCCGAATGATCAGGGGAAACGTCCCAATTTCATCAGCCACGCGGTTTGCATCGGGGATCGAATGCGCAATTCCGGAGCGGGGCAGGTCCAGGCCGATGCGCAGCATCGCTTCCTTGAATAATTGTCGATCTTCGCCTTTGGCGATGGCTTGTGCGTTTGCACCGATCAATTTCACACTGTGCCGCGCCAGTGCGCCGTTGCGATAAAGTTCCATCGCGACGTTGAGCGCGGTCTGCCCGCCCATGGTCGGAAGAAGCGCGTCAGGTTTTTCCCGCTCGATGATCGCCTCGATTACTTCCGCCGTGATCGGCTCGATGTAGGTACGATCGGCAAACTCCGGATCGGTCATGATTGTGGCTGGATTCGAATTGACCAGCACGACCTGATAGCCCTCCTCGCGCAATGCCTTGCACGCCTGGACGCCAGAATAATCGAATTCGCAGCCCTGCCCGATCACGATCGGGCCGGAGCCGATGAGCAAAATTTTTTTGAGCTCGTTATTCCGCGGCATCTTGCGCCGGCGAGAATAAGCGAAATAAGGAGAACTTCACGCCCGAATCGCGCCCTACGCCACTTCGGCCATGCGCCGGCGATCCAGATACACCTTGCAGATCCCCTTAATCCGCGTGAGCACGTAGTAAATCGTCTGGCTGCGGATGCGCACCAGCTCGGCACCGACGATGCGCGTGACGAAATCGCTTGGCAGATCGAGAATCTCCTGCGGCGTGCAGCCTTCGAGGCCTTTGCAAAGAATCGCCGTCATCGCGCGGGTAAGCGTTTGCACTTCCGGCCCAAGCGTCATGCGAATCTGCGCCTTGCCGTTTTCATCGACGTGCAAATAAACACCGACCGTGTCCATGCATTCCTCATCCTTGCGGACGTCGACCAGGTCGAACTGTTCGTCTTTGCGCGGCTCCTGTTTCTTCGCGTTCTCCGCGTAAGAGACAATCGTCTCGCGTCGCTCATCTTCGGGCAGCGTCTCGAAGAGATGGATGATGTTGCTCAGCTTATCCGGGTAGTTGGAATGCATCGGGGCGTTACCCGCCTCATCCAATTTACGGCAGTCTTTGCTCATCTACGGCGTCTTAAGCGCCCTTTTCGATCGGCGCGCCGACTTTGTTGCCCCATTCGGTCCACGAGCCGTCGTAATTGCGCACGTTATCGAGGCCGAGCAGATACGTAAGCACGAACCAGGTGTGACTCGACCGTTCGCCGATTCGGCAATAGACCACTGTATCGGTGCCCGGTTTCACTCCGCATTGATCGAAATAAATCTTCGCCAGCTCGGGCGCCGATTTAAACGTGTTGTCTTCGTTCGTCGCTGTTTTCCACGGCATGCTTTTCGCGCCGGGAATGTGACCGCCGCGCAGAACACCTTCCTGCGGATATTCCGGCATGTGTGTGATTTCGCCTTTGAATTCACCCGGCGAACGCACATCGATCAGCGGTTTCTTTGCCTTGCTTTGCGCGAGCGCTTCATCAGCAAACGCGCGGATCTCCTTATCGAACCGTTTTTTCGGCACCGGATAATTTGCGCGGGGATAGGTCGACCTTTCCTTCGTCATCGGACGCCCTTCTGCTTTCCATTTGTCGCGGCCGCCATTCAAGATTTTCACTTTCTCGTGCCCAAACAATCGAAAGGCCCAGAGCGCGTAGCAGGCCCACCAGTTCGCCTTGTCGCCGTAGAAAATGCAGGTTGTGTCCGGCGTAATGCCGTTTTTGCTGCAAAGCTCTGCAAATTTCGCCGGCGTAATGTAATCGCGAATCACCGGGTCTTGGAGGTCGGCGCGCCAATCGATATGCACCGCGCCCGGAATATGCCCCGTGTCGTAAAGCAGCACATCTTCGTTCGATTCGACGATCCGGATGCCCTCGTCCTTAAGATGTTTCTCCAGCCAATCGGTTTCAACCAGCGCCTCCGGATGTGCGTATTGCGTTGGGTTCGTTGCCATAGGACCAGAAATTTCCGTCCGCTTTAGCGAGTGAGCAAGAGGATTTAGCGAGCGCTATCTAAACGAGGACGGAGCTTGGATCCTATCGTTCTCCGAGATGAAGCCGCTGGACATCGGTCGCGTCATCGAATCTGCGTGGTCGAACATACGGCAATCGAGCTGTGTTCGTCTCCCGCCATCGCCGGCGTGGCGCTCTGTGGTCGTTCGAGAGTCTATGTTGCGCGAGGTAAAGCGCGCTGTTCTGAGTGATCGTTGGGTTCAGCATTAGGATGTCCATTTCATTACCGCGACGGGAACATACGGCCGCAAACGGTGGTTCCCTAATGCTATTCGCCTCCGCTTCTTTTGATGGCGCCTGCTTCCCCTGAAGCAGAAGGACTCAATGTTGCTCAGCGCAAAAGATCAGCCGCCTCGTAAACCACGCCATTTTTCATCACCTTGTCGATGTCGGATGCGTGCGCGATGTCATTGAGTGGATTTGAATTGAGAATCACGAGATCAGCGAAGTCGTTCTTGTCGATCTTGCCGGCGTGCGCGCCGGTTTCGCCACCGAAAAGTTTGGCGGCGTTGGTCGTGGCGCACTGCAGAATTTGCATCGGCGTCAGTCCGGCCTCCTTCATTAGCTGAAATTCCCGGAAGAGCGCCGGCCCGTGAATGGTGCCGATGTTTCCCGCATCGGTGCCGGCAGCGATGGTTACTCCGGCATCTTCCAGCGTCTTCAGATTTTTTAACGCGACGTCGTACGTCTTTTTGATGCGATCGAGAGCTGCGCCGGGATCGGCCAGCGCGGTTTTGATGCGATCGGGCAATTGGTCCTGGGGAATTTTCGTTACGTCGAGTGTCGCGATCACGTCCGGATTGCCCCATGTTTTTTCTTCCGGCGTGAGATTCAACTTGTTTGCGAAGGTGCGGCCGTAGCGCTCAAACACGACCAGCGTCGGACACAAAATCGTGTGTCGATCTTTTAGCAACTTTACGAATGCGCCGTCGACCTCCTTGTCGATGACGCTGTGCACCAGCACGTCTGCGCCTTCTTCCACCGCTGCGCGCGCTGTCTCCAGCTCGGTCGCATGCACCGCGACGCGTATTTTGCGTGCGTGGCTTTCCTCAACTGTTGCGCGCACGATTGGGCGAAAGCTGTCGACCGGATGCTCGTCGTTCACGATGTACCAGATCTTCACCAGATCCGGTTCTTGTTCGGCGAGTTTGCGAACGAACTCACGCGCTTGCTCGGGATTGTCGATCTTGACAATGGGCGGATCGCCGAGATCGAGCTGCGGTCGCGAGACGCTCGAGATCAACGGCCCGGCCACAGCAACGCGCGGCGATTTCGCAGTCGCGTTCGCGATCTTGCGCACCTCGAAATTCCAAAACGGCCCGCCCACATCGACAACCGAGGTAATCCCGCTGCGGAGATAGCGCGCGAAGGTGTCGGGCAGATTTTTTTTGATCAACGCGACCTCTTCCGCGTACGGGCGAATTTTTGTAAGATCGACTGCATCCGGTCGCGTGAAGAGTCCACCGGATTGAAAGAAGTGCACATGCGTGTCGATGTAACCGGGCAAAATGAATTTGCCTTTGCAATCAACGACACGCGCGTCATTGGCGTTATCTAATTTCGCCGGCGGAGCCACAACGTTGGCAATATGACCGCCGTCGATGAGAATAGTCGCATTCGGCAGAATCTGATTAATAGCGGGGTTGATTAGAGTCCCATTAGTCAGCGCAATTTTTTCGGCGCGCGCAGTAAGGGCCATCGCAACTATCGCCAGACAGAGCAAATGTTTCATGGTCGAGATTGTAACGGCGCTTGTATAAAGCGCCTCTGGAACTTCATTCGCGTCGACTTCTTCCCTGGACGAGCGCGGTGGCTTCACGATCAAGCGCGGAATGATCGAGATGGCGCGGCTTCAGATAAAATTCGTCAATAAGAATCTGGACGAGAGCCGCGGCGGGAACGGCGAGGATGGCTCCGAGAATACCGAACAACGTTCCCATGGCGAGAGTGAAGAAAAGGATATTGACCGGGTGCAATCGCATCTCTTTCCCGAGGACGAACGGAACGAGAAAATTCAATTCCACCTGGTAGACGAGGAGGATCACGCCGAGAGCGAGCCAAAATTTTGTGGGGCCCAAACTGAGGGCGACAAAGAGAATTGGGATCGAAACAAAGAAAGCTCCGATATTAGGAAGGAATTCGCCGAGGAAGGCGAAGACGCCGAACATGACCGCCGGTTGCACGCCGATCAACCAAAGCAGCGTGCCAATGGAAACGCCAGTGATGGCACCGTTAATGGCAACGCCGCGTGCCCACATGATCATTTGCCGCATCAGTCGCGCGAGCGTGCGGTGAGCTTGTTCGCGATAGCGGTCGGGCGTGAGCTCGAGATATCCGGCGACCAACGGTTGCGGATTGACCAAAACGAAAATGAGCAAAAGAAGGGCGAGCGCCACGCTCAAGACACCGCCGACCACACCAATTGTCGACCTTAGCAGGAAATTGCCGACTGTTCCCGCAGCGGCGCCGACCTTACTGGCAATCTCGTCGGTCTGCGGCAAAGCCGCGCGAAGTGCGGGATAATTCCGTGCCAGGGAATCCATCCGGCTGCGAATACCTTCCCAAACGTGCGGCGCGTTTTGAACCAGACCATTGACCTGATGGGCCAGCGGTGGGATGGCAAAGAGGACTATCGTGCCGGTCACGGCAAGCAATGCGAGCATGACCAGAGCGACCGCCGCAACTCGCGGGAAGCGATGCCGCTCCAACCAGATAACGACCGGATTCAGGACCATGGCGAGCAGAAATACGATTGCGAAAAGCAACAGGAGCGATTGGAGCGAACGCAGAACAAACGCGAGGATAATGAGAAGGACGACAAGCCCGAGGATGCGCCGAGCGCCGCGGTAGCTTAGCGGCGCTCGCTCGTCGGCATCATTATTGAGTCTGTTCATTTGAGTGAACTCTCTTCAGTCCACGAATGCTGTGGCGATAAGCATGTGCGCTGCAAGATCAGAATCGCGGCTGACACGGTCGTCTGTCCTGATAAAGTTCGATCTTAGCGTGAAAGCACTCGCCAGCTACCTCAATGATCATTTCGCCGGCTCGGTGGCGGCGATCGAGTTGCTTGATCACCTCATCGCCGACCACAAAGGGCACAGATTGAGACAATTTCTTGTCGATCTTCGCCATGACGTTCACAGCGATCAGGAAGTGCTTCAGAATTTGATTGGCAAGCTTGATCTCGAGGAGAGCGGTGTGCGCAAAGTGGGCGCATGGATCGTCGAAAAGATTGGCCAAACAAAGATTACATTGAGCGGCGGCAGCGTCGACGGCCTCGGTTTGTTGCAAGCGCTGGAAGCCCTCGCGCTCGGGATTACGGGAAAAAAACTTCTCTGGCGTGCGTTGGGCACGGTCGAAGCGGATTTGTCGCCATTGCAAGGCGTCGATCTGTCACGACTGGAACAACGGGCCGCGGAGCAATTCGAGCGGGTGGAGAAAGAACGGCTGCATCTCTCTCGCGAAGCATTTACCAGTTAGAGAAGAGGGACAAACCTAGCGACAAAGGTCAACGACGCCTGCGTCCAAACGAATAACCGCGATGAGTGCGTCCGCCGCCGATGGCGCGCCTGCCGGCGGATCCGGATTCCGGTTCGAAAAGGACCGTGTAAAGATACGGAAAGTCTTCCAGTTTAAGCCGCGGAATTTTTCGGCCGATGAAACGCTCGATTGCTTGAAGCGCGGAGACCTCCTGGCCGTTCATGAGCGTGAATGCGTCGCCGACATTTTGGGCGCGGCCGGTCCGGCCGATGCGATGGACGTAATCTTCCGGATGCTCCGGCACGTCATAGTTAATGACATGGCTGACGCCGGCGATGTCGAGGCCGCGCGCCGCGATGTCGGTCGCAACCATCACTTCGTATTTGCCACTCTTAAAACCTTCGAGCGCTTCGATCCGCTCGCGCTGCGTGCGATTCGAATGGAGAACTGCCACCGAATGATTGCCCTCTTTGAGTCGATGGGCAATGCGGTCCGCGCCGTGTTTCGTTCGGCAAAAAATGAGGGCGCTATCGAAATTGGTGCGTTCGAGCAACGCCATGAGCAGATCGAATTTCTGTTCAGCGGCGACGGGATAGACGGCGTGCGTGACCGTTTCCGCCGGGGAACGGCGCACCCCAATTTCAACCAGCTCGGGATCGCGCAGCACCCAGGCCGCGAGTCGCTCAATCTCGGGTGGAAGCGTTGCAGAAAAGAGCAGAGTTTGTCGATCGGCCGAGATTTTTTCCACGATCCGGCGGACGTCCGGCAGAAATCCCATATCGAGCATCCGATCGACCTCATCCAGCACGAGGATGCTGACATCGCGAAAATGCAGCGTGCCTTGCTCGAGATGGTCGAGCAAGCGACCCGGTGTGGCAGCAAGGATATCGACGCCATGCTTGAGATCGGCCCGCTGTTTTCCGTACCCGACTCCGCCGTGGATGACAGTCACGCGCAGATCGGTGAAGCGTCCATAATCGCGAAACGCGGTCTCAACCTGCGCGGCCAGTTCGCGCGTCGGCTCGAGCACAAGGCAACGGAATTTTCCATGCCGCGCGAGCGACGTTAAAATTGGCAATGCGAACGCCGCTGTCTTGCCTGTGCCCGTTTGCGCAGTGCCGATCAAATCTTTGCCCGCGAGAATGATCGGAAAAGCGCGGAGTTGGATTGGGGTCGGCTCGGTGAAACCCATCGCCTGCGTTCCACGCACCACTTCGGGTGAAAGGCCAAAATTATTAAATGACACGATAGAAAGTTAATGCCTCACACAAAGGACGCAAAGGATCACAACGAACTTTAAGAGCGGCGAGTTTTGTGAACGTTGTGGCCTTTGTGCGAGATTCTCTTGAATGGAAAAACCGCGGTGCATATTCGTTCTCGCCGATACCCACAATAAGTTTCCGGAAAAGTTGTCGACCCTGGCTCAAGGCGCCGATGAAATCTGGCACCTCGGCGATGTGTGTGCGGAAAGGATCCTCGACGAACTGCGTTCGGCCGGTCGGCTCGTGAAGGTGGTCCGTGGAAATTGCGACACCAATTTCGAATGGCCATTGGTTGTCAATCTTGTGCGCGGCGGAATAAAATTTCACCTGGTTCACATTCCGCCGGAGCGCCCGCCGGAAAATGTCGATGTGGTTTTGCATGGTCATACGCACGTGCCGCGAAATGAGCGCCGCGGCGGCGTGTTGTTTTTGAACCCCGGTTGCGTGACCCGACCCAATCGCGGATCGCCTGCGAGCGTGGCGTGGCTGGAAGTTGCGGATGGGAAGGTGAATTGGCGGCTAGTGCGATTGTAGCCACGGCACTCTATCGCCGCGTTTTGCGGCGCCTCGACAGAGCGAGCCGGCTACAGGCGCCTTATTTCTCGCCTTCGCTCGACTTCCGGCCGAACCATTTTCGTTTTTGTGGCTTCGGTTCTTCAGCTGGAGCTGGTGCGGGTTCTTTGGCCGCCGGTGTCGGTTCCTTTTGCTTGGCCGCGGGTTCTTTTTGTTTTGGCTTTGGTTCTGTCTCTTTCCGTTTCGCCTTCTTTTCTTCCACCGGTTTTTCTTCGACTACTTTCGCAGCGTCGACCCATTCGATGAACGCCATGGAAGCGGAATCGCTTTTGCGCTGGCCGAGTTTGACGATGCGTGTGTAACCGCCTTTACGGTCGGTCGATCTGGGCGCGATCTCGTCGAATAATTTTTTTACCGCGGTCTTCTGCCGCAAGATCGACAATGCGTTGCGTCGCGCGTGGAGTGAGCCGTTTTTTCCGAGCGTAACGATTTTTTCCGCGAGCGGCCGGACGGCTTTGGCTTTCGCCAGCGTCGTTTTGATGCGCTGATGCTCGATCAAACTGCAAACCTGATTGGCGAGCAGCGCTTTGCGATGTTCAGCGGTGCGGCCGAGTTTCGCGGTTTTATTTTGATGTCTCATAATCTGCGCAGTCGCCGTGCAGAATTTCGCAACAAGCAATTAAGCCTTCGTCCGATCGGTGGCGCCATTTGCTGTCGCGCCATCGGGTCCAGCCGGCATGTCAACCAAACCCGGATCGAACTTCATGCCGAGACTTAGCCCCAACTGTTGCAGCTTGTCCTTGATCTCGTTGAGCGATTTCTTGCCGAAATTGCGATACTTGAGCATCTCGCCCTCGGTTTTCTGCGCGAGCTGGCCGACCGTGGTAATGTTCGCGTTGTTCAAGCAATTCGCGGCGCGCACACTGAGCTCGATCTCGTTCACGCTCATGTTGAGCAGCTTTTTCAGTTTCATGTTCTCCTCGCTCACACCGGCCGGCGTTTCGTCGAATTCGATGGTGTCCTCGTTGAAATTGACAAAAACGTCGAGGTGATGGCGCAAAATCGCAGAGGCCTGGAGCAGCGCGTCATCCGGGGTGAGGCGGCCATCCGTCCAGACTTCCAGGATCAATTTATCGTAATCAGTGCGCTGGCCGACCCGCGTGTTTTCGACCGCATATTTTACTCGCGTGACGGGTGAAAAAATGGAATCGATCGGAATAAGACCGATTGGTTGATCGGCGCGCTTGTTCTCCTCGCCGGTGGCGAACCCGCGACCGACGCGCACTTCGAGTTCGGCATCAAATTTATGTTTCTTGTCGAGCGTGCAGATGACCTGCTTGGGGTTAAGCACGTCGTAGCCTTGCACCACCTGAATGTCGCCAGCGGTGACTTCCCCTTCCTTGTTCACGGTCAGCGAGAGCTTTTTCGACTCGTGGTCCTCGGCTTTGAATTTCACCCTTTTAAGGTTGAGCACGATATCGGTCACGTCTTCAACCACCCCGGGCAACGTCGCGAACTCGTGTTGCGCGCCGGTGATTTTCACGGCGGTGATGGCAGCGCCTTCGAGTGACGAAAGCAGTACTCGACGGAGCGAATTTCCAACGGTGTGCCCATAACCGGCTTCAAACGGCTCGGCAACGAACTTCGCGTAAGTTTCTGTGGCTGTGGTCTCGTCTTTGACGAGAGTCTTCGGCATTTCAAAACGACCGTAACGAACTGGCATAACTAATTTTTCGATTGTCGATTGCCGATTTGCGATTTTGAGGCGGTGCTCCGTTTTAGGCAAAGCCGCTCCAAATCGAAAATCTGAAATCTTAAATCTGCAATTCCTTCACCGGGTTTCCCCTGGCGAGTGCGGCTTCACGTCCAGCGACGGAGACCCAGGGACCAACGGCGTAATTGTAAAACTCGCTGCGGAACATGGAATAAAGACCAATCGTGAGCTTTTGCAACCCCGATTCTGTAGGGGAAGCCGTTGGTTTCTCGCGGAACGCAACTGCGTCACCAACAGGATTCTGCGGCAGGAGATCAACTCCCCACAATTTCGTCCGGCAGTTCGTTGGAAGATGTCGATCTTTGCGGGAAATGCTCGGCCAGCGCCCGGCCTGTTTGCTCGATCGCTTCAGCCAGCGCGTGACTGAATTTTTCGTTTTGAAAATGGGGGCGCATTCCGTCGACAAGGTGCTGCCAAAAATCCTCGCCGAATTTCTCGTGAACGGCCTTGTCACCGACCACGGCAAACTTGCGGGCGCGTGGCGCCACAAAAATCAGCACAGCATTTCTTTCGGCCGTCCTGTGCATCCCAAGTCGATGAAACTTTTTCTGCGCCGCAATTAGCGGATCGCCATGCAACGTCCCGCGCTGAATGTAAACGCCGATCTGGCCGGAAGTTTTCGCCTCGGCGTCTTTGATCGCCTTCACGATCCGATCGTGTTCGAGTTTACTAAGAAATTCTTTTGTCCGCATTCGATCTTACCAACTCCCGCTTGACCCACCGCCGCCGAAACTTCCGCCGCCGCCACTAAAGCCACTGAATCCGCCACCACCGCCGGATGACCAACCGCCGCCCCCGATCGGAAAAAATATGGGACCGCCTCGGCCCGACGAGTAGCCATAACCGCCAAGTCGCCGCATCGCTCTCGAAATCACGAACAAGACAAGGATAAAGATGATGAAGAACAAGAAGCTTGGAACCCCAGCGTTTCGGCTTGTCTGTCTCTCGCGAACCGTCGTTCCGTCGCCTTTGTATTCACCGCGAATCGCCTTGCAGATCAAATCGATCCCTTCGGAGAGACCGCTTTCGTAGTCGCCGCTGCGGAAATGTGAGTTGATATGGTTCGCGCGGATGTCGTAGGCGACGATGTCCGGCAGCGCGCCTTCCAGGCCGTAGCCGACCTGGATCGACATCTTGCGGTCTGCGATAAAGATGAGAACTGCGACGCCGTTGCGCTGCGTTTTTGCGCCGACGCCCCACGATTGCGCCACGCGTTGTGCGTAGTCGGCAACGTCGGAGTCGCTCTGCATTTTCGGGAATACCGCGAGCACGATTTGGTCGGAAGTTTCGCGCTCAAATTGCGCGAGCTGTTCGTTGAAGCGGCTCGCGGCCTCTTTTGAAACAACGCCGGCGTAATCGTTGAAGTAGCGATCAGGTTTCGGTGGAATGACTTCGGCAGCGCGTAATTCAATCGCGATAAACGCGATGAGCGTCGTGAGACTAAGTGAGACTCGTTTCACGCCTGATCTGATTGTCGATCTTGCGATGTAAGATCGACAATCATCGTTACGGCGTGCCTGCCGGCGAAGCTGCCGGTGCGGGCGAACCGAAATTGAAGTTCACCACCGGCGCTTTTTCCGCGCCTGGTTGCGAAGCAAAAAATGGTCGCGATGAAAATCCAAACATTCCAGCGATCATGTTGGTCGGGAAACGCCGCACCGCCGTGTTGAAGTCTTGCACGGCTGCGTTGAAATTATTTCGCTCGACTGAGATTCTGTTCTCTGTGCCCTCGAGTTGCGCTTGCAGGCCGAGAAAGCTCTGGTTCGATTTTAACTCCGGATAGCGCTCTACCACCACGAGCAATCGCGACAGCGCGTTGCTCAATTGTCCTTGTGCCGCCTGAAACTGCTCCAGCTGCGCGGCGTCCGTCGGCGCTTTGTTCGGATCGAGCTGGACGCGGCCTACACTGGCGCGAGCGTTAGTTACTTCCGTTAGCGTGGATTTCTCGAAATTGGCCGCGCCCTGCACCGTGTTCACCAGATTCGGAATCAGGTCGGCGCGCCGTTGATAGACAGTCTGGACGTCGCCCCATTTCTTGTTCACGGTTTGATCGAGGGTGACTAAACGATTGTAGGTGCCCCAGAAAAGCAGCCCGATAACGAGGACAACGAAAAGCAGGATGAGGAGGAGACCGCCGCAACCAATTGCGAACTTGTTCATAAGATCGACAATCGTTCAGGAATCGCGCGGGCAAGTCAAATCGGCGAAAGATGATTCTGTAGCGGACGCGGCCCGCCTCCCCTGGGGCGCCACCGGTATTTCCTACAACCCAAGCACCAATCGCAGAAAATGCGCGTCGGAAAACTTTCCGCCATTTCCTTGCCTGACGACGATGGCATTCAGCGATGGAATGATGAACAAACGCTGATAACCCGTGCCAAGCGCGACCACCATATCGGACGGCGCATTTCTACAAACACAGATGTCGCTCCAATGCGCTCTCTCCCACGGGAGATCGAGTTCTTTCTCGAGGTCGATTTCGCTCGCAAGCGGGGCTTGTCCATTTAACCAAAAGGTCAGCCCATAGGATGGATTGACTGCTGACCCCGTAAACGCCTGTTTCAATAAATCTACCGGCACGATTCGCCGGCCATGATAAGTCCCATGACCGAGCACGAGCTCTCCCAGCCGCGCCCATTCGCGGACCGTCAATTCAAATCCGCTCGCCAGCAACGGATTGCCGCGCGCATCCCTTTTAAATTCCAGATTATGGAGCCCGAGCGGATTAAGAACGTGTTCTTCGAGGTACGCAATCGTCCCGCGCCCTCTTAATTTTCGGCGCAGCAACTCCGAAAAAATCTGAAGATGACTCGGGCCATAAATGAATCGCGTGCCTGGCTCCGCTAAGAGCGACAATCGAATTGCCGCGGCGTTGCGATCGCGGATCGAGGCGCGATGGAGATGCGAC
>WNFR01004137.1_pt1 | contig 17647 bp, 17 predicted proteins | sample 5400221 | NCBI WGS metagenome assembly WNFR01 (sample SAMN13153357, study PRJNA577476) | soil metagenome | isolation source: 40 cm soil under Madrone tree | place: USA:California | collected 2016-06-14
AGTTGTGAAGCTGGCCCTCCCAAAACCGATTGTTCGAGACTAATCCCATTCGCGGGCCACTAACCACTAATTACAAATCACAAATCACTGCTTCGTCCACCGATCCACCCAGTCATTCACCGTCTTGTACCAGAGCTGGGAATTCTGCGGCTTCAGTACCCAGTGGCCTTCGTCGGGGAAGTAGAGCATCTTTGATGGCACGTTCAGGCGCTGAAGGGTCGTGAACAGTTGCAGGCCTTCGCTCACGTCGAGACGGTAGTCGAGTTGTCCGTGGACTACGAGCGTGGGCGTCTTAAAGCTGGTCGCGCTCAGGTGCGGAGACCATTTTCGGTACAGCTCGCGATTCGTCCAGGGCGTGCCCTTGAACTCCCACTCGTTGAACCAGAGTTCTTCGGTCGTGCCCCAGGCGGATTCGGTGTTGAACATGCCATCGTGCGAGACGATGCATTTGAAGCGTTCGGTGTGGCCGAGGATCCAGTTGGCCATATATCCGCCGTAGCTCGCGCCCAGCGCGCACTCCCGGTTTTTGTCGATGAACGGGTAAGTCTTCTCGGCGTAGTCGAGGCCCTTCATCAGGTCTTCAAACGGAGCGCCACCCCAGTCGCCGTTGATGGCGTCGATAAACTTCTGTCCGTAGCCGGTCGAGCCGTGGAAGTTGATCATGATGACCACGTATCCGCTGGCGGCAAAGAGTTCGGGATTCCAGCGATAGCTCCAGTCATCTCCCCAGGCGCCCTGCGGGCCGCCGTGGATGAGGAACTTCACGGGGTATTTTTTGCTGGCGTCGAAGTTCGGGGGCTTGACGAGGAAGCCTTCAACGTCGTTGCCTAAGGCACCGGGGAACCAGAAGTGCTCAAGTCGCGACATGGTGACTTGCGAGATGAGGGAATCGTTGATGTGGGTAACAGCCCGATCCTGGTTCAAGGAACAGTGTTCACTCACGCCTGGGTCTACGTCTCCCGTCAAAGCGGGACAATAATTTCCAGAGGTCTCACTTAGGTAGATTTCCGTAGGTGCGGCGATCGACATCCTAGTAAACAGTAAGCTTTTTCCGTTGGGCGTGATTGTGAGGTCGTCGTTGTACCCACCGACAAGGACGCGCATGGGAGGCGAGTGAATTGCCTGGGGCGCAGTCTCCGCCGCATAGATCAGTGCGTGCGACTTGTGCTCTGCACTGAAGTAAATCATCTTGGAATCGGGCGCCCAAGCGAACGATCCCACCCATCGGTCGAACACCGCCGTTAAATCCTTTCTCTGCTCTTTCTTCCTGTCGTACATCATCAATCGAAACCGGTCGCTCTCGTATCCCGGACGCTGCTGGGCGCGGTAGGCGATGTACTTGGCATCGGGCGAATAGAGCGGCGTCGAGTCGCTGGCGGGATTGTCGGCGGTGATGTTCTTGGCGGGGCCACCATTTACCGGGACGATCCAGAGATCGTTGTTGGTGGAAGTGGCTTCGACCTTGTCGTGATTCGAGGTGTAGCAAATCTCCTGGCCGTCGGGCGAGAAGGCGTAGTTGTCCTGTCCGCCGAGCGAGAACACAGGCGAATCGTAGTCGCCGGGCGTGAGGTCGCGGGGAGCTTTCCGAATATTGTCGTCAACGGTTACTTCGACTCTGCCAGATACAAACACGGGAGGCACAGAAAGAACAAACAAATGACTTCGTTTGCCTTGTTTGTATGCATTCCAATGCCGATAGAGCAATCGATCAAAAATCAATGCCTTGACCTTCGAATCCTCCGTCTCTTTCTGTTTCTTCGCGTTGCAGGCACTTTCTTCTTCCGGAGTGCCATCGCACTCCGGATAAACATCCGACGTGAAGAGGATGTTCTTTCCATCCGGCGACCAGAGTTCGCCGCTGGCTTCCGTCGCAATCGACGTCAGTTTGTGTACGCCAGTTACGGTTCCCGCCGCCCCATCGAGATCCGCAATCCAAACCTGCGATCCCCCCTCTTTATTCGAGAGAAACGCAAACCGCTTTCCATCCGGTGCCCAGCGCGGACGATCGCCATCCTGATCGGGGATGAGTATGCGTTCTGACGATGCCGTCGGAGCCCCTGCCGAGCTTCGCTCGGCTTGGACGGGCGGGACGCCCGTCCCCACACTTGCCGCGTTCAGCGGCACGATCCAGATATGCGGCGTCTTCTTGTTGGTGGCGAGATCGACATCAACGGCGCTGAAGAGGACCCACTTTCCATCCGGCGAAGGGACCGGTTCGCCGACGCGCTTCAGCTTCATCATGTCTTCGAAGGTGAAAGGGTGTTTGGTCTGAGCGGCCAGGGGTAACGCTAGAAGAAGAGCAACAACGATTCGAAGAACGCGCATTGCAACCTCCGGATGGAAGACTCAACAGTCTAATCCAACCAGGGGTTTACGAGTTGCACGTCGCAATGCTCGAAGTGTGCCGTATTGCGCGTGGCGAGCGCGGCGCCGTGGGCACGGCTGATCGCGACAATCTGAGCATCGAGTGTTGCTATCGGGTGTCCGCGCGTGCGACGGGACGCAGCGATCCTGCTGAATGCGCGCGCGGCAACTTCATCGAAAGCGAGGATTCGCCCTGCGAAAAGCCTCGCGAACATCGTCTCAGAGGTGTGCAGCAATGCACTTCGGCGTTTTCCAGTTGGAAGCAGCTCGATGCCAAACAGGATTTCAGCCATGCTGATGGTGGTAGTAAATATTAGGTGCGGCGGTTGCGACGACAGCCATTGCAAGACTTTGGCATTGGGGGAGACAGTCATCGCCTCGGAAATCACATTGGTATCAAGAATGATCATCTGCGAACAATTTCTTGATCAATTCAGTTTTCAGGATCTCGCGCGCTTCCTGTTCCATCGAGCGGCCATGACGCGCGGCTCGGATGCGGAGATTGCGCTTGGTGGTCTCTTCGAGTTGGCGAATTGTAATGCTAGCCATATACGTAATGATAGCATTGATGTCAATGATTTCATTGATGGCAACGGATGCACTCTTGTGTTTGTATCGGAGATACCGAAATACCCCTACGAACTGTCATCCCGGAGCGAGGGATCTACGGTCCGCCGCCAAATGCAGATCCCTCGCACCGCTCGGGATGACAGTCATAAGGCACCGGCGCGGAGCTTCGCTCCGCTCGACAGCCGTGGGCGGCTGTCCCTACGTAAGACCTTCCAGCATGGCTGTCATTTCTGACTGGGCATGTGCGTTCCCAGTTCGGCGCGCTGACGAGATCCCGTCCACCAGTATCTTCTTGGCCTCATCGAGGCGGCCGGCTTTCTCCAGTGTTTGCGCGGCCATGAAATATCCCGGTACGTAATCGGGATTCTTCTCGAGCAGCGTTTTGAATTCCTGCAATGCTTCTTCGATCTTTCCGGTATTTGAATATTCCATTGCCAGTCCGTAGCGCGCGAAGGCATCTCCGGGATTCGTGGCAAGAATTTCGGTCAGCATGGCGATGCGATCCATAGAAGAAGGTCTCAGATCTTAGGTGTCAGGTCTCAGGCTCAAGTACTCGAGTATCAGATCAATGCTAATTGCTTCATTGATATCATGCCTCGCGCTACAATAGCGTTTCTCCGGAGAAGACATTGGCCTGTCCTTATTTTGTGCCGCGGGAGATTGTGAACGACGGTTCGTGGCTTCATCCTGCGCGTCTGCCACTGGGGGCAGGATGGACTGGGCATTGCTGCGCCTCAGGACAGGAAACTGCGCCGGGTGATTCCGCTCTCCACGATTTTTGTAACCTGGGGAACGCCTCTGCTTGCTCTCATCTTCCTCGCGACCGTGATTGGGATGCGGTTCGTTTTTCCATCTCCGGCACCAGTTCCGAACAGATTACGCTTTGGTATGTTTGCGAGTTGGCGCACGCGCCGGTCGAGCATGGGAAGTTGATGTTCAATCAGATCGAGGAACGCTGGATCGATCCACATGCGGACCCGCGCGTGCAGCGCCTTGCAGTCTGCTATCTCGAAGCGTACCGCGCCCGGCTCAACGTAACTGTGGCCGCCGGTGAAGGTCTGGGGATCACGGCCTGACGTACGCATGACTAACTGTGACCCAACCCGTCCCCGTCTAGTCCGCGAATCCAAGTCGGAGATGACGGAAATCGTTCTGCCCAACGACGCTAATCCTCTCAATGCTCTCCTGGGCGGGCGGCTCATGCACTGGATCGACATGGCGGGCGCCATGGCGGCTCATCGGCATTCGCGGCAGTACGTGGTTACGGCGTCCATCGATCATCTCGATTTTCTTGTACCCGTTCACGTCGGTGATATCCTCATCCTCCGATCGTCGGTCAATCGCGTTTTCCATACTTCCATGGAGGTCGGCGTTAAAGTCTGGGTGGAGAACTATCACACCGGGGAAAGCCGTCACGTGAGTTCTGCCTATCTGACGTTTGTGGCGGTGGGCGCCGACGTTCGCCGCGTTCCTGTCGCTCCCGTCATTCCCGAAACAGACGAGGAAAAGCGCCGCTACGACGATGCTCTCCGGCGCCGTGAATTGCGCCGCTCAGAGTTGGAACGCAGGAAAAAATTTGGAATTGGGACAGTGTGATGGCAGTCAGAACCACATGCGCAAGGGTAGCTCGATGATCAGTAATTCGCTGCAATGACTTGTAGCCTGAGACCTAAGACCTGACACCTGAGACCTGATCTCTATGGACAGCGCTCTTCTTATTCATCGCATCCACTTCGGATTTACGGTCACCTTCCACTATCTCTTTCCTCAACTCACAATGGGCCTGGCATTGTTGATCGTTGTCCTGAAGACGATTGCTCTGCGTTCCAACGACCCGGTCTACCATCAGGCGGCGCGTTTTTGGGGAAAAATTTTCGGGATCAATTTCGTGCTGGGGGTGGTGACGGGAATTCCGATGGAATTTCAGTTTGGCACGAACTGGTCGTACTTCTCCCGCTACGCGGGCGGAGTAATTGGTCAGACGCTGGCGATGGAGGGAATGTTCGCATTCTTTCTTGAATCGGCGTTTCTGGGACTATTCCTTTTCGGTGAGAAACGGCTGAGCCCTCGGATGCATTGGTTCGCTGCATTCGCGGTCTTCGTGGGGTCGTGGCTATCCGGCTACTTCATCGTTGCCACAGACTCCTTCATGCAGCATCCGGTGGGCTACTTCACTGCTCCGGATGGTTCTGTGCAACTGTCCAGTTTCTGGGAACTCCTCCTTAATCCGTGGGCGCAGTGGCAGTATGCTCACACGATGATTGGAGCGGCGATCACCGGGGCGTTTGTCATGGCGGGAGTGGGCGCGTTTTATCTGCTTGCGAACCGGTTCGTCGAGTATGGCCGCGTCTTTGTAAAGATCGGAGTGATTGCGGGCTGTTTGTTTAGCATTCTGCAGCTGTATCCGACCGGTGACGGACAGGGCAAGATGGTGGCGACTCATCAGCCTGTGACGCTTGCGGCAATGGAAGGACTGTTTCAAAGTCAGCGCGGAGCGCCGATCGTCATCATGGGGCAGCCCAACGATCAGCAGGGAAAGATTGATAATCCGCTGGCAGTTCCGGGCATGCTCAGCATGCTGACTTATCGGCGCTGGGACGCGCACGTGCGGGGGCTTGATGACTTTCCCAGGCAGGATTGGCCCGACAACATCCCGTTGCTTTATTACAGCTACCACATCATGGTCGGGCTCGGTACGATCTTCATCACCATCATGGTAGTGGCGGCGTTTATGCTTTATCGGGACCGCCTGTTTCACGCGAAGTGGATGCTTTGGATCCTGCTGCTTTCCATACCTTTCCCGTACATCGCTAACACTGCGGGCTGGATGACTGCGGAACTCGGACGTCAGCCCTGGCTGGTGTATGGTCTGATGCGCACAGCGAATGGTTATTCGAAACATGTGTCCGCCGGCAACGGCATGTTTACGTTGCTAGGATTCATGGGGCTCTATACTTTGCTCGGCATTCTTTTCCTGCTTCTGATACGGCGGGAACTCGAAACTGGACCGGTCCAACATGAGCTGACACCGCTTCATCCCGTAGAGGCAAGGTGAATATGGCGAGCCTTTGGTACTGGATTGTCGCAGCGATGGTCACAGCTTATGTCGTGCTCGACGGCTTTGATCTTGGGGCGGGAGCGATTTACCTGGCTGTCGCGCGCACTGACGAAGAGCGCCGCCGGGTGCTCGGGTCCATTGGGCCGGTTTGGGACGGCAATGAAGTCTGGCTGATTTCCGCCGGGGGCACGCTCTATTTTGCCTTTCCGCTGCTCTATGCCTCAAGCTTCAGCGGATTTTATTTGCCGCTAATGATCGTGCTCTGGCTGCTCATCCTGCGCGGGATAGGCATCGAGTTCCGAGCCCATGTTCGGAATCCGGTCTGGCAGAATTTTTTCGATGCAATGTTTTGCGGATCCAGCGTCCTGCTGGCCGTTTTCTTTGGAGTCGCACTGGGAAACGTGGTGCGCGGCGTCCCGCTCGATGCGACCGGCTATTTCTTCGAACCGCTCTGGACTGACTTTCAACTCAGCTCGCAACCCGGCATTCTCGACTGGTACACGCTTCTGATCGGGGTGCTCGCACTGGTTACGCTGACCGCCCACGGCTCGCTTTACGTCGCCATCAAGACTGACGAGGATCTGGCCCGCCGTGCTCGCGGCGTCGCGTTGTTATGCTGGCCGTTACAGTTCTTTCTGACTTGCAGCAGCCTGGTGGCCACGTATTTCATCCGCTCCGAAGTCATGGACAATTACAGCAAACACAAAATGGGCCTGCTGGTCCCGGTTCTTGTGTTTGGCAGCCTCGCGGTGATGTTGTGGGCAAATCCCAAGGGTAAGGAGAAACTCGCGTTTATTGCGTCGAGCCTCTACATCACGGGGATGCTGGTCGGGGCCGCTTTTGCTTTGTATCCCGTAGTGCTGCCCGCACGCGACCGGCAATACAGCCTGACCATTTACAACACTGCCGCCGCGAGTCACGGGCTGACGGTTGGCTTAGTGTGGTGGACGTTCAGCGCGGTGCTTGCTCTCGGATATTTCGTCTTTCTTTATCGAATGTTCCGCGGCAAGGTGCAGGTGGGCGAAGGACATTACTAGCGGTCAGCGGTCAGCCTTCAGTAAAGGCTACCAGCGGTTGCCGCTTATTCCTGTTCCTGCGTACCGGCAACGCTTCCTGAGTACGCCTTGAGTTGGTCGAGTTCCTTCTCAAGCTTCGCCAGGTCGATTTTGGCTTTTTTATCTTGTTTATTCTTATTCTTGTTTGCCCGAGTTAGAGCATTGGGGTCGGAAAAATAGCTCAGGATGTTGGCGCGCAGCTCCGGCGAAACCTGGTCAAAGTTGTGCTCGGCCAGTTCGTCCAACAGTTCGGCGTAGGTCTTATCGCTTAACTGATATTCGCCGGGAGATGTTTCCTTGCCGGTATCGCAATCGCGATTATCCAGCTTGAGCTTCTTTCCCTTCGCTTGCTCGATCGTGGTTTGGAAGTCCTCCAGGGTCTGGTTGACGCTCTTGATATACATGTCTTCCGTTTGCGGAGTGGGAATCTTGAAATCCAGCGCGCGGAACGGTCCGATTTTCGGCATGATTTTCAGAAACCAGGCCAGCAGCCGTTCACGGAAGCCCGGCTTCCGGTAGCCCTTTCCCCACTCTTTCTCATAGGTTGTGCGCGACAGGTTGTAGAGGAATTTCTTGCGGTCAAAGTTTGGAACTTCCTTGACCAGCTGCTTTTTTCTTGCGAGCAGCGCGACGCGCGTCATTTCCGGAATCACCGTGCTCACGCTGCGGCGGAAAGTGCCGATGGCGAGATCTTCGTCTCCGAACACGTCCGAGACTTTGAGACCGTAGATTTCGACAAAAACGCGCTCCAGCAGCGGTTGGGAAACTTCGAAGCCGATGAAGTCGTGATAACGGTCGCTGGTGTAGCGGTTCCTCGCTACCTGGACCATGTCAAATCCAAATTCGGTGCGGATGTGAGCCTTTGGATCGTCGGCGTAGGTTACGGAGTCGCCATACTTCTTTCTCAACGTTGGGAATTCCATGGCGACTACACGATTGATCGTCGGATGGCCGGCGTTGTCCGAAACGTAGTGGGCGAGACCGCCTAGTGCGAAGGCATATTCATTCAGGTCCGCCGAGTCCTCGAGCAGCGCGACTACAAAATCACCGGTGCGCACGTAGTGCACGAGATCGCTGAAGAACTTGTTTCCAAATGGGTAATAGCCCATGTCCTGAAGCAGGGAACCGCCGTAGGCGTAGGCATGGGCTTTCCGCAGGTCCTCTTCTGTGGCTCGGGGGAAGCGCTTGCGGAGCAACGGCTCGATCCGGTCTTTCCACACCAAGTCGACGACCTGCTCGTGGGTCAGGACGGAGTAGGCCGGCGCGATCTCCGGTCCGACGAGAACGATCGTGATCGCCAAAATGACCAACGATCTTACCCACGAAACTGCCGTGGTGAAAATGAATGCTCTGTGTTGCCCCATTGTTTATTCGCCCCTTCTATGGAGTTCAGCTGTTGGGCCAGGGTCAGACGATAATCCCGTATAATCGAGTATGCGACCCGGCTCAGCGGGCCCTTTGAGGAACAATTGAGCGCTCATTCCCATGCTGGCCAGCAGCAGCCCACTCCGCAACCACTCCCCGGTGTCAACGCGATCATCGCCGTCGGTTCCGGTAAAGGAGGAGTCGGCAAGACCACTCTAGCCGTGAACCTGGCGATCGTCCTTGCCAAGTTGGGCCATCGCGTAGGCCTCCTCGACGCCGATGTCTACGGTCCGAACGTCCCTTTGATGCTTGGAACGAGCGAACAGCCTAAAGTCTTGGGGGAGAATCGTATCGAGCCCCTCACGGTCCATGGGTTGAAGGTCATTTCGGTCGGATTTCTCAATCCTGGGGACAAGCCGCTCATCTGGCGTGGGCCAATGCTGCACTCGATCATTCGTCAATTCCTGGGGTCGGTGGAGTGGGGCCAACTCGACTATCTAGTCGTCGACCTTCCGCCCGGAACCGGGGACGTCGCCCTGTCCCTGATTCAGACCGTGCCCCTCACCGGCTCTATTGTCGTGTCTACGCCTTCAGACGTCGCCTTGCAGGACGCCCGCAAAGCCATCGAAATGTTCCGTCAGATGAAGGTCGACATCGTCGGCATGGTCGAGAACATGAGTTACTTCGTCTGCCCCCATTGCCAGCATGAAATCGACATTTTCTCCCGCGGCGGTGCGGAGAAGACCGCAAAACAATTCGATGTGCCGTTTCTGGGAAGCGTGGAACTTGATCCCGAAATCCGTAAGTCGGGCGACAGCGGTTCACCAGCCGTGCTCCAAGGTGAGGATTCGCCGCACGCCAAGTCATTGTTCGAGTTTGCCCGCAAGGTCGTGGCGCGGGTGGATGAGATCAAGGCCAGCAGTTCGGCCAGCGTAGTGCAGATTCAGTAGGGCCAGGGGCGGCTCGTCCAATCCGCGAAGCGCTAAGTCACAGTCCATTTCCCGGCCGAATTGCAGACCCGCCCCAATTTCCTCAGTTAGGGAAGGGATTTCACGGCGAACTGAAGATGACGCCTCATGTTCCTCGTCGAATTCCAGAATTATCAAAGGGTTAGCATAGATTCGACATGGTACCCAATTTGCTCAGGGAACACACTCAGGAGATCCCTATGTCCGAAGAGATGCCTTCCAGTCCAAGTGCTGCGACACGATTTGTTATTGTTATCGCTGTGTTTTTGACCTTAGCCGCAGCCCTTGCCTACTCTTTCCACGAGCGCAGTGTAGCGAAGCAGCTGGCCGCGCAGAACAGCGAAATGAGTTCGACACTGAATTCAACGCGCGATCAGATCAACTCATTGACGACGAAGCTCAACGCGATGACCGAACAGCCAACGGAAAAATCATCCTCGGAGAAATTATCGCCATCCCATCCCGTCACTTATCGCAAGCCCGTGATCGCTGCGAGTCAGCACCGGCGCGTCGATAATTCGCACTGGAAAAAAATGCAGTCACAATTGGATGACCAGGGCAAGCAAATCGAGTCCACTCGCCAGGATCTCTCGAATACCCGCACCGAACTGCAGGGCTCAATTGCCACCACGCACGAAGAGCTCGTGTTGTTGGAAAAGAAAGGCGAACGGAGTTACTACGAATTTGACCTCGAAAAAAGTGGACAGTTTCAACACCAAGGCCCTGTAGGCGTCCGCTTGCGCAAAGCTAATACGAAACATGCTTATGCTGATCTGGAGTTGCTGGTTGATGACTTCAAGTTGTCAAAGAAGCATGTCAATGTTTACGAACCAGTCGTCTTTTACTCAGCGGACCGCAGACTGCCAGTCGAGTTGGTGATCAACGGCATCAGCAAGAACCACATCCACGGCTATATCAGTGAGCCTAAGTACAAGTCGGCGGAACTGGAAGCGATGGCGAATTCATCTACGAACAATTCGGCCACGGGTGCAAACGGTGATCAATCTTCTACTTCCAAGCCGTCACCGGAACGCCGCCGCCTGGAGCACCCCAAAATGAACTGAGGATTGCACTTAACTATTTCATTTACTTAGCCTCACCGAAGAAACTCCGCGCCCATTGAAGAGCATCTGAAGTGATGGCTATTTGCGGACGTGGGCGAAAACCGGCGCCCCGCGCCGCTCTTGCAGGCTGCGCTACCAAGTGAGGGTTATGGCGGTTAAGACGATAGGCGCTCTGTTGGCGGTTCTGTGCTGCGCTGTTTCGTCCGCTCAGGAGAGGCCCCAGGCCCGCAATACCAATATCAGTAATGGCTTCGACAGTCGAGAAACAGACATTGATCCGCGCTCTACTCGTTCCTTGAATCAGAGTGAGGGGCTGGCGATTTTGGGTGCCGCGCTCGAGTCGCGACATCGCGGCAAATCTGGAAACGATTGCTCTCACCTTGTGCAGGTCATCTATGAAAAAGCCGGCTTTCCGTATTCTTATGCGAATTCGTCGGAGCTATATGAAGGAGTCGATCAATTCCGGCGCGTGGCGATTTTGCAACCAGGCGATTTGGTGGTTTGGCGCGGGCATGTAGGAATTCTCGTGAATCCAACTCAGCACTCGTTCTTCAGCCTGCTGCGCTCGGGGCGCGGTGTTGAGACTTACGATTCTCCATATTGGAAGCGGCGCGGCACTCCTCGCTTTTTCCGGTATGTCAATGCAACTCCGGCGGACGCTCCTCCTGCGTCGACCTGGAATGCGAGCTTGACACCGGTCAACTGGGAGATCAGATCGCCTGGGCAGGACGCTGCGACTCTGCCTCGCGCTGAAGCGTCGCTTCCAGTCCAACCTGTCGTTGCGAGTGTTCTTGTTCGTGTCTCGAATTCGGCGAAACCAACTCCGGATCAGCTAAGTACGGCTCTGCTCAAGGCTTTTCGTGACTCTGAACCAATTCTTCGCAACGGCGACTTATTCCGGAACACGAGGTCGGTAACGGTATTCGATCAACTCGAAGTCAAGACGGTACAGACTTCTGGGAGTGAAGGGTGGGCTGATGTTCAGATCCATGAAGTGATGACGCTCGCGACGCCGGGGTCAAAAATTGACAGGCTTTGGGAACGGCAACGTTGGCCGTTGCGGCGTCAAGATAAGAATAGTTGGGAACTGATCCTTCCGCGGAACGCAATATATCTTTCGCAGGAAACCGCCGTCAGCGTGCTGGCACACCAGTTGGTAACCCTTGCTGATAGCGGATCGAAGTCCCCGAATGTCACCGATCAGAAAGCTGAGCTGGCACGGCTTCTCAGTTCGCTCCTCGAGAATCATCCTCGCTCGGGAACCCGGTAAATTAAGGAGCCTTAGGCCAACTGGCGGATCGCGCCCAGCGGTCAAAGCAAGATATGATGGAGCAAATCGGAACAGAAATGCATGTCACAATGACGCGATGCCAATTGCGTCACAATCACACATTCCTGATTTTCTCTACGGCACCGCGTGGAAAGAGGACCGCACGCCGGCGTTGACTGAACTCGCGATCCGCGCGGGGTTCCGAGGAATCGATACGGCTAATCAGCGACGGCACTACTTCGAAGAGGGGGTCGGGCAAGGACTGGCAGCAGCGTATCGCGACGGAGTTGTCACACGTGCGGATCTTTTTCTTCAGACCAAATTTACCTATCAGCGTGGACAAGACCACCGGCTGCCCTACGATCCGGCAGCCAGCCTTTCTGTTCAGGTCGCGCAGTCGATGGCGAGTTCTCTCGAACATCTTGGGACTGAATACGTCGACAGCTACGTGCTGCACGGGCCTTCGTCGGGCTACGACTGGACTGAATCCGATGCCGAAGTCTGGGTAGCGATGCGGAAAGAACGCGATGCTGGGCGTACGCGCCGCCTCGGCGTGAGCAATGTCTCCCTCCAGCATCTTGAGCAAATGGCCGCGGCCCACAACGAATTGCCCGTGTTCGTGGAAAATCGCTGCTTCGCGCGAACTGGCTGGGATCGCGACGTGCGGTCGTTTTGCCGAGAGCGGAATATCGTCTATCAAGGTTTCTCGCTACTCACGGCGAACACGGAGGTGCTGCGTCATCCGCTGACTACAGAGCTTGCCGCGCATGCGAACGCGACTCCAGCCCAGATTATTTTCGCCTTTGCGCGGATGGTCGGGATGCTGCCGCTGACGGGTACTTCCAGTGCCGAGCACATGAAACAGGATCTAGCTAGCCGCGATCTGGTGCTGCCGCCAGACGCGGTGCAAGCAGTTGAGTCCCTGGCGGGATGAGCCGGAGCCGCGGTTGTGCTGGGATTTCCATCGCTGGCTATTCCCGCACATGTAACCTCAATTTAAGAACGAAATGATAGGATTTACACGATCCATGGGATTGACCCTTCTATGAACATTTCGCGTCGTCGATTTGGAAAGACGGTCGCCGCTGCTGCTGGCGTTGCCTTCGCCAGTGCCTCTCTTCCGCGGTTTGTACTCGCTCAATCGCCCACTGCGAGCTTGCTGAAGTTCCCGCCCAAGTTTTTGTGGGGCTGCGCCACGGCCTCCTATCAGATCGAAGGAGGAGTGAAGGAAGATGGCAGAGGACCGTCGGTTTGGGACACCTTCTCGCACACGCCCGGCAAAACTTTTCGGGGAGATACCGGCGACGTCGCCGATGATTCTTATCATCTCTACAAAGAGGATGTGAAACTTCTCAAAGAGATGGGTGTGACCGTCTATCGCCTGTCCATTTCATGGTCACGCATCTTTCCCAACGGGACTGGCCAGCCCAACGAGAAAGGTCTTGCCTACTACCAGCGAGTCGTTGACGAACTCCTCAAGAACAACATTGCCCCTTACATCACGCTCTTCCATTGGGACCTGCCGCAGGCTTTGCCTGGGGGCTGGCAGTCGCGAGACACCTCAAAGGCGTTTGCCGATTATGCAGCGTATGTGTCAAAACAACTCTCCGACCGCGTGCACGACTTTTTCACGACCAATGAATTTGTCTGTTTCACCGACCTGAGCTACAAGAACGGTCAGTTTGCACCGGGTCTGAAGTTGCCGGATAAGCAAGTGAACCAGGTTCGCCACCACGGTATCCTGGCGCACGGGCTGGCGGTGCAGGCAATTCGCGCGAATGCTCGGGCTGGAACGCAGGTTGGTCTGGCGGAGAATGCGACGGTCAATGTGCCGGTCATTGAAAGCCGCGAACACATCGAAGCCGCCCGCCGCGCTACGCGCGAGCGGAACGCCCCGTTCCTCACGGCCGTGATGGAGGGTAAATACACCGACGGCTATCTAGAACGCGAGGGTGCGAATGCTCCCAAGGTGGAAGCCGGAGACATGAAAGTTATCGGCAGTCCCCTCGACTTTGTCGGTCTCAACGTGTACACGCCGGAGTATGTCCGCGCGGACTCGTCACGCGACGGTTTTGTGGTTGTGCAGCGTCAGACTTCCGCTCCGCACATGGCTTCCCCGTGGTTGTATATCGGTCCAGAAGTGATTTATTGGGCGGTTCGCAATGTCAGCGATATCTGGAAGCCCAAGGCGCTCTACATCACCGAGAACGGCTGCTCGGCGGATGATGAGCTAAGAGACGGTCGCGTGGAAGATACGGACCGCGTGATGTATCTGCGCAACCACCTGACGCATCTGCATCGTGCGGCGTCGGAAGGTTATCCGATCAAGGGCTACTTCCTGTGGAGCTTGATGGACAACTTCGAGTGGGCGGACGGCTATAGCAAAAGATTCGGCCTCCACTACGTCGACTACAAAACGCAGAAGCGCACACCAAAGCTCAGCGCAGAATGGTATCGCGAAGTCATTGCGCGTAATGCGGTGGAGTGATGGTTTGGAGACTGCGGACATCGCCGGGGCCAGACCCACGGGGAATCGGGAGGGCACGGCTTCAGCCGTGCCAAATAAGCCGATAAATATTGAGGGCTTCAGCTCCGGCGGCTGAAGCCAAAGGTAATTCTCGTGCACTTTGCGGCACGACTGAAAGTCGTGCCCTCGGGAGGCTGTCTCCCAAAGAATTTCTCTTTGTTAGCTGGCAAATCTCGCCAGCCGATAGGCTGCCTCGGCCGATTCGTCTTTCAATACCAGGCGTGCCACCATTTCCCCTAGCGCCGGACCATGTTTGAATCCGTGGCCTGATCCGCCGCCGAGAATCCATATGTTCGTATTGGTCGGATGGCGGTCGATGATGAAGTTGTGGTCAGCCGTGTTCTCATACTGGCATACTCGAGTCTCAAGCAACGGAGCGTCTTTCATCCCCGGGAAACGGTAGGCAAGGTAGCGTCGTGCCTCAATGAGACGATCGTCATCGACTAGTCGCTGTCCGGAGGTCGGATCGAACTCGCGGCCACGGGTGTCGTCCGCCAGTTTAAAGCCGCGGTTTTGATTGCCGGGAATGCCGTACATGAAGTGGTCGCTGTGGTCAGCCCAAACCGGCAGAGTGCCTTCGTCATAGCTGTGATCGGCCGCGGGGGTGCCGAAGAAGAACACGTCCTGCTTTGTCGAGATAAAGTGCGGTCCCACGGTTCGTGGGAAAAGCTTGCCCAGCCATGGCCCGCAGGCGAAGACGTATCTATCGGCAATTAGAGTGGTTCGGTCCGAGAGTGACAGGCCTTTCCAGTCGCCGGCTTCGAGACCCTGCTCCGAGATGGCTGTCTGCCGGTACTCGCCGCCTTCGGCAATGAAATGGTCCGCCACGGCCTGTGCTGACGCACGAGCCAGCAGGAACCCGCTATGGGGTTCCCATATGCCCCACTCGACTTTGTCGAAATTGATTTGCCTCCAGCGGCGGGCCAGTTCGGTGATCGACAATTGCTCGAAGGGAATTCCAGCTTCTTTAAGCATCGGCAACGAGCCGCGTTCGAACTCTCCGTCGCCTTCGACCATCCACAGTACGCCGATGGAATAAAAGAACTTCTCCTTCCACCGCGCCTCGTGCTCGCGCCAAAGCTCCATGGCGCGCGCCGCCATCTTCGTATAAGGCTGACTCGGACCGTACGCTCCGCGCATCACCCGCGTCTCACCGCCGGAGGAAGCGCGTGAGTTCCCTGGTCCCCATGCGTCGAGCAGCGTGACCCGCGCTCCTCCGCGAAGAAGGTGCAGGGCAGTCCATCCGCCAAATGCACCCGCGCCAACGACCGCGATATGAGGTTTGCTATTCATGAATTTCGAAGTGTCACCAGTATGCCGACTGGCATCAGAGGGTGCCAGTCCTGCCGAAGCATTCCGTCCCGCAGCCGTGAGGGCAGCCGCCAGCCCCAGCTTGCAGGCGTCGCGCCGGGAAACGTTGCCTTTAGGGCTGCGATCTAGCAGCGAGCAAGCGTCCTTGTTAGCCATGTCGGACTTCAACCATACATAAGAAGATGACGTACCTCCCAATGCTCGTATAGTCTCCCTGCGCCTTGACACCCTCCCCAACGCTCCCTAGAATCGCCAGAGGGGCGTTGAATCCACATTCTAAGCCTCTGCATCTAAAGTATTTAGGTAGAGCATCGGGCTCCGCAATCAGGTAAGTATGCCACCAGGACCAGCTGGCGATCGGGAACGTGAAATCCTGACCGCCGTCGTCGAAACTTATATCGCCACCGGTGAGCCGGTAGGTTCGCGGACCCTTGCGCGCACCAGCCGGGAGGGGTTGAGCGCGGCCACTATCCGCAACGTGATGGCGGACTTAGCTGACGCTGGCTTTCTGGAGCAGCCGCACACTTCGGCTGGGCGTGTGCCGAGTGCTGAGGCTTATCGCTATTACGTGGAGCAGCTTAGCGGCGAGACCCGTTTGTCGCATGAGAACGAAGGCATCATTCAGGATTCGCTGGCCGGCGTCACCGACGTCCAGGAGTTCATGGAGCGTACCTCTCACGTGCTCTCCCTGATTTCGCGTGGTGTCGGCGTTACCGTAGCCACGAGCGGGCCGCGCAACGCGTTGGAACACGTTTACTTTTCGCGGTTGAGCGATCAGAAAGTCCTGGCGGTTGTGGTTACGCGCTCGGGAGTGGTGCGCGATCGCGTGTTGCGGCTCGATCTTCCGCAGTCGGAACTCGATCTCGCGGCGCGCTACGTCAACGAGAATTTCCGTGGCTGGATGATGGAAGACATGCGCGCCGAAATTGCTCGCCGCCTTGAAATGGAACGCAGCGAGTACGACCGGCTGATGGGGTCGATCGCACAGCTTTACCAGCAGGGAGCGCTCACGACCAGCGAGGCTCCTGAAGCAGTGTTCGTGGAGGGGGCCGCCAATCTCGTCACCGGCGAGGATGATCGGCAGCGTCTCCAGGACATGCTGCGCACGCTGGAGGAGAAAGAAAAGGTAGTGAAACTGCTGGGCGCGTATCTCGACACGCGACAGGAAGCGGTACGGGTCGTCATCGGACTCGATCAGACGATGCCTTCGATGCGCAACTTTGTTCTTATCGGCGCTCCGGCGCGCGTGGGTGGCGAGGTGATGGGATCGCTGGCGGTGATCGGGCCGACTCGGCTTGACTATCAGCACACCATGTCGGCGGTTTCGTACATCGCGCGGCTCTTCGACAAACTTTTGAATGAATCGGAGTAAGAGGAGTATGGGTAAAGGGAACGGAAAGACTGAAGGAAATCTGGATCTGGAACACGAACTGCCTGCCGCGGAGGGTGGCGAAGAGACGCCTTCGACATCGTCGACGGCTTCGGCTGGCGCGGCTGTCTCCGAAGTGGACAAGCTGCGAGCCGAGCGCGACGCCCTGCTTGATCGTCTGGCGCGTCTCCAGGCCGAATTCGACAACGCGCGCAAGCGAGCGGCTCGCGAGCAACAAGAGTTCCGCGAGTACGCTGCCGCCGATGTCATCAAGAACATTCTGCCGGTGCTCGACAGCTTCGAGCGGGCGCTTAAGGCTTCGGCTGGCGGATCCAATGATCTTCGCGGCGGGTTGGAACTCATCTACCGCCAGTTTCAGGACACGCTCCAGAAATTGGGCGTTCAGCCGATTGAATCCGTAGGAAAGCCGTTCGATCCGCGCGTGCATGAAGCTGTCGAAATGGTGGACACCAGCGATGCGCCCGACCATCAGGTGCTCGATGAATTTCACCGCGGCTACAACTACAAAGGACGGCTGCTGCGGCCCGCGATGGTGCGGGTCGCCAGAAACAGCGGTCAGTGATCAGTGGTTAGTGGTCAGCGCGACCGTTCACTACACTAAGCACTAATCACCAACCTACTTTTACGGAGCAAAAGGACTCACTACTTTTCTGGCCAACAACGGCAAACGTGACTATTACGAGGTCCTCGGCGTCACCCGTACGG
>WNFR01002953.1_pt1 | contig 17643 bp, 12 predicted proteins | sample 5400221 | NCBI WGS metagenome assembly WNFR01 (sample SAMN13153357, study PRJNA577476) | soil metagenome | isolation source: 40 cm soil under Madrone tree | place: USA:California | collected 2016-06-14
CTTCCAGCGTTGCCAGCGGGAGCACGACAATAAAAGCGGCTTTCGGGACGATCACGGGTTCAACCGGACTCACTGTTTCGACGGTGCAGTTGGTTTCCATCAGCATCACGCCATCCAATCCGAGAATCTCGAAAGGCACGTCGATCAAGTTCACCGCAACCGGGACTTTTAGCGACAGCAGCACTGGCACCAACCTGACGGGCATCAGCTGGAAGTCTTCTAAACCGAACCTGGCTTCGATTCGTAGTACAGGAATCGCGCACGGAAAGAAGGGCGGAACGGTAACAATCTCCGCATCTTCGTCCGGCGTGACTGGCACAACAACGCTTACGATTGGGACCGGCACCCTGGTGTCGCTTGCAATCACGCCAGTTGCTCCAACCGCGACCGTAGGAGGCACGCAGCTGTTCGTCGCAACTGGCACGTTCAGCGACGCAACTACGCAAGACATAACGCTGAACAGCCACTGGAGTTCATCGTCTGCCACAGTAGCCACGGTTGCGAACGCTCCTAGCGTCGCCGGCTTGGCACGGTGCGTAGGAGCAGGAACGACGACTATCGGCGCCAACTCCGGCGGAATCACCGGATCGGCGACGCTGACTGTGAACTGATTTGTAATTTGGCATTTCGTCCAAGATGGGATGATTGCGGACTTTGCCACAACACGAAGGTCTGTTGGAGGTTGGAGGCGGGTGGCTGGCATCACCCGCATTTGACTGCCGGGCGCCCTGGAGCGGTGTGTCGGCTAATCGACCGTGGAGGCCCGACGCTGATTCGGCGTCAGCACCGTGAGTTCACCTACCTGCTCCCTCTGCACCGGCCCGCGAAGTTGGACGGCGTGGTCGATCATCCATAATTCAGGAATGATTTCCGCGACCAGTTTGCCATGGCAGAAAACTCGAACCACCGAGCTTTCAGAAACCACAATTCCGACGGCCTTGGTCACGGCGCTCATGTTGGCTGCGGCGATGTGGCGGCTCCCGAGTCCCAGCGGGACGTCTATCTCAGCGCCGATTGCGTCCAAATAACGGCACGCAGATAGAACGACTCCGTTGCCGCTGATTATGAAGGCGCCATCCAGTTGCGCCAATTCCTTGATGGTTCCGCGAAGGCTGGGATCAGAGAGGTGACGAGAAGATTCCGGATGCCCGAGCAGCGGATCAAGGATCAATGATCTGGATTTCGCAAGAACGGCCTGCTCATCTCCCAGAATAAAGACTGTACCGACACGCCTTCCCTCACGGCCTTCACGGGCGATCTCGACCGCCAATTCGATCAACGGATCGAGAATGTCGGGATCGTAGTCGGTTATTTGGCACAGAATGCTCTCAAACATCAATTAGCTCTGCATCAGGCAAAGTCCAATTCGAGTTGGTCGATGTAGCACCATCCCCAATCTTCGCCACGTTCGAATGATTTCATGATCGCATGCTTGGTTGCGTGAAAATGTTTGGTGGCATGCTTGTTCTTCGATGAGTCGCAGCAACCAACATGGCCGCAACTCAGGCACATACGCAGGTGGACCCAGCGGTCTCCCATTTTAAGGCATTCTTCGCAACCTTGAGGAGTGTGCGGTTTCACATCGTGAACCTGATCGAGATGTGTACACTCGGCCATAGCATTGTCTCCTTTAGGCGCTGAGTGAGAATTCATAACTAGACTGATGTGAGGGCGCCAAACTTCGATGCATCAACCAGCTTGCGTTACGAAACTAATTCCTGCTCTCTTATTTCTGCTTTTGGTTTCTTTCTTGAGAGCGAAACCAGCAAAGTCTTCAAGATCACGTACAGCACCGGAATAAAGAACAGGTTGAGAACAGTGGAGAATAACATGCCACCGACAATCGCCGTCCCAACCGAGTGCCGCCCCAATTTACCCGCGCCGGAGGCGAAGTAAAGCGGCAGGACGCCGAGCAGGAACGCGAACGACGTCATCAGGATGGGGCGCAGACGAAGCTCGGCAGCCTCGATTGCGGCATTGGTGATGGTGCGGCCCTGCTTGAGCAACTGTTCTGCGAATTCCACAATCAGAATAGAGTTCTTCGCTGAAAGCCCAATCAACATGACGAGGCCAATTTGCACATAAACGTCGTCGACCAATCCGCGTGCGGAAATGAGGAGCAGCGCACCCAGCACGGCCATCGGAACCGCGAGCAAGATGATGAACGGAAGTGCAAAGCTTTCGTACTGCGCGGAAAGCGTGAGATAGACAACCAGGATACCGAGGCCAAAGATGACTATCGCCTTGCCGCTGGCTTCCACTTCTTCGAGCGCTAGACCTGTCCAGCTGAAGGCCATACCTTGCAGCATGTTCTGTTTCGACAATTCCTCCATGGCCTTCAGGCCTTGGCCGGAACTAAATCCGGGCGCGGCAGCACCGTCAATTTCCGCTGAGCGAAACAGATTGTAGTGATTGATCACCTGCGGTCCGGAAGTCTCGTTCAACGTAACAATGTTCGCAAGCGGCACTAATCCATTCGTATCGGAGCGCACGTAGTATTGCCGCAGGTCGCGCGCGCTCATGCGAAATGGCTGGTCGGCCTGTACGTAAACGCGATACGAGCGGTTATTGAAATCAAAATCATTCACATATTCGGATCCCATGTAGACGCCGAGCGCCTGCGTAATCTGGTTGATGGGCACTCCGATGGCTTTCGCCTTCTCGCGATCAATCTGCACCGACTGCTGCGGGTCGTTGGCGGTGAAGCTGGTGAACAAACCCTGCAGATCATGGCGTTGTCGGCTACCGGCGACGATTTTGTGCGCGACAGTGTCAATATCCTGCAAAGTATTGCGGCCCAGGTCCTGCAATTCGAACTGGAATCCTCCAAAGCTCCCGATGCCATTCACTGCGGGCGGCTCGAACGCAACCACGACTGCTCCTGGGATGCCAAATAGTTTGGGCGATACGCGCGCGACGATGTCGCTCGCCCCGTGGCCCTTGGCTCTGCGTTCATCTATGGGCTTAAGTGGAGCAAACACCAAGCCGTAGTTGGATGAACTGCCACCAGACAGAGAAAACCCTGGAACGGCGAACGTGCCGAAGACGTCGGGATCGGTGAGTAGAATCTGCTCTGCTTGGTGGGCCACGTTTGTGGTATAGGTGAGCGAGGCGCCCGGAGGCGCTTGCACCACGACAATGAAGTAATTCTGATCTTCCTGCGGCACGAATCCAGTGGGTACGTGAACATACATGTAGGCAGTCGCGGCCAGTCCGATGAAGAACAATGCAATCATCGCGTAACGGTAGTTCAACACCTTGCAGATGGCTTTGCCATAGGCATTCGCTAATGCTTGTATCGACCAATTGACGCCATGAGCGAACTTCCTGTACCCATTCGAAATCCAGCCAATATGTGTCCAATCAAAAACTGAATATTTTTGCTCTTCGCTGCGCAGCAGAATGGCCGCGAGCGCAGGAGACAAAGTCAGTGCGTTGAAAAGTGAGATGGCAATCGAAAATGCAATGGTCAACGAGAATTGCTTGTAAAGAATTCCCGTGGTGCCCGGAAAGAACGACACTGGCACGAATACCGAAATGAGCACCAGCGAGGTCGCTACCACCGCGCTCGACACTTCGGCCATGGCAGCCGACGTCGCCGCATGCGGATCGGTATGGTCTGCGTCGATGTGCCGCTGGGCATTTTCAATGACCACAATGGCATCGTCCACCACTAGTCCGGTCGCGAGCGTGATGCCAAAGAGGGTTAGCGAATTGATGGAGAAGCCGAAAATGTTGATGAACGCGAATGTGCCGATCAGTGAAACCGGGATCGTAACCGCGGGAATGATTGTGGCTCGCCAGTCAAGCAGGAAAAGGAAAATCACAATAATAACGATCAGTACTGCCTCTTCCAGAGTAGTTACAACTTCCTTCACGGAGTCGCCGACGACGGTTGTGGTATCGAAGGCAATTACGTACTTGATTCCCGGCGGAAACGATTTGGAGAGCTCCTCAAGAGCAGCCTTGGCCTTTTTGTCCACATCGAGCGCATTGGCATTGGAGAGTTGCTGAACGCCGACGCCGATGGCGTCGTGTCCGCTGTACATAAGATTGGTATCGTAGCTCTCTGCGCCAATCTCTGCCCGGCCGACATCCTTCAACTGCACGATACCGTTGCGAGTGTTCTTGATGATGATACGTTCGAACTCTCGCGGGTCGGAAAGACGTCCAACTACGCGCAACGTTACCTGAAAGTCCTGCTTCGGATCGGCCGGCGGTCGCCCTAGCTGGCCGGCAGGGATTTCGACGTTCTGTTCCTGCAGAGCCGAAACCACATCGGCGGCGGTCAGCTGTCGCGCGGCCAACTTCGTCGGATCCAGCCAGATGCGCATCGCATATTTGCGCTCACCGAAAATCAAAACGTCGCCTACGCCAGGTATGCGCTTCAGCGCGTCTTTTACGTAGACGTCCAGGTAATTGGAGATGTATTGGTTTGAAAGGCTGTTATCGGGCGAGTAGAAACCCGCGGCAAAAACGAAGTTTGGATTCGCCTTGGTGATAGTCACACCGGTGTTCTTGATCTCTTGTGGCAGTCGCCCTTGAGCAGTCGCGACGCGGTTTTGCACATCTACTGCGGCGATGTTCAGGTCGTATCCCGTGCGGAAGGGCACATTGATGCTGCTAGTACCATCGTTCGAGCTGGTTGAGGTGATGTAATGCATCCCCTCGACGCCGTTGATCTGCTGCTCCAGTGGCGTTGTAACCGCCGACTCCACCACGCTTGCGTTCGCGCCCACGTAGTTGCTGGTGACTGTAACCTGCGGCGGCGCCAGCGTTGGATAGAGCGAAATCGGCAGCGTGGGGATCGAAACCGCGCCTGCCAGGATGATCAGCAACGCGCAAACCGTCGCGAAAATCGGTCGTCGAATGAAAAAATCTACCAAAGAAGACCTTCCTCTTCTAGGCGCGGATTGACCGCGGAGTACTCGGAAATTGCCTGGTTAGCTGATTGGCTTTACGGGCACGCCATCGATCAAGAACTGAATACCGGAAATGATGACTTTGTCCCCGGCCTTCAATCCGTCCATCACGGCATAATCGTTGCCAATGGTGTCGCCGAGAGTGACTGCGCGTTGCTTGGCTACCGTTCCTTTGTCCGAATCGGCTGCGACATAAACAAACGACTGTCCTCCGATGCGAGTCACTGCAAGCACCGGAACTGTCGGCGTAGGAGCAGTGCTCCACACAACTCGCGCTTTCACCAATTGTTCGTTGCGGAACGTGTCCAGCGACTTGTGGATCGGTGCCTTTACGAGGACCCCCTGCAGCCCATTGTCCACCTGCTGTGAGATGAAATTGATCTTCGTCTTTTCGATCGTTTCCCCACGACTGGTGACAATCTGTACCGGAAGCCCCGGGCGAATCTCACCTGACCGCTCGGTCGGAATGTAAATGTAAGCTTCCAGCTCCGCGTTCTCGTCCACCGTGGTCAGCAGCGTCTGCGGAGAAACGTAGTCGCCGAGGTGGACCGGAATATCGCCGACAATGCCTGCGAACGGCGCAGTCAGATGGTAATACGCGAGCTGACGTTCCTGAGTAACACGCGCCGCCTGCGACGACTCCCAGTCAGCCTTGGAATTCTCGTACGCCTGTACCGCATAGTCATAATTCTGCTTGCTGGTCACGCCGCCTTCAAACAGCCCCTTCTGCCGGTCGACTTCTGTCTTGTTGTAATCCAGAATTGCTTTCTTTTGGGCTTCGGTGCTGCGTTGCTGGTCCACGGTCGCTTGCTGCTTCAGCGGATCAATAGTCATCAACACTTGTCCGGCGCGCACATGATCGCCGGACTTCACCAGAATTCTGGTCAGCGATCCATCCACTTGCGGCTGGATACTGGCCGAACGGCGCGACTTAATGGTGGCGACATATTCGTCGGCGCGAGGCACCGCGGCCAGATTGATGGTCTCTGTCTTCACCGGCATCGCTTGCGGAGCCGGTTGCTTGGCCTCAGTGTTACTGCAACCCGTGCTTACCAGGGAAATGAACAGAATCGCGAGAGCGAAAGTAACAAATGCAAACGGCTTCATCTTCATCTTGGCACCTCACTACTCGCCATTGCACTAAAGATGCTCCCAAAGGGTGGCCGGATTCAGAATGGGGTACTTGGGTGACGGCGTCGAGTTGGCGCCGATCCGAAGCCGCAAGAGGTAAAGATCTCACTTTGTAACTGCTTCTTCGCGACTAGTCATCCCCCAGACCTGGAGCGCTGAACGCAGTTTGTCGGATAGAAGGCTCAGCAATTTTGCTCATTTGAATGCTTCTCAGAAGCTCTTTGTGATCTCACGCGCAATTCTCGCTGGCATCGTGGATTTCAGGCGCCGCCCTTCAGAACGAATACTTCAACGAAAACTGAATCAACCGCGGCGTGCCCACCACCGAAGTGATCGGCGCGGACCCGACCGCCGGCAATCCTGGCGCGGGCGCAGCAACCACCGCTGAAGGGGGATTGGCGAACGACGCGTGATTGAACAAGTTGAAGAAGTCCGTGCGGAAGCGCAGATTCTGTTCGCCCTCAGTCTTGAATACCTTCTCTAGGGTCAAGTCCACATTACTTTGCGGGGGCCCAATAATGCAGTTGCGCGGCGTGTTCCCGTAGACAGTTGCATCGCTATTTCCTCCCGTTGCAAGCGGAGCGAATGGATCCGAAGTATAAGCTGCTGGGTTCACCCAGTTAGCCAGCCGTGAGTGAGTGCCGCCCGAACTGGGCGCGTTTCCGCAACCGAATCCTGGGCTGAAGGCGGCAGTGGACGACGGACTCGCCAGGTTGTAGGCGGTCCCTCCTGCCGGATCAAAGACGGTGAAGGGCGTGCCCGATTGCAGAGTGATGACACCGCTCGTCTCCCAGCCCCCCAGCACGCCTTTCACTAATTTCGAGTTTCCGGCTAGGGTGGGTAGTTCATAGACGGCACTGGTAACAAAGCGATGACGGCGATCGAAATCCGAAAGACCTCGCGAAGCACGGGGGTTGAGCTGATCGTTGACCCGAGCAAGGAATGCCACCGAAGCGGTCGAGGCGTCGTCGATCGACTTCGAGTAGGTGTAGGCGCCCTGGAAATATAGCCCTCGGGAGAAGCGGTGGCCCAGAGTAGCTTGCAAAGCATTGTAATGAGAGTCGGAGCTGGCAGGGAAATCCTCAAAATTTGCAGAATTAATGCCCAGATAAGGCACGCGCGCCGGGGAGTTCTCTACGGTCGAATCCATGATGGTGCAGGAGCCAGGCCCGCCGCCACAGGCGTAGGGGATGGTCACTGGATGTTGGGTGGTTGCCAGCCTGGCCTGGTTGTCATCGATGGTAGAGCGCAGGCGCGAGCCTTTAGTTCCAACGTAGGCGAGTTCCGCAAACCAGTCCCGGCCCATCTGGCGTTGAATGCTGAAATTCCACTGTTGCGTTGTGCCTACGACCCAGTGTAAGGGAACCACGAGTTCGATCAGGCTTTGAACCGTGCCAGAAAAACTGGGAGAGCATTGTTGGAGCATGGGAAGAGAGCAGGGACTGAAACCTGTAAAAAACGAAGGTAATGGAACGAAAGCCTGCATGGGGGGCGCCCCAAGAGGCGGAATGGGAAATGGGCCATTCGCTGCAAACATGTTGGCCAAACTGCCTGCCCCAGGCAGGAAACCAACCTGAAACGGAAAAGTGGGAGGAGTAATAGCGAGGTTATCAACCGCGCCCAAGTCTTCGCGCACGGAGTAAATGCCATAACCGCCGCGAATCGAGGTCGTGTGATGGCCTCCTACATCGTAGGCAAAGCCGATGCGTGGCTCCCAGACGGTGGCGTATTCGTTTTTGAGACCAGCCTGATTTAGCGTTCCTGTGATGCCACTCAGATTGAACTTGTTTACGCACTTGGGATAAACGAACGGCTGCCCGGTTGTGAGGACCAGAAGGGGATTGGTGTTTCCGGTGTGGCAAAGCAGGTCGTAAGGAGCGCCGATAAATTCATTTCGGAAGCCGAGGTTCAAGGTCAACGTCTTGCTTGCTCGCCAGTCGTCCTGAACGAACCAGGCGCGGCTGGGGACGCGGTAGTCATGATTGCCGGAACCACCGCCAGCCGTACCGAGCAAGGGCGAGCCCGAAAGAAAACCCTGGAAATCTGTTGCGGGGGTTGCGGGAGGGGCCGGTATAAAGAATACATAACCATTGTCGCCGGTAGGTAAGCTCCGGCGCACGGCTACTCGGTCGATCTCGCCGCCAAGACGTAATTGATGCGCCCCAAAGGTCCAGCTTACGGTATCTAGCCACACAAAATTATCCGAGAGAGCCGACTGCAGTTGCGTGGTGTAGGGCCCAAACTCGAAGGTGTTGAAGTGCAAACGATACATGTTTGGGTCGCCCGCTTGGCCATTCACACCCGTCGCAGTAGGCAGGTTGATGCCGACTTGCACCCCCGTGACCGGTGCCTTATTGTCCAGACGGTCGCTGATGATGTTGATCCCAAACCGGAATTCGTTCACCAGCGTGTTGCTGAAAATGTGAGTCTCGGTAATGCTGCCAAAGCGGCTATGCAAAGGAATATCTAAAGGGAAATTCAGGTTGTTCACGCCGGGCTGTCCGCCGGTTTGGATCCCAAAATTATCGGCCCCGAAAGGCTCGAAGGTATCGGAATCGGACCAGAAGAATCGCTCGAACAGATGGTCCCTGCCGTTGCGGAACTCTCTGTCCCAGTTCCCGGTGAATTGATCATCAGTGAATTTCCCCGGCTTCGTGACCACAAACGGAACCGCAGTGCCGCAGGGAGTGGTGGAGACGACGTTCGTAGGCAGAGGGAACAGGTATCCGCCGGCTCCCCCGCCGAACTGGTCACTTTTGACGTTCAAGATATTGAAGGCCACAGGATCAACCGCCGCGCCGCCATTGCAGTCCGTCGCCATCAGGCTAGCGGATTGCCGGTCTTGGATGGGAACGTACGGAATGCTGGGCGAGTTGATGAATGTCCCTCGGGAGGCGCCGCTGCGTTGACGGGTGCCCTGGTAGTTCACATAGAAGTAGCCCAGTTTGGCCTTGGGACCCACCGGCCCACCCAAATCGCCGCCAAAAATATTCTGCTGAATCACCACTCTTTTCAGAAAATAGTCGGTGGCATCGAGCGAGGTGTTACGGAAATATTCCCAAAGATCCCCGTGCAGACTTGAGGTTCCGCTCTTCAGGGTTGCGTTGATGTTCCCGCCGCCATTGCGACCCTGCGAGGCGTCATACAAACTTGTGCTGACCTTGAATTCCTGGATTGCGTCTGGATTGGGGAGCGGAGTGTAAGTCAGCTCGCCGAAGGCGTAGTCGGCCGCTGAAATTCCGTCAATCAGATAATTGTTATTGTCCTCGCGCCCGCCGTTAACGTGGATGTACACCAGTCCCCGGCCTAGTTGGGAAGCATTATTCAGATCCGACGAAGCCCCTGCCGAAAGTGTCAGCAACTGCTGAAAATTTCGCGTTGCCAAAGGCAGCGTCGCGATAGTTGTTGAACCGAGAGACTCTCCCGTGGTTGCATCAGTAGTCTCGACCGTCGCCACCTGTGACCGCACCTCAACCACATCTGTGGCGGAAGTCACTTTCAACACAGCCGTCAGCCGCGTAGTTTCCGTGATCCGCACCACTATGCCGGATACCTTGCCGGACGCAAATCCCGGAGCGCTCACCTCCAGCGAGTAATTTTCGACCGGCAGCAGGCTGGCCGTGAAAGTTCCCGAAGAATCAGTGCTGACCTTGCGCAGAACCTGCCCGGTCGCCTCACTGACCACATTCACCTGCGCCCCGGAGATCACCGCACCCGATGCGTCCTGCACCGTCCCTGTAATTGCCCCGGTAGCTCCGCCCTGTCCGAAAGCCAGCGCACTAAAACACAATACAGCCAACACCACCGCTAATTGATTAAAACGCAACATAACTACCGCCCGGCTAACAGTTCGAACCTGTTTAGAAAAACCACTATTCACATCTCCGCGTCCTCGTGTCTGTGTGGCGGTGGATGTTCTTTCGCCGGGCCAAATGATGAGCACCGTAACCTCGCGGATTTCTGCAGTGCTTGGATCGACGCACGCACACCGGCATTGTTATCAACGACGGAAACCGCGGGTGCGTCTGCGGCAGTCATTCAGACGCCTCAGCGTTGGTAGGCAGAGTGAAATAAAAACTTGCACCACGCGGAGAGTTGTCAGCAGCCCACAAGCGACCGCCGTGTGATTCGATGATGGAGCCGCTGATGCGAAGTCCCATGCCGGTCCCGTGCGGCTTGGTAGTAAAGAAGGCATTGAATATCTGTTCCGTCTTCTGTGGCGGCAGGCCTACGCCGGTATCGGCGACACAGACCATCAAATGCCCGTCGTCGCCTCGCTGCGAGCAGATGATTAGGTCGCGCGTTCCATCTATATCCTTCATCGCTTCGATGCCATTCATCATGAGATTCATCAATACCTGCTGCAATTGCACGCGGTCGGCCATGACCTGGGGAATATCTGCCGCAAGATCCGTCCCGACTAATATGTCTTGTTGCGTTGTCTCACCGCGCAAAAGAACGATCATCTCTCGAATAATCTCGTTCACGTCCACGAGTTCCCGTTGCGGAGCGCCCTTCTTAAAGAGCAGGCGAATCCGGCTGATGATTTGCGCAGCACGGGTTGCGTCTTTGACGACCCTCGACGCAGCCTCACGGGCCTCCTCAAGATCGGGTTCATTGCGGTTGAGCCAGCGCAAGCACGTTCTGGCATCGGTAACTGCGGCGGTAATCGGTTGATTTACCTCGTGCGCCAGGGAAGCGGTCAACTCTCCCATCGTGGTCACTCGGGTGACGCGTGCGAGATCCGCCTGCGCCTGGCGCAGGGCCTCTTCCGCGTACATGCGCTCGGTGACGTCCATCATGGTACATACGAATTGCTCCACGTCCCCGGATGCGTTCAAAACAGGATGGCCGACGGTGTGAGTGTATTTGACAGTGCCATCCGGAAGAATGATTCGGTGCTCCACTTCGTAATCTGACTTTTGACTGATTGCTCGCTCCTTTATCTCTTGCACTTTGGCTCGATCCTCCGGATGCATCCGCGGCATTCGGTCTTTCCAGGCCGAGAGGCCGCATTGTGGATCAAAGCCATATATGCGATACCATTCCTCGGAGAGATACAAGGCGTCTCCTCCTGCTACCCGCCAGGCTCCACTCCCCGTATGCGTGAGCTTCTGCGCTTCTGCTAAGTACGCCTCCCTCTCCCGAAGCGTCTGTTCCACTTGCTTTGCTGCGGTAACGTCCATCACCGCTCCCACGAACTCAAAGCTGCCGCCCTTGTCCTCTGAGGGGCTGCCCACGACCCGCAGGTATTTGACGGATCCATCAGGCATCAACAACCGATGTTCAACATCGAACTCTGTCCTCTCTCGCGAAACGCGTTCGATTAGTTGCAGCACCGCCGATCTGTCTTCCGGGTGAATGCGTTGCACCACAAGGTCGACCGTAGCCTTGGCCGCCGGTTCGTACTCAAATATCCGAAAGGATTCTCGCGACCAGTTGATCTCTCCGCTGGAAACATCCCAGCCGAAACTGCCCGTATGGCTGAGTTTTTGAGCCTCCGCGAGGTAGGCCTCTCTGCGTTGCAGCTCGCGATAAAGCTCTTGGAGCCTTACAATCATGTCGTTGAATACGCTCCCGAGGCGGCCGATTTCGTCCTTTCCCGCGGCAGGCACCCGATAACTGAAATCACCTTTCGCCCAAGCTGTGGACCCCTCCATCAATCGCCCGAGTGGCTGAGTGATACTGCGCGTAATGGCCGAGCCGAGGAAGGCGGCGAACAGGAGCGTAAACACGGCTGTTATCGACAAAGTCAAAAGAATTCGCCGTTGAGCCTGCCCAATATTCAAGGCGGCTTGCGCCCGCTCTTCGCCGACCTCGCGAGCAATGTTTTCGACAAGCTCCGAACTCCTGGACTCTAACGGCCGCACCTGGTTCGCTAGCCGCAAACGAACAGCCCCCCACTCGTTCGATTTAGCCAGGGCCGTAATAGCCTCAAGCTCCGCGGGCAGAGTGTCTTCAATTGACAAGAGCGTTGGCAGCAGCGCCGGATCCGGTTGGACCTCGGGCGGCAAGCGACTGAGGGCGTCTCTACCGCGCCGACTGTCCTGAAGGATTGAATTACGAAGAGCTTCCACTTCCCTGACCAATTGGCCGGTGTTTTCGGAATGCGCGAGCACATCCAGCCTTTCATAAAACGACATGAGACTGGTGTGCGCTTGCAGTACCGCAATTAACTCCTGGTCGACACCGCTGAGACGATCTGCTTGGGTTCGCGCGAGGTGGAATTGCCAAAGTGAAACCACGTCTCCCACCAACAGCGCCAAAATAATGAAAACAAAACAAAGCGTCAGGCGGGAACCGATATTAAGACGATGCAGGTGAAAAGTGCTTTCGCCAACTTGTTTCGCCCATCCGACAAGTTTTCCGGGCACCTGTCACTCCCAATTGTTTACCTCAAATTGTACGCGCGAACCTTAGCGCACGAACTTGAAGCTGAAACGAACTCGAAACACGCGTAGCAAAACTGATCAGAGGCCTTTTTAACCGGCCCCACACTCAATTGGGCGGCGATCCCGACTTGAAACCGGTAATTTGAACTAGCTCCTTTTCCAAAGCCGCTGCTGCCATCGACGCAGCCTCTTCGCCAAACAGCACGGAATGTAGTTCCCGGATGTAGGCTTGGCTTACATCCTCATATTTCTCTCCCGAAACTATGGAAGGACGCGCCACCACGCGGCCGCGCTCTTGTCTTGATCTGGCTAGTCGAGGATACGGTTCCAGGATTTCGGGCAGATCATATAGCTCTTGTTCTTTGGGCAGCTCGGAATTCGCGCCTGCGCGCATGAGCTCGGCATCTCTGCGCAGAAGAAATCGGATCAGCTCTATCGCTTCCCGAGTGTGCGCCGAAGTTCGTGATACCGCCAAACCGTTTCCTCCCAATGTGTCTGCGCGGCCTGCCCTGCCGCCTGGCAGGCTGGTTACGCCAACCTGCGTGGCGTTGTCGGGAGGTGTATGCAAAGTGATCAAACTGTAATCTGACACCCAAGCCCGATGGAAGGCTGCTTTCCCGGAGTCCCAGACGTTCTCTGCATCCCACTTTTCGTAGGCCACCACGCCTGGTGGTGAAATGGATCCTACCCAGCGTGCGCCACGCTGCCACGCCCGTATGGTTCGAGGATTGTTGACGGTTATCGTCCGGTCATCTTCGATGATTCGTCCGCCGCCTTCGCTCATCTGCCATTCCAAACCCGCACACGTCAAATCTTCGCTGATACCCCCTTGCCAAACGTAGCCCCAAAAGTCTTTCTGACCTTTGGCCCGTTGACCCGCCTGAATCCTGGTTGCCATGATCTCGAGTTCATCCCATGTTTTGGGCGGCTCACGATACTCGTACTGTCGCAGAAGATCAGCGCGATACATCAAAACACCAACATAGGTGTGGCGAGGTATTGCCACCAGCTTGTCACCCACGGTGTAGCTCGCGGCCACCACTGGATATTGTGAGGAGAGCTCTGTGGCGAAGTACGGCTTCAGATCCATCAGATACTTGTCAAATATTCCGGACCAGATTGCATCGATTCCATACACATCAGGCGTGGCACCGCCTGTTTGAAGTAACTCTCTCCACATCACGAGTTGATTTAGAGAGCCCTCCGGGCGGGGAAGGCGCTTGACTCGGATCCCTGTTTCTCGTGTGAAGGCCTGCAAGTCTTGAGCTAATCCGGGCAGCCGATCGGGGGTGTCGTACTCAATATCCAGAAACGTTACTGTGACGGGTTCATGCCAAGAGTGCGTCGAACAACCCAGACCTGAAAGGACGAGCAAAATTCCCAAAATCCCGACAATCTTCATCGAACTCAACCTCAGCGCTGAACATCACGATTTGCAGATCACCGATCTGCAGATCACTGGATCCGAAAATGTTCAACCCTGGCTTTCTGCTGAACCACGTCATCCGACTTCGGCTGTTTTTCTTTATCCGGAGAAATTTTACGCTCATTGGCGCGAGAGGCAGAAAGCGTGGATCCCGCAATTCCGCGTAATCGCGGACTGAGCACACAGGCCACAGCCGGAAACGTCTCAGGGAATTTATGTTTACCTCACGGTTCTTTCGCCGGAGGCAGGTATTTCTTTTCGATTGAAGCCACCACAACGTAATTTGGATCTACCATTTCATTGAAATGAACCTTCGCGACCTTCGACAGCAACTCGTAGGCATCGAGATCGGAAAGTCCGTAGTCACGATGAATCCAATGCACCAGTTCAGTAAAAGCGATGCGCACCGCGTCGTCAACTGGCCGATAAGCGCCAACGGTCATGATCGCTTGGTCGTTTTCAAACTGCGGCCAACTGATGGTGCGCCCTTTAATCACGTTGAATTGAACACGCGCCTTTAGCGGAACCTCGAGCCCCGACCCGGCAATTTCACCGTCGCCCTGCGCGGCATGTCCATCACCGATGTAGAAGAGTCCTCCCTTCACGTTCACCGGAAAGTACGCGGTGTTGCCCACGCTAGCTTCAGCAGCATCCATGTTCCCGCCGAACTCCGCCGGCACGGTCGAGCTGCGCGCCTCGCCATCCGCGGGAGCTACGCCGATGCATCCGAAGAAAGGATGAAGTGGAATCTTCACCGAAAAGTCCGAATCGAGCGCCTTGTACGTGGCTGTGTTGGACGCATGATCGATCTGATAAAACCAAACGCGCTCCTTCAGCGGCGGCTCGAGCGCCGGCGAGTAGCGCGAACCGGTGATCGCGCCAAACCCAGGAGAGTACCCGCCCACTCCGCTATCGCCATCCACCTGCAGATCAAGAATCTTTACCGCCAGTGTGTCTCCGGGTTCAGCCCCCTCAATGAGAAATGGCCCGGCGAGTGGATTGTAACGTTTGATCATGGTCACCGTGTCGCCCGGCTTGCGCAACGCATTGCCAAAGCAGTCCAGCGTGTTGGTGTCGAGAATGTCCCCTGATTTCAACCGCGCCACGGGCTCCGCCGTCGCAAAGACATACTTCACGTTGTCGATGGTGGTGGTGTAGTGAACGACGTTCTGCGCGAGCGCCGAACCAGTGAGTAGTGCGAGAAAAAGAAGACGAGCGAGCACAGGCCCCCCTGATCGTCTGCAGATTTTTCGGAGCGAGAAGTATCCTTCTTGCTTATGGGGTGCCAAGTGTAGCACAAGCTGTCCTGCGCTGATGTCCAAAACTCGTAAGATTTTGAGGCAGCATCGACCACATCAACTCAGGGGAACGTAGCCATCATTCTTGATTGTGGATCTAGGCGCCGGTTGTCACTAGCACATGTTCCCAGCACACCTTTTGATTCAACCGCAGCTCACACTGCTACTTGAAACGAATTTGTGGACGAATTGCATGCAGCTCTCAACCAGCAGCCTTGCCGCTGGTACAAAGAGCGCGTGTCAGTTGCCAGCTATTCTGAAATGAGGTGATGTCCTCCCGAGGACACATTGTCCAGTGGGGGTCGTCACTTCTTCGTTGCGCCTGACCTTCAAAGACCTCGCGCTGGCAAGAAAATCCCCCACAGCGCAGCCTCAGGCGCATTCATTACACCGATTTCCCTCGATGAACTGGTTTGGAACGCCGCTTGCTACTGGTCATGATATGTCGAACACGAAGTTAAGTGATGGAGGATGCGGTCGTGAAGCAATTGGTTAATTTTTCGAGCATGCAGTACGCGGTCATAGAAGCGCTACATACAGAAGCTGGTCCTGAATGCTTCGTGATTGCGTACCCAAACGAGCAATCATTACGCGATGTCATAGCCGAACCCTCCATAGTCGCGTTCGGCTTCTCTTCTCGCGAGGAGGCAGTAGCCGGTGGTAGAGCTTGCGTCATGTCCGCCGTCGCTCACCAGCGAATGCCCGAAACAGCGGCAGGCAGAAAAACCGAAACACATCAGCAGGTTTTCACTTGGGCAGAGCTGCGAGAAGAAACAGGTTCAGTTTTGCGGAAACTGGGAGGATTTTTCGTTACCGCCTGCAGCAACGTTGTCACCTCGGCCGCCCTCCTCTTCTCTTCCAACAATACTGTCTCGGCAGCAATTCGCATGACACTGGGCAGCTCCGTCTAGGTTCTTCGGTTCCGAAATCGCTACTCGACTTTTATCTGCGGTCATTCTTTCATTCAAGGAGCAACAAAGTGGGAATTCTTAAGAATAAAAGGCTCTCACGTGCGCTTGTACAGGCATTCCTTTGTGCAGTAGTGATGTCGGGAACGGATTCGCGAGCAGCAGGGCAGGTGGGAACAGGCGAGACGGTCATAGACAAAGCCACTGAACAGTTTGAGAACAGCCCTCTGAAAACTATTTCTCTGGACAAAAACATATGGGTATTTTCTGGGGACGGAGGAAACGTCACAGCCATAGTCGACGACGGCAGCACCTTGCTGATCGACAGCGGATTGGATTCGCGCACTACGGAGCTAAACGACGCGATCTTCAAAGCTATAAGGCGACCCGTCACAAGGCTCGTTAATACGCATTGGCACTTTGATCACACCGGCGGGAACGTGTACTTCGGCTCTGGAGGCGTAACGATCATCGCTCAAGAAAATGTAAAGAAGCGGCTATCGTCGGTGCAGAACGTGCCTTTCATTGGCTTGAGCGATGGCCGCTATCCAACCCAAGCGCTGCCAACAGTGAACTATTCCAGCAGTATGACTCTTCGCCAGGGCGCCCAGCAGCTTACATTGGTCAACTACGGACCTGCGCACACGGATGGAGACACAGTCATTTACATCGCTCCGGCGAATGTCGCTGTGGTAGGGGACATCTTTTCGAATCATGTTTACCCCATCATCGATCTCGCGTCAGGCGGATCGATCGACGGCATGATTCATGCCGCCGATCAGATCCTGGCGCAGACGGATGTACAGACAAAGGTCGTCCCAGGACATGGGCCACTCGCCACTCGTGCAGACCTGCAAGACTACCGTGACATGCTCGTGCAAGTTCGAGAGCGCATACGGGTTTTGATCGGGGCAGGGAAAACGATAGATGAAGCAGTGGCCGCAGCGCCGACTAAAGACTTCGACGCCGCATGGGGCAGCGGTTACGTATCTGCGGATGTTTTTGTAAGAATGGTATTCACCAGCCTGAACAACAGCAGCAATGCGAAGCGATAGCCGAATCGCTGTCTAGCGCAAAGAGTGACAGTCATCGAGGGCTGGAGTCCTGATCGTCGATAGTGGTCTTATCGACAGCGCTCTCGTGTACTCTTATCGCCGTTTTGAAACCACGGATGCCTTCTCCGATTCCTTTGCCGAGTTCAGGTAGTTTCTTGGGCCCGAACACGAGCAAAGCAATTCCAAAGATCACCAACAGATGTGTAGGTTGCAATAGTCCTTCAAACATGAATTTTCCCCAATATTGAACTTATAAAATATCGCAGTCTGAGAATTGCAGACGCCGTCGCCCGGTCCTCGGAGAACAGCACCTCTGATCACTAGGTTCACCAGCAGAGAGCTATCTCGGCAGGATCTCCAGCTTTTCGGCCGGAATAGTTTGGATCGCATTGCTATCAAGCTTCAAATGCGAATAAACCATTTCAGGAGGAAGCCGCCGGATCCACTGATTGAGAGAGACGTCCAAAACTTCGTTCGCCTTGAACATCTCTAGAAACACCAGGTCAGTATC
>WNFR01002954.1_pt1 | contig 17642 bp, 14 predicted proteins | sample 5400221 | NCBI WGS metagenome assembly WNFR01 (sample SAMN13153357, study PRJNA577476) | soil metagenome | isolation source: 40 cm soil under Madrone tree | place: USA:California | collected 2016-06-14
AGGTCGTCACGGGCGAGGCCCGGACGCGGGAGCTTGCCCGCATGCTGGGCGACCCCGACATGCGAACCGCGCTCAGTCACGCTGCCGAGCTGCTCAGAAGAGCTTCCGCGTCGCCCGGAGCACGAGCCGATACACCGTCGCCCCGGGGACGAGCCCAGCGCCGCTGACGGTCTGCTCGATGGAGAACCCTCCCTCGACGCTCGGGGCGTGGTACGTCACCGCAAACCCGAGCCGGAGCCAGCGTTGCGCCGTGCCCTGGTCCAACACGCTGGCCGGCGTGGCGACTCCCATTCGGGTCGCGAGCGCGACTGAGTCCTGCGTCGATTGAAACGCGTAGTGATCGCGCGCCTTGGTGAAGTAGCCCGCCGTGAACCCGGCCGCGAACTCCGACGCGAGGCGCACCAGCGGCGCGACGTCCACGCCGACGTAATCTCCGGGGTCCCAGCGCAGGTCCGCCGTGGCCGCGGCCGGGACCAGAAACGCGTCCCACGGCGCGACGCGGCGCACCTGCGTCCCCGGCCGCTGCGTCCCGGCGCGTACGGCCACATTGAGCCACAGCGGGCCCACCGACAGCTCCTGCATCAGCCGCCCTTCCAGGTCAAGCTGGTGATCGCCGATCGACTGCCTGAGCAGGTCGCTGGCGGAATCCTTCGCTCCCGTCGGCAGGCGGACCAGCGCCTGTACCGCAGCCGCGTAGTGCGCGCCCGCCAGGACCCGGTACTTCGCGGCGAGCTCGATGTCGCCCAGGCGGTAGCGGAAGTTCCGGACGAACGGCACGGAGCTATACCCGAACCCGGTCGGATCGGGATTGAGGAGGATCTGCTCGAACGCGGCGCCGCTGAGCGTGTCCGACGCGAGCGCCACCGTCGTGTCGAACCCCGCGATCCCAAACGTGACGCTCAAGCCCTGCTGGATGCGTGCGATCGTCGTGTCGATAGCCCTGCCGGCGGTCGACGTATCAAGTGGCAGAAACGGCGAGCCCGTCTGCCCCAGGCCGTACACCGAGCTACGGAGCGCGTCCCGTACAGCATGCCAGCGCGCCGAGCTGTCCCGCGCCGCGCAAGGGGATGGAGGGGCCGCGCATCCGGCGGCCTGCTGATCGAGCTGAGTGAGCGCCTGGTCGAATTGCGAGAAGAAGACCGAATCCGTACCGCGCGCTCCTGGCGCGTTGAACGCCAGCGGGTTCACGCCAAGGTTGGCGCCGCGGGCGGAATACTGGAACGACGCTCGCGTCGCCACCCGAACCATCGGCACCATCAGGCTCACGGAAAGGCGATTCGTGAGACCGAGCTCGGCGGTCGTGGGGTAGGTCCGCCGTTCCTGCCGCACGCTCAGGAGTCCTGCGCCGAGGCTCGCCACGAAGCTCGAGAGCCCGCTCGCGACTCGCACGTTCTGCTCGAGCCGTGCCACCACGGGGATGTAGCGGCCGCCCACCGTATCTCCCGTGAGCGGGGCCCCGAGCTTCATGCGTCCCGCGTCGGTGAACTGGTCGTTCCAGGTCATGATGCGCGGATCGAACGTGACGCGGAGCACGCCGCGCGCCGGGACATCCGTCCGCTCGACGGCCTGGGCGGCCGCGACAGTAGCCCCGCCCGTCAGGGCGGCGGACGCGAGCAGGAGGGCCATACGCAGGATTCGCATCAGCAAAACGGCACCCGCCTGATGGCGGATGCCGTGTTCGCTACCCCGTGGCACGGGTGGAGTTCGTGCTCAGGGGATGGCGGGGATTGCCGCGTTGTACTTCGCGTTGATCGAGTCTCGCAGGATCTGGGCGATCAGCCGCTGGGTCGACGTGCTGGGATGCACCCCATCCCGGCTCACCGCCGTGCCGAATGGGGCGGCCCCCGAGTTGGGGTCGGGGGGGAACGCCGGGAATGCCCGAATGGCTCCGGGCGTCGCGGCGAGTGTCCTGAGAATCGGGGTCGGGTCGACGTACGCCCAGTTCCGGTCCGCGGCCGCCTGGGCGATGGTCGCGTTGTACTGGACCACGGTGCTGATCATGTTGATCGTCTCGGCCACCGAGATCACGTGCGGATCGGAGCAGTCGAGCGTGGTCGGAGTCCCGCCGGCTGCCCGCGCGACGAGCGGGGCTCCGAAATGGAACGGCACGTAGACCCACGCGGTGTCGGTCGCGCTGATCGGGGTGAAGGCAAGGCAGTTCGGCAGCACCGTCAAGGTTGGGATCGACGCGGCTGCGGCGGCGTATGCGGTCCCCCGCGACACGTAGGGGGCACCCGTCACCTGGACTGCCCCGAGGAGTAGACCCCCCTGAATCGTGCCGAATGAGTCCAGGCTGTCCATGAAGGCGTTGAACCGCGTGGTGAAGTCGGCAGGCGTCGTGATATCCGCCGCGCTGCCCGCGTTCGCGCTCGTGTCCAGGATCGCGCCCAACACGTCGTTGTTGCCAAGCCACACCGTGACGAACGTCGGCTGCAGCTGCCGCGCCCACTGCAGCTCGGTCTTCCCACCGAGCAGGAACAGTTTATAGGCGTCCGTCGGGGACGCGGGCGGCTGCGGCGGCGCGTAGTTGGTGTTCAGCGCTTCGATGATGTCGGCGCCGGGGAACGCCACGTTGCTGATATACGGCGGGATCGGGGTGCTCCTGAGGGCGCAGACGTCGTCCCTGAACGTGTTTCCGCTGCGGTGCGGCTTGCCGAACGTAGGCGACGCCGGGTTCCCGTCGACCACGAAAATGCTGTCGATGGGGTTGGGGCAGCCGGGAGGGTTGAGCCCCGGGTAATAGAACGGCGCCCCGCGCATCGCCGCGGCCAGCAGCACGGGATACGCCCGGCGCTGCAGCGAGTCGTTCAGGCCGAACGACTGGAAGCCCGCGGTGATGCTGTTGCCAAACGCGACGTAACGCTGGAACATGACGCCGCCCGCGTAGGAGGGCACACTCGGGCTGTTCAGCACATCATTCTGGCACGCCGCGACCAAGAGCGCACAGCCCAGGCCCGCGGCCAACACGACACGACGGTGCGTCATCGTCCGGGCTCCTCTAGAACGCGTAGCCGAGCGACACCCCGAAAAGGTGCGCGTGGAAATCGTAGACGCCGTGGTTCAAGAGCGTGGTCGGCGCCTGATTGAACAGAGGCTCGCGGGTGCGCCCGCGCCGGTCGTTCTGCTTGATGTATTGATACGCCACGTCCGCGCTGAAGCCCGGTGAGAGCTTGACGGTAAAGCCGCCGGTGAACTCGTTGCGGCTCCCTTCGGGGAGGAGCGGTGTCACCGTCTCGGCCGGCGCGGCGCCTTCATGGTACAGGTAACCCCCCCGGAACGTCCACTTCGCGTCCTTCTCCCACTCGGCTCCCAACCGGAAGCCGCTCGTATTGTCGTAGCGCTCGAACAGCTTCCGACTGAGGAGCCCCGATGCGTCTTGCGGGAACGTGATGTCCAGCTCGTCGAACGAGTTCCACCACGTCAGCTGATAGTCACCGAGCACGGTCCACCCGTTCGCGACCTTGTACGCGACTCCCAACGTCAGCATTGCGGGGTTCCTGATCGTCGTTGTAACGGGCTGGGACCGGAACACGCCGGTCGACGGGTTGAACAGGTCCAGTCCGCCGAGCGCCGCGGGGGCCCCGAGGAGCCCATCGATCGGCGTGCCGGCGTGGATCGTGTCCGTCGGCGTGACGACGATGTCCGCTGGCACGCTCAGGCCGGTCATCACCTGCGTGAAGCTCGCCGTGCCCGAGTAGTCGAACTTGGCCTGAGTGAGGAAGCGGGCACCGAACGAGAGTTGGTCGTTGGCTTTGAGGATCGCACCAAAATGGGCGGCGACCGTGGTCTTAGAGGCCTCGAGGTGGGTGTTGGCGAAGTCCGTTCCCGGCGCGATACCGAATTGCCCGAAGATGATGCCGGGTGGCACACCCGCGATGGGCACCGGTGCGTCGGCAAGATCGAGCCGCTGGTTCAGCTCGACCTCACCCCGGACGATGTCGAACCCGCCTCCCAGCGAGAGCCAGGGCGTCACCTGGTACGACAGCGTCGGTTGGACGTACACCGACCGGAGCATGTTCTTGTATCCGGCGAACCGCCCGTCGAAGGAGAGTGGCCAGCGCGTCTCGAGACCGTACGGAGCGAACAGCCCGATCCCGACCCCCAGTTTCGGCGTAAGTCCATATGCGACGTAGACCTGCGGGATCGCGAGGAGGGGGTCATCGAGCTTCGTCGTCTGCTGGAAGATGTCGTCCGTGAAACCGCCCTGCACGTCGAGGAGGGTGACGCCGATGGTGGCGTGCCCGCCCTTCAGTCCCGCTAAACCCGCCGGGTTGAAGAAGATCGCGGAGCCGTCGCCACACGGCGCCGCCACCCCGGTGCCGGCGCGCCCCATCGCGCAGGTCCCTTGCTCGTAGATCCCGAAGCCTTGAGCTCCGAGCAGGGCCGGAAACCCGGCGAACAAGACCAGCACGTGCCGCAGGAACCGCCGCATACGCTTGTCTCCGGGTGGCTTTACGAGAGATGGTGAAACGGGCTGGCCAACGGTAGCATTCGCCCCAACCCTTGTCAAACCCATGCGTGGCAACGCGTCAGCGCTGTTCCGCGCGACGTTTGGCGGCGCGCCACGCGCCGCCGCCTCGGCGCCCGGCCGCGTCAACCTGATCGGCGAGCACACCGACTACAACGGCGGCCCCGTGCTGCCGGTGGCGTACGCGGCACGCACGTACGTCGCTGTCGGCCCGGGGGAACCGGGTATCCTGGAGATGGTCTCCACGCGCGAGGAACAAGTCGCCCGGATCGACTATCGAGCAGGGCGACTGGCGGGGTGGGGCGCGTACGTCGCGGGGGTGATGCGGGAGCTCGTGGCCCTGGGCGCGGCGCCCCTGGCGGGCGGGGCTCGCGTCGCCGTGGCGAGCGACGTACCGGTGGCTGCGGGACTCGCGTCGTCCGCCGCGCTCACCGTGGCCGCGGCCAAGGCGCTCAGCCTCCTCGTCGGCGCCCGTCTCCAGGCCCGTCAGCTGGCCGGCGTGGCGTTTCGTGCCGAGCACGATCACGTGGGCGTGCGCTGCGGCATCATGGATCAGATGAGTGCGGCGCTTGCGCGGCCGGGTCGGGCGCTGCTGCTCGAGTGCGCGTCGCTCGCGGTGCGCCACATCCCGATCGGTGGACGCCTGCTGCTCGTGGACTCGGGGTTGCGACGCGAGCTCGCCGCGGGCGCGCTCAACGAGCGGCGGGCCGAGTGTGAAGCCGCGGTCGCCCGCCTCAAGCTGGAGTTGCCGGAGCTCCGTTGGCTCGCGAGCTGGCCTGCGGCCTGGTTGCCGCGCCTCAAGCGCGTGTTACCCGAGCCGCTCCGCTCCCGCGCGCTCCACGTCGTAGGGGAGACCGCACGCACCAGGTTCGGCGCGCAGCTGCTCGCCCGCCGGCACCTGAAGCGGTTCGGTGAGCTGCTGTACGAGTCTCACGAATCCTGCCGGCAGCTGTACGACTGCAGCACACCCGAGCTCGATACGATCGTCGCGGCAGCGCGGCGGGCGGGCGCGCTCGGTGCCCGACTGACCGGTGCGGGATGGGGCGGTGCGGTGCTCGTCCTGTTGGGTGGGAAGGGTGAGGCGAAGGTAACGCGCGAGATTCGGCGCTCGTTCCGCGCCGCGTACGGACGCGAGCCGGCGATCGATGTGGTGCATCCGTCCGGCGGCGTGCGGCGTGAACCTGTTCGCTAGCGTGGTTCTCCCGACGCTATGTTACTCCAGCCGGGGTGGCGAAATCGGTAGACGCAAGGGACTTAAAATCCCTTGGGGGGCAACCCCCGTGCAGGTTCGAGTCCTGCCCTCGGCACTACGGCGAGCCCGACCACGTCGTGATCGAGTACGAGCCCGAGGACGTCGTGATCGAGTACTCGACGAGCAGGTTGATGAACACGCGCACGCCCCGTCCCTGCAGCCGGGCCGGCCGGAACAGGGCCTTGAGGACCCAGTCTTTTGTGGGTTGGTCGAACCCCGGGTGGGGGCTCTTCAAGATCCTGACCGACGCGGGCTCGACCCGCCCCGTCGTATCGATGACGGCCGGCAGGATCACCCGGCCCTGAATCCCCGCCTGTTTCAAGAGCGCGGGATAGACCGGGGGTGGGGCGGACAGCAGTGCCGGCCGCTCCTCCACCAGCGCCTCCGCATACACTTCATTCCCGCTCACCACTATGCCGCTGGCCCGGCTGCCTTCGACGCCACTACCGGAGTAATCCTTGGGATCGAAACGCTGCTGGAGGTCCACCAGAGGCATGTCGGTGGCGATCTGCGCCGGTACGGCGACGGTCTGAAACCCCTTGAGCACGTCGGCAAGCTGGACCGGCGGCGGGTCGGCCGCCTTCTGCTGCTCGTGAGGTGGGAGCAGTACCACCGTCGCGTCCATCCTGACCTGGTCGTCGCGCGGGGCGGCGGGGAACGTCGCGTACACGACACTGGCGATCATCGCAGAATGGATCGCGAGCGACGCGAAACCGACGCCGAACAGGCGTTTGTTCCCAGTCTTCCGCTTGGATTCGAGGAGCGTGAGAACCATGGGCCTCGACGTCGGGCGTCGTGTATGCAAACCAATGATAGTGAGATAGGCGCCAAGGAGCCACGATGCCTGGGATGCCTGGGATGCCTGGGATGCCGCAAGACCTGCCGCCAAACCAAGCGTCAACACTGCACGAGAAACGGCCACCGCCCACGACCGAGGTGGCCGTTCATGACGACCCGATGGGTTGAGCCTAAGCTCCCTTGGGAGGCGACTCCACTACGGCGACCCGGCCGCCGGCGTGAGCGAGTAATCCACAGGCAGGTTGATGAACACGCGCACGCCCCGACCATGCAGCCGGGCCGGACGGAATAGGGCCTTCAGCACCCAGTCCTTGGTGGGCTGATCGAACGCCGGATTGGGGCTCTTCATAATCCTGACCGATGCAGGCTCGACCCGCCCGGTCGTATCGATGACGGCCCGCAGGATCACCCGGCCTTGAATCCCCGCCTGCTTCAGGAGCACGGGGTAGTCTGGGGGTGGGGCAGACAGCAGTGCCGGCCGCTCCTCCACCAGCGCTTCCGCATACACCTCATTCCCGCTTACCACGATACCGCTCGCGTGGCCGCCTTCGATCCCACTACCGGAGTAATCCTTGGGATCGAAGCGCTGCTGGAGGTCCACCGGAGGAATGTCGGTGGGAATCTGCGCTGGTACCGCAACGGTCTGAAACCCCTTGAGTGCGTCCACCAGCTGCACGGGCGCTGGGTCGGGCGGCTTTTGCTGCGCCTGGGGCGTCAGCAGCACCGCGGTCGTGTCCATCCTGACGCGGGTGTCGCTCGCAGCGGCATGGAGGGTTGCGTACACCACCCCTCCGATCATCGCGGTATGGATTACGAGGGACGTGAAACCGACGCGGAGCAATCCCTTGCTGGCGGTTTTTCGCCTAAAGTCGAGGACCGAGAAAACCACGGATCCACCTCCGGTGCGTTGACGCCAACGATCGTGCAGCCACATCCGGGGCGGAGAGTCGTGGGACGGCAACCCCCGGTCTTCGACAGGTAAGACGTCAAGACACCCCAGAAGGTTGCGACCGGAGCGTCAGGCGTATGTCAGCGTGCGGCGACCGCGCTACACCGCGGGGGGGGTTGACGCCGGGCGTCTTCTATGCAAAACAATGGTGTGACATAGACGATAGGAGCCGGGATGTCTGGGATGTGGGCTCGGTTGCGGGCCGACTTGAACGTGAAGCTCCGCCGCGGGGCGTGGTACCGCATCACGCGACTCGATCCGCTCCAGGCGGTTCTTGAGGTCGGCGGCCGCCTGCTCGAGATCCCGTCCGCGTTCCTGCAGGTTATCGAGCGGCCGCCCCGCCGGTGGAGCGTAGTCCCCCGGCCAGGCGACGCCGTGCGGCTCCCCGAGGGTTGCGACGATCGCTATGCCGTCTGCCCGAGCTGCCGTGAGCGGCAGTCGCTCGCGGGACGGCCGCGCCACATGAGTTGCCGGCGGTGCGGCGAGGATTTCGAAGTCGCCTGGTCGGAGTCCTAGCCGGGCGACCGGTCCGCCGCTGGCTGACAGCCCTCTGACATCTCCGGTGCAACCTATTGGGGCCTCCGGACGTCTTACAGGTCGAAGCGTGCGGTAAGACCAGCAGTCCGGGAGGTACTCAATGCGCGTTTACGCTTTGCTGCTCGGCATTCTTTTCACCACTGGGTACGGCTACGCCGCCCAGATCGCCGTATCCTCTCTGGGAGCCGGCCGGCCCGCGCCGGCACAACCGGCGGCCACGATCCCCACTGACGGTGCCCTCGATGGCGTGTGGTACGGCGGGGTACTGGATCCCGTGACAGTCGAGTCCCGCAGCGGTGCTACGCGAGCCGCGGCGACCCAGGGTAGGGTCTTGAGCCGGCCGACGGTGCGGTGTACCGAGGCGCGTCCGTCCCGCTTCCACGCGGTATCCTGAACGTTTCGAGGGGGGCTTCGGCCCCCTTCCCCCGCATCCCGCCGCTCCGTCCGCCGCCCTCGCGCGCGCGAAACCCCACCTCGCCAAGTGCCGTAGGACCTGCCAGTATGGAGCCTATCCGTAGGAGGGAGGGGCCGTGAGCGTATTCTGGGACACCTGGCGCAAAGAGATCATTCGCGGCGCGGCGCTGTTTTGCGCTGTGCTGGTGATCGGCTTCGCAGTGCACGCGGCCCACCGCGCGGTGCACGAAAAGGTGATGAACCTCCCCGTTGCTCTCCGCGACCTGCGGGACGAGTTCGCTCGTGACGATGGCGGCCCGGGTCGCTCGACCGCGGCGACGTGGACCTATCGCTCCAAGCTCCGCGCGAACAAGTGGGTGTGGATCCGGAACACCCGAGGCTCGGTGACAGTCGAGCCGGCAAAAGGTGACTCCCTGCAGGTCTCCGCCGTGAAGACCTACCGGTCCTCGGACACCGCGAGCGTGCGCCTCGTCGCCGTGCCCTACGAGGGCGGCGTTGCCGTCTGCGCGGTGTGGGGCAGCGACAGCGTCAGCGACGGCGGCTGCGGCCCGGGGCAGGGTGACATCAAGCTGCGAGGGCCGCGCCACAACGATGTGGCAGTGGACTTCACGGTACGGCTGCCGCGCGGTGTGGGCCTCGGCGCCACCACGATGGTGGGCGATGTGCACGTAGCCGGGGCGCGTGGCCCGTTGGTCGTCCACACGGTGAGCGGCGACGTAGACGTAGTCACGGCGAAGGGCCCCGTGAAAGCCGAGTCGGTCAACGGCGATGTGCGGGTTCGCGTGGAGGCGTTCGGAGACACTGGCGGGGTTTCCGCCACCACGATCAACGGCTCGGTAAACGCCGAGCTCCCGGCGCAGCTCGACGCAAACGTGGAGGCGAAGACGGTGAACGGTTCCATCAGCACCGACTATCCCCTCACGGTGAACGGCAAGTTCGCAGGGCGCAACATCAAGGGGACGCTCGGCCGCGGCGGGCGCGAGGTCCGCCTCGAGACCGTGAACGGCTCGATCAGGATGAAGAAAGCAGTCTAGCCACTTCGTCCGGGAAAGTGCGGACGTCGATCGGCTTGGAGAGGTAGCCGTCGAACCCGGCAGCCAGGGTTTTCTCGCGGTCGCCCGGCATGGCATGGGCAGTCAGGGCGACGACCTTCCAGGGGTGGTCGCCCTCCAACCGTTTCACATCGCCCAACACGCTGTAGCCGTCCCGCCCAGGGAGCTGAATGTCGAGCAGCACCAGCGCGGGGGGCGGTTGCTCGGCCAGCAGCGTGGCCACCAGGTGCTCGCCCGACATCAGTCCGATGACGCGATGGCCCTTCATGGTCAACAGGGCCGTGATGAGCTTCAAGTTGTCGGGCTGATCCTCCACCACCACGATCGTTGCCATTACGGATGCTCCGGCCGGCTCTCGGCCCGCCGCAAGGTGAACCAGAAGGTGCTGCCCGTGCCAACCTGGGAGTCTACGCCGATGGTGCCGCCATGCAGCTCCACCAGACGCTTGGAGAGCGCGAGGCCCAGCCCCGTCCCTTCGTACCGGCGGCTCTCGCTCGCGTCGAGCTGCACAAACTCCTGAAACAGCTTGCGCTGGTCCGCCGGGGCGATCCCGATCCCGGTGTCGCTCACGGCGACGCGCACGGCGCCAAAGTCCTCGAGCCGCGCGCTGAGCGTGACACGGCCACCGTCGGTGGAAAACTTGATAGCGTTGGAGAGAAGATTGAGTAGCACCTGACGGAGGCGCCCCCGGTCAGCCGTGACCACGAGGTGGTCGGGCAGCGGCTCGATCACGAGCGTATGCCGCCGGGCTTCCAGTTGGGCGCGGACGGTGTCGGCGGCTTCCTGAAGCAGCGCGGCCATCTCCAGCGGCTCGAGGCGCAGCTCCATCCGGCCGGCCGCGATCTTCGACAGGTCGAGGAGCTCGTTGATGAGCTCGAGCAGGTGGCGGCCGTTGCGAGCGATAGTCTCGAGGTAGTCGCGCTGGGTCTCGGTGAGGGGGCTCTCGGGCGCCGCCATCGTCAGGAGCAAGTCGCTGAACCCGATCACGCTGTTGAGGGGCGTGCGGAGCTCGTGCGACACGTTCGCGAGGAACTGGTCCTTGAGTTTGCCCGCCTGGTCGAGCTCGGCGTTGAGGCGGGACAGCTCCCGGTGCTGCTCCTCGAGCTCGGCGTTCTGCGACTCGAGGCGCTGCGCGGCGTGGCGCACCTCCACCGCGAGGCGGCGGGTGTGCAGGTGGGCGGATTCGCGCTCGCAGGCGATGGCCAGGTTCGGCGCTGCATGCTCGAGCGCGACGCGCGCGTCGGGGGACAGCTCCCCCGCCACGGTCGCGACGAGCAGCCCCACGAGCCGGCCCTGAGAGCGCAGGGGCGCGAGCGCGAGTCCGCCGGCGGCGTCGGCATCCGCGGTGGCGAGCTGCAGTTGCGTCCGTACGGGCCCGGCCGCGGCGCTCGCATGGTAAATGACGGTGACCGTGTCACCCACCAGCTGTCGCACGACGTCGCGAGACAGCGGTCGGGCCGTGGCGCGGCGCACCGCCGTCGGCCCCCATTCGTTGGTGTCGTACTGCGGCTGGTAGAGCGCCAGCGCCGGCGCTCCGGTCGCGCCCGCGATGACGTCGAGCGCGGGGCCGAAGCTCCCCCCGGCGCTCGCCTCGCGCGGCGGTGCGTTCAACGCCGTGAGCAGGCGCCCCACCTGATCCTGCATCCGCTCCCGCCAGGCGAGCGCGGCCGCCATCTGGTTCACGCCGCGCGCGATCATGCCGAACTCCTCGGGCTGGTCCTCGTCGAGTCGCTCGTCGTACCGGCCCGCCGCCACTCGCTGGAGCGCGCCCACGACATGGGCGAACGGGGTCGCGAGGCGCCCGCGGTTGTACCATAGCCCCACGCCGAGCGCCACGAGTACGATTACGAAGATCACTGTCGTCTGAACAGCCGCCTGGATCGCGTTGTCGCCGACTTCGGCGGCGAGCTCCCGCAGGGCGGCGATCTGGGGCTGTAGGGCAGGTGAGGGCGAGACGCGGGCCAACTGCACGAGGCGCTGGCTCAGCTCGATCATATCGGCCTGGGTGCGTCGTGCGCTGCGCCAGGTGGCGACGCGGTCAGCCAGGCCGGCGACGGCGATGGCCAGGAACGCCGCGGCGAAGAGCCGGCTGATGCTCGGGACGGGCGAAGGACGAACCGGCGCTGGATGGGTCATGCGACCGCTACAAATAGGGGAACGACCCGCGGCAGGACAAGAGCGGCGGCGCAGACCACCGACGCTGGCGGGGGGCTGTGGCGCGTGGTAAGCTAGCCTCCACGTCCCGTGCCCGATCTGCTCGACTCCCTGCGTGAGGCTCTCGCTGACCGCTACGCGGTCGAGCGTGAGCTGGGTCGGGGAGGCATGGCGACGGTGTTCCTCGCGCAGGACTTGAAGCACCATCGGTCGGTCGCGATCAAGGTTCTCCACGCGGAGCTCACGGCGGCGCTCGGGCCCGAGCGGTTCCTGCGCGAGATCGAGATCGCCGCCCGGCTGCAGCACCCCCACATCGTGCCCCTGTACGACTCCGGCGCGGCGGCCGGCTTCCTCTATTACGTGATGCCGTACGTCGAAGGGGAATCGCTGCGCGACCGGCTGACGCGGGAACAGCAGCTGCCCCAGGACGACGCGCTCCGCATCGCCACCGAGGTGGCCGGGGCCCTGGCGTACGCCCACAGCCACGGCGTGGTCCATCGCGACATCAAGCCCGAGAACATCATGCTCTCGGGCGGCACGGCCGTGGTAGCGGACTTCGGCATCGCGCACGCCGTGAGCGCGGCCGGAGACGGGCAGCACCTCACGCAGACGGGCACGATCATCGGGACGCCTGCCTACATGAGCCCGGAGCAAGCCACGGGCAGCGCCGAGATCGACGGACGCAGCGATCAGTACAGCTTGGCGTGCGTCGTGTACGAGATGTTGGTGGGCGAGCCGCCGTTCACCGGGCCCACCGCGCAGGCCGTGCTCGCGCGCCATTCGCTGGACATGGTGTCACCGCCGTCGATCGTGCGCGTGACAATCCCCGACGCGGTGGAAGACGCGATCCTCCGGGCACTCGCAAAGACACCGGCCGACCGCTTCCCCACAACAGCGCTGTTCGCCGAGGCGTTGCAAAGACCGTCACCGGCGACGGGGCCGATGCGGCGAGTCACACGCGCGACGCCGGCACCGCGCCGCTGGCTGGGAATGCCGCCGGCGGTCGTAGCGGCGTTTGGAGTGGTTGTCCTCGCCGTGACGGCGCTGGTGACGCGGTCGCTCTGGTCAGGTGGGGGACGCTCGCACGCCCCTGCCGGCGCGGAAGGCGAGCTCGATGCGCGGCATGTCGCGGTGTTGTACTTCGACGACTTGAGCCGGGACAGCTCGCTTGGGTATCTCACGGATGGTCTAACGGAAGCGCTCATCGACGAACTGGCCCAGGTACGGACGCTCGACGTGATCTCGCGCAACGGCGTGGGGCAGTACCGCGGTGCCAGGGTGTCGCGGGACAGTATCGCCCGTGCGCTCGCCGCCGGGACCCTGGTCGAGGGCAGCGTCGAGCCCGCAGGGGCACGGGGAGTCCGGCTTCGTGTGACCGTGCGGCTCGTGGATGGCGCCAGCGGCGCAGAAGTCCGCCGCCAGGGGTTCGAGCTGCCCGCGGGCGAGCAGCTCGCCATGCGGGACTCACTCGCCCATCAGGCCGCACTGTTTCTCCGGGAACGGCTGGGCGAGGAGATCCGCCTCCGTGAAGAACGCGCCGGGACGCGAAGCGTGGAGGCATGGGCGCTGGTGCAGCGGGCAGAACGGCTAACGAAGCAGGCGGACTCGCTGTTCCGGGCGGACGACGTCGCCAGCGCCCTCCGTAGTTTGGGGCGTGCGGACTCGATTCTCGCGGCGGCTGAAGCCAAGGATCCCAGGTGGATGGAGCCAGTGCTGCTGCGGGGGAGAGTGTCTCACCAGCGCTCCCGTCTCGCGCCTGGGCTCGAAGCCGCTGCCTGGATCGACAGCGGGCTCGCCCACGCCGCTCGGGCCCTCAAGCTGGGGCCCAAGGAGCCCAGGGCGCTCGAGCTGCGCGGCGCGCTCCGGTACGCGAAGTGGCTCCAGCGGGTTGTCGCGGATCCCGTCGCGCAACGCCGGCTGCTCCAAGATGCCAGGTCCGATCTCGAGACTGCCACACAGGCGGATCCAACCCTCGCCACCGCCAATCTTACGCTCAGCCACCTATTGTATCAGGTGGACGACGTACCGGGTGCGATGCTGCGAGCGCGGCAGGCGTATGAGGAGGATGCCTATCTGAGCTCGGCCGATTGGGCCGTGGATCGTCTCTTCTGGGGCGCGCTGGACCTGGAGCAGTTCAGCGAGGCACGACGCTGGTGCGCCACGGGGGTCCAGCGCTTCCCCAACGACCCCCGATTTGTGTCATGCCAGTTGTGGCTCATGGTGACGCCGGCCGTACAGTCCGATGTCCGGCAAGCCTGGGAGCTGTCGGCCAAGCTGGAGCGGGTGACACCGGCAGCCCGGCGCCCGTTCGCCAGGGCGGAGGGGTTACTGCTCGTGGGGGGCGCCCTGGGCCGCGCAGGGGCCGCCGACAGTGCGCGTCGCGTGATGCTGCGGGCACGGCAGCTGGCGTCGCACGACATCGATCCAGACCAGACGCTACTCGCCCGCGAGGCGTACGTGCGGACCCTGGTCCGCGACTATGATGAGGCGATCGATCTCCTCAAGCGCTACGTGGCCGCGAACCCGGGTCACGAGTTCTTGGCGCAGGCGGGCACGGTGTGGTGGTGGCGCGAGCTACGCGCCCAGCCGCGGTGGAGAGAACTCTCACAAGCGGGGCGCTGAGTCGCAGCGCCGCCACACTTGTCTGCGCCGGTCCGCAGCGTGGGCTCAACGGTTTTTCCTTCGCCAGTCTTCGCACGACCATCTTCCGCTCGAGTCGACATCGATTCCTGACCAGTGTCTTTGCCTCGCGAAATCAGACTGCAGGAACGTCGTGGCACAATTGATGCGACCCCGCTACACGATGAGCTGAACGGTACCGTTTTGTTGCCGACACCCACCGCCCGGCCGGAGGGACCCATGAGAGTCCTGGCTTCAATCTGCGCGGCGCTCCTCGGAGGATTCGTCGCGTGCTCGGATTCTACCCTGACTGACGGGCCGGTGACGGTTGGCCCTCCCGAGTTCGCCGAGGCGTTTACGAGCAACGAGACCGTCCCATTCACCACGGTCATTGATCAGCCATGCACGGGCGAGCCGATGCGGTGGTCGGGGGAAGTCCACACGAAGGACCACGTCACGATCCAGCCCGACGGAAGTACGAACAGTGAGATCACTGTAAACACGCAGAACACCCAGGCCGAAGCCGTCGTCACCGGGGCCCGCTACGTCGCAGGGCAGGAGTCCAGCATGACATTCCAGGACATCCCGCCCGGATCAACGTTCACGTTTGAGTTCGACCAGCACATGATCCGTTCCGGTGAAACCGGGTTGGTGGCCGCCGACGACTGGATGCTGCACGGGCTCTTCCACTTCACGGTCAACGCCAAAGGCGTGCCGACGGTGAGCAACATCGACCACCGGGAGGAGTGCATGTAGAAGCACCCCCTACTCCCCGATCTAACCCCTTCACCTAGCCCCGCTTGGCTGCGATGCCTGTCACGGGTGGCGCAGGGGGGCACCTCTAGCTCTCCGAGCTACTTGACGTACCCTTGCATGCGCGGTATAAGCGATGTATACGACGACCGCGTGCGGCTCTCTTGAGAGTCGGTTCGTGTCCCGATGCGGCTCTCCTGAGAGTCGGTTCGTCTCCCGAGTGCCGCCTCCACACTTCAACGGTGGGGGTGGTTATGACGAAGCGTTTCCTTCCAGCAGTACTCCTACTGTTCCTCATCGCATGCGAGACGGCGCCGCCGACGGGTCGAGCGCCCGATAAACGCGATCCATTTGGCGGCGCTGTGCTTCGACCGGTCGCGCCTGAGTTGAGTCCGTCGCTCCAAGCGGCCCAGGAGCAGACTGGACAGATCGAGACAGTCGATCCGAGCACATTGACCGTCACGGGCGTGATCACGTTTGATGAATTCACTGGAACGACAGGCGCCGGCCTCAATTTCGACGGCGTCGTCGAAGCCAAGGGGGCAACATTCGCTGAGCGGTTTGCAGGACAGGCTCTCTCATTCAGTGGGGACTTCGACGTTCTTGCCGGTACCCCGAGCAGTCCGTTGACGCTGCAGGTCGGGGCGGCCCAGCAGAATCTCAATATTCTCTTCTGGCCGCCGAGCGCGAGCAACGTGATCGACGGCTTAGGACCGAAAGGATTCCCGAATAATGACGCGATTGGCGAAGGCGCCATCGCCGTACGGTTTGACGCCGACCAATCCGAGCTGGGCTTCGACGTCGTCGGCGCCAATAGCGGGAGTGCCACCCTGAACTTCTTTCGGCGGGATGGCTCCTTGATCGGGACAGTGGTTCTCTCCCTTGGGGCCTCCGAAGGCAATCAGGCATTAGCGTTCAGGCGGGCTGGGGCTGTGAAGGACATCGCCGGGCTCTCGATTCACAACGACGACGGCGGGGGCATCGGTTACGACAACTTTAGGATCGATGACGCGCCTGCCACAACTCAGGTCGTCGGTTCCGACGGTGGTACAGTCGCGATCCAGCAGTTTGGCAAACCAGTCGCCGGCATTAACATCCCGCAAGGCACGTTCAATGAAAACGTCATCGTGACGGTTCAGTTCGTCCCCCTCACCGTTGATCAGCGCTGCCACGATTTCCTGCTCGGGCAGTTCGGTCGCTGCCTCGATATCACGGCACAACAGGCAGACGGTGGCGGAAAGGCCGACCTCAATAACCCCGTCACTGTTGGGCTCTGCCTCGACGCGCACCGCTCCCTCGACCTGTTCAAGTTCGAAGATCGCCAGGGCAACGTGATCGCGCTCGAGCAAACCGCGGCATCGTTCCTTGACTGTTCGGGCTTCGACGTGGGCAGCGCCAAGTCATCCAACCCGCTTTACCGGTACGCCACGCGCCTCTGGCGGTGGCTCGCGCCCAAGCCCCTCATGGCCGCGCACACCGGCTTTGGCGGCATCGTCCCCGGCCCCAAGTTGAGCTTCTTCACCTGGGCGGGCCCGATCCAGATCTCCTTCGCCGGCCTGGGCGTGAATGTGCGGAGGTCCGGAAAGGACGCCTTCACCGTGAGCGGCACGTTTAATCTCGGTGTGAAGGGCTTTCGGCCATACGAGAACGAGCAGAGCTTCAATCCGGCTGCCGAACCAGTAATCGTAGGCTTCGGCAAGTACTTCCAGACGATTCCCAGCGGCTCCTTCAAGCCCAGATTCGGTCGGTTCGTTTACACGGCCCCGCTAGGAACCACGACCGGTGTCCTCGGCATGGAGATTCGCTCCGACGGTGGGTTCACAACGAGTGGCGCTGTTCCCACCGAAGGCGGAACCTTGCCGGCCTTCAGGCCCTTCTCCCTCCAGATCGGTCACCGGACGCAGGGCGCGGGCCTGAAATGCGGCAGCGACGGTAAGTGCGTCAGGCAGGAGCCCTGATGGCCCCGCGCCGACCACGAAGCGGCGTCCGACGCTAGTAAAGAGGGCGGCTCCTTCGAGCCGCCCTTCTCGTTTACGGCATCGTCGGTTGCGGCTAGTTTCCTCTACGTGCGCCCCTCCACTCATCGGCATAAAGAGCCGGCTGATGCTCGGAACGGGCGACGGGCGAACCGACGCTGGATGGGTCATGCGACCGCTACATATAGGGAACGAGCCGCGGCAGGAGAAGAGCGGCGGCGGAGGCGCCGCCACGCTGGCGGGGGGCTGTAGCGCGTTGTAAGCTAGCTCCCACGTCCCGTGCAAGATCCCCTCGACTCCGTGCGTGAGGCCCTCGCTGACCGCTACGCGGTCGAGCGGGAACTGGGTCGGGGGGGCATGGCAACCGTGTTCCTCGCCGAAGACCTGAAACACCATCGATCGGTAGCCATCAAGGTCCTCCACGCGGAGCTCACGGCGGCGCTCGGCGCCGAGCGGTTCCTGCATGAAATCGAGATCGCCGCCCGGCTGCAGCATCCCCATATCCTGCCCCTGTACGACTCCGGCGCGGCGGCCGGCTTCCTCTATTACGTCATGCCGTACGTCGAAGGGGAGTCCCTGCGAGACCGTCTGACGCGGGAACAGCAGCTCCCCCAGGAAGACGTGCTCCGCATCGCCACGGAGGTGGCGGGGGCGCTGGCGTATGCCCACA
>WNFR01004133.1_pt1 | contig 17642 bp, 14 predicted proteins | sample 5400221 | NCBI WGS metagenome assembly WNFR01 (sample SAMN13153357, study PRJNA577476) | soil metagenome | isolation source: 40 cm soil under Madrone tree | place: USA:California | collected 2016-06-14
GCGCGGTGCGCAATAAGAACAACGTGCTCGCACTGTATGACCTAATGATCAATCAGAAGCGATCCGAGGAGGCGACGGCCAAATTTGTCAGCCCCTCATACATCCAGCACAACCCAATTATTCCCGACGGGTCTCTCGCGCTCGGTCAGTTCTTCGGGAAGGTCACGAGGGAACGACTCCGCGCGCGCGTCGTGGTTCACAAGATCATTGCGGTCGGCGACTACGTCTGGGCCCACCTGAACTTCCTGAATCTGTTCACCGATGATCCGAACGATACCGGGATCGCTGGCGTCGATATCTATCGTATGAACGCCGAGGGTAAGGCGGTCGAGCATTGGGACACGTTGCAGCTCGTGGGAACACCTCAAAACTCCGCTCCGATCATCGCCCCGAACATCCCGCGCGCAAACGCCAACGGCATGTTCTAGAGAGAACGAAGACCATCTCAGTCTTAAGAGGAGACCAAAATGAGTGGGCAGCTGAGCGTTCTCAAATATGAAGACGCAGCACTGATCCTGATCGACCATCGGAAACTGGAGAAAGGATCATGAAGAACCCGCTTGGTCTTCTGATGGAAAGAAATCTTCTTGAAGTGTTCGGGCAGAAGAGTCCAGAACTCCGGAAGAGAGTCATCAGCGAAATCTACGCGGACCACTGCGTGTTCTTTGAGGACGACCAAGAGATCGTCGGTCGGGACGCCCTCAACGCCAAGGTGGGTCAGATTCTTCAGGGCGCTCCGGGATTCAAATTCAGCATGGCAGCTCCGCCGCAAGTGAACCACGACCACGGCCGATTGCCCTGGCACCTCGGCCCCGAGCGAGCCGCTCCAGTGGTCACCGGGATGGATATCGCGGTCTTCGAGCGAGGGAGAATCCGGGCCCTCTACACATTTATCGACAAAGCTCCGAGCGATTGACCCGGAGAGCGTGGATGCCAACTCTAGTGGGGACCTCCCTGCCCCTAAGCCGCCGCCGGGACAATTCTGGGACCGTGCGGGCGTGGCCTTGCATGATATGAAATGACATCACGTGATAACAAGTCCTTGTTGCAAACGGGAACCCGGCTCGCATATGGTTGATTCGTAAGCACCCTACTTCCGTTTCACCGGCAGAGGTCACTGGTTCGAGCCCAGTACCGCCCACCAACTAGAACAAAGACTTCTAGCCCTTCTCTCAAGCTGTTTCCCTCGCATTTGGGACAGTGGGCCGCGTGAATCCGCGCCGGCGCCTTTCTTATGGGCGTCCTCGCTAAGTTCGCCGTCCGCGCACCGCCGGTGATTATGGCATTTTGCGCCATACAAAAATGTATGGCATGATACGCCATATGAAGGCGCGCCTGGCGTTTCACGACAAACAGGTGCTACCTGATGGCTCGATCGTTGAAATGAAGATCTGGGAGGTACCGGAATCCGTGCCTGGCAGCAGGCATCGGTTGAAGTACAGCCTGTTCTATGGACGGCCCGGGCAGCGCCTCATCGGCTACGACAATGAGCGCGGGCGCGGCGATCATCGCCACGTCGAGGGCAAGCAGCAGTCCTACACTTTCAGTACGCCGGAGCGGCTGATCGAGGATTTCCTGGCGGATGTGCGCCGCCTACGAGGTGAGTGATGAGCAAGCGAGTCAAAGTTCACGTCGGTACGGCAAAGGACATGGGCCAGCGCTTCGTGAGTGCGTGGCATCGGCTCGAACGCGGTGAGAGGGTACGGGAGCGACATGTGACTTTCCCAAATCTACCTTCAATGCTCAACGCGCTGACACCCAAACGGCTGGAACTGCTTCAGGACGTGCACCGGGAACCGGCATCCTCTGTAAAGGCGCTCGCTGAGAGACTAGGGCGCGACTACAAGCGCGTGTATGAGGACGTGGTGACCTTGGCCGCGTCGGGTCTGTTACAACGCGAAGACGGTCGTGTGTCGGCTCCCTACGATGCCATTACCGCTGAGATGCGCCTGTAGGGTTCCTGCTGTAAAACAGCCCCGCCCCCTGCTCATAGACGGCAGCGATCATCATAAGCGGCGAATCGTTACTCATAGCGCAGCGCTTCCACGGGTTTGGCGCGCGCGATAACTAGCGCGTGTCCGGCTACGGTTACTAGTGCGATAACGAGCGCGAGGGCGCCAGCGCCGACAAATGTCAGTGGGCTCAAGTTGACGTGATCTGCGAACCCTTCGAGCCAGCGCTTGAGCAGGAGCGCGCTCACCGGGCAGGCGACTAAATTGGCCCACAGAATGGGCGTGGTGAACTGCCACAGCAGCATGCGCAGGATGTCCATACTGCCGGCCCCCATTGCTTTCCGAATGCCGATCTCCCGGGTTCGTCTTTCCGCAGCGGACGCGGCAAGGCCCAGCAGGCCGAGGCAGGCCAGGACGACTGCAACGCCAGCAAAGACGCCAAGAGCTTGCGCTTCCCTGAGGACCGACAGATACAAGTTCTGGATGTACTGGTTAAGGAAGAAGCGCTCCGGCGGCGACTCGGAAGCGGTTGCGGCGCTGATGCGATCGATGGCCTCCAGCGTCTCGGGAATGTCGCGTCCCGTGAGTTTGACGCTAATGAGTCCGTATCGGCTTCTCGCGTCAGGAGTCGAACCCTCGTAGAGAGCCGGTCGTATCTTGTGCAGTCCCGCATCAAACGCAAAATCCGGAACTACCGCAACAATCTGCTTCGACGCATCCGATTCGGGCCCATTCGCGAGCGGCAGCGGCTGTCCGATCGCAGCACGAGACGTCTTGAAACCAAAGCGGTGCACGGCAGTTTCATTGATCACGACCTGTGAGGCATTCTGCATTGGACCGAGGCTGTTCTGGTCGTCCGCCGACAGCTTCCCGGCCAAAGGCTTGATGCCGTAGAGCCCAAAGACACCGAAGTCCAGCAAAGTGGTGTCAACCGCGAGCGCACTGCCGTCTTGTAACCGGAAGTTGGAGAAGGCCGCGCGGTCGAGCAATGCTTCGGCGGAGCAAAATGCCCCGCGCACGCCCGGCAATGCCCGTAGCTCATTCAAGAGTGCCGGTCTGCAGGGCGAACGGAGGATCAGCATCTGGTCGGTATCTACCCGCAGGGCCTCATGCGTTGCGTAGATGCGCTGGCGGTAGATTACGATGGCACCGATGAGCAGCCCGATCAGAACGGCGAACTGCAGTACCACCAACGACTTCCGTGCCAGATCACCAGCGGTTCCCAGCACCGATCCCTTGAGCACCATGCTCGGACGGAACGCGGACACCACGAACGCCGGGTAGGCGCCAGCGAGCACGCCAACGATCACAATTCCTGCTGCCGTGGCCGCAGCGAGCGCCAGATCGTGCGAGAAGTCGAGGCGGCCGTTGGAATTGAGAAAGGCATTCACGTAAGGCAACGCAAGGTCGGCCAAGGCCAACCCGAGGCATGCCCCCAACCCCACGTAAATCAGCGACTCGCCGAGAAACTGGCGGATGAGCTGAGCCCGGCTCGCCCCACAAACCTTCCTGACTCCAACCTCAAGAGAACGACGCACCGAACGGGCGGTCGAGAGGTTGACGAATACGACACACCCGATGAATAGGATGGCCAGAGCAACCGCACCAACCATTGCCAGCCTGTCCTGCATCCCGGGATTGAGGTCCTCGAAGAGATGCACCCGATCGATCCGAATAAGGTGCGCCGTCATCGTCATCCCCGGAAATTTCGGATAGGCCCGCGGCAGAAAGTCGTCTATCGCCCGTTGCAGACGGCCGACCGGGGCGTCCGATCCCGTGCGAACGTACGTCCGGCCGCATAGACTTACCGCGCCCCTACTTGCCTCCTCCGGCGCATTACGGTCGCACTTGCTCAGCGTTGAATACGCCGCCAGACCGCTCGCGAAGATCCCTGACTCGAGCATGGTCCCGTTGATAGGCAAGTCGTCGAGGACCGCCGTAACCGTCATCGCGTGGGTGTCGTCGAGCAATATGGACTGTCCGATTGGATCGTCGCGACCGAAGTACTTCTCCGCGACTCTGCGGGTCAGGACGATGCCGTCGGGACGTTGTAGTGCCTTTCGGAGATCGCCCGCGAAGACCGGGAGTGGCAAGACGTCGAATGCATTGGGGTCTGCCCAATAGACGGTCTCGTGCGCCGTGGTTTGCTCGTGCTGCAGACGCACCTCCGCCGCCACGATCCGAGTGACCGCACGAATTTGCGGGAAATTCAGCTTCAGCAGTGCCGCAATGAATGAAGGGCTGGTCAGGTTATAAAGAGCTGGGTGGCCGGTCGGCACAGCCACCGCGGCGGCGAGATACGTGCGCTCATACCCAGGAATGAAGTGCTCGTAGGTGAGCTCATTGCGCAGCGTTACCCCGGCCAGGGTCGCGGCGCACAGGCCCACTGAGAGTCCCACGAGACTGATGGCCGAGCTCAGTGGATTGCGCGCGAGATTGCGCAACGCGACGGCGATGTAATTGCGCAGCATCTGGAGTCGCAGGTCAGCTGACGAAAGGGTTACTCGTAGCGCAGCGCCATCACGGGCTTGGCGCCCGCGACGCGTAGCGCGTGTGCGACCACCGTTGCAAGAGCGATGATCAGGGCGAGTGCACCGGCTGCCAGAAAGGTTAGCGGGCTGATGTCGACGTGATACGCAAAACCTTCGAGCCAGCGCTGCAGGAAGAAGTATGCGCAGGGCCAGGCAACCAAGTTCGCCCAGAGCACCGGGCGAGCGAATTGCCAGCCCAGGAAGCGGAGAATGTCCAAACGCCTCGCGCCCATGACCTTGCGTAGAGCGACCTCTTTCGTCCGCCGTTCAACCGTGAACATCGCAAGGCCCAGGAGCCCGAGCGCAGTGATTACCACGGCGACACTCGAGAACGCTGAGAACAGTTCACCCTGTTGCGTGATATCGGAATATAGGTCCTGAAGATACTGGCTTAGGAACATCCCCTCGAATGGGGCTTGTTGCGCCTGCCGTACCCAAAGCTCCTTGATTGCGCGAAGAGTCTCCGGGATTACACGCCCATCCAGTTTCAGGATCAGAGCGTAAGAGGCAAGTACGGGATCAAAGTAGTAAGCGGTTGGCTCGATCGCGTCCCGGACGGAGCCGATGGAAAAGTCAGGGACGACGCCGACAATCTGTGAGGCCATGGGGGCATCCATCATCCTCCCGTGACCGTCGACGATCGCGGGCCTGGTCCAGCGAACATACTGCCCAACGGCAGCCTGCGCCGACTTGAATCCCAGGGCCCTTAAGGCGGATTCATTAAGGACGACTGAGGGGTTCTCGGAAATATTGTCGCCGCCGTGCAGGACATCGTCCTCGCCGTGATCCTGGGACAGGAGCCTGCCGGCAATCGGCGTGATCCCGAACAGATCGAAGTACGCGTAGTCGACCATCGCGCTTTCAATCGATGTGGGATTGCCGCCGCGCGGTGGGGAGACAACCGCTCCCCAGTGCGACTGGGCGGTGGCTTCGGATGACGCACAGCTGACCGCAAGCACGCCGGATACGTGCGCGACCGCATCGGCGAAGCCCCGCGGACAGCCTCCGAGGCGCAAATAGATCTGATCGCTCGGTAGCCGGAGCCTCTCTTCCAGGGCATACCGTGTCTGGCGGTCGATGGTCATCGTCACGACGATGAGCGCGACGAGAGTCGCGAATTGGAAGACGACCAGGGCCTGGCGCAAACGACCGGATCCACCGGGAAGTCCGCCGGTCCCCTTGAGGACCAGGGTGGGACGGATCCTGGCGAGCACGAGTGACGGGTATGCACCCGCGGCAAGTCCTACCACAACCGCGAGGGCCAGCAGACCGGCAGCGAGAGCCGGGTCATGGAAATAGTCGTGTGCGATATTCCGCTGCAGAAAGCTGTTCAGGGCAGGCATGACCAGGTGGACCGCCGACACTGCGAGTGCCAGTGCCGCGATCGCGTAAAGCAGACACTCACCCAGGAACTGCACGATGATCTGACGACCCGTGGCGCCGACTGACTTGCGGACCCCAACCTCCACCGCGCGATGGAATGCCCGCGCTGTCATCATGCTGACAAAGTTGCTGCCGGCGACGAACAGGATCAGGAGTGCGACGCCAATCATGATATGCAGCGTTCCTGGATCTCCCTGCGGTTTCAGGGCATCGATCTGCCTCGGCTGAAGGTGAGCATTCGTCACCGGCGACAGCGTGACTTCGACGGCCCTTGACAGCGGTACACCCTCGAGTTCGTCGGTGAAGTGCCGGGCGACAAAATCAGGCAGGGCAGCATTGATGAGGTTTACGTTTGCTCCTGGCTGAAGGCGTACATACGTGTAGACACTGAAGCTCTTTATCTGCGCGCTGCCTCGCTTTACGGCATCCTGGAGGCTCAATTCAGAGAAGCTTGCGATTCCCGGGAGAAATATGTCGCCGACAAGGTGTGTATTCGAGGGCAGATCCTCGATCACCGCGGTCACGCGCATGATGTGCCCGCGGTTCAGTTCGACTGTCTCGCCCACTACGTCGTCACGACCAAAAAAGCGCCTCGCCACCGTTCGCGTGAGGACAATGCCGTCAGGCCGGCTCAAGGCGTCGGCGAGGCTACCGGCGACGGTCTTCATGGGAAAGCACTGGAAAAAATCGGGGTCCACCCAATCTGCCGGATAAACGGAGCCGTCAATGTCGCCGTGGCGAAGAGTGACGGCTGTCCGCGCGAGCCTCGTGGTCGCATCGATCTGCGGGAAATCCGACTTCAACATCTCCGCCATGTCGGATACGGTCTGGCTTCCATTGAGTGGGGGGCGACCGGGGAACGTTAGGATCTCGTCTACTTTGAAGATGCGCCGATAGTCGGGAAAGAACCGGTCGTAGCTGTACTCATCGCGCACGTACAGAGCGATGAGAGTGGCCGCTGCGAAGCCGACCACCAGGCCGATAACATTGATTGCGGCATAGGCGCGATTGCGCCGCAGGTTTCGGAGCGCGGCCAGGAGGTAATTGCGCAGCACGCCGGTTAGTCCACTGTCGGGTCTACCAGGTGACCGTCGAGCATCTGGACGACCCGGTGGGCGCGCCTCGCGTACTCCTGCGAGTGAGTCACCATGACGATCGTCGTCCCACCGTTGAGTATGCCCGCGAGCATTTCCATGACCGCATCACCGTTGGCCGTGTCGAGGTTTCCTGTCGGTTCGTCGGCGAGGATCAGCTTGGGATGCGCGACCAGAGCCCGGGCAATGGCGACGCGCTGCTGCTGGCCGCCCGAGAGTTGCCGCGGCATGTGACGGGCGCGATGGGCGAGGTCGACTCGCTCGAGAGCTGCGGCCACCCTTTGACGGCGCTCGGCGCCTGACATGCCCAGATAGAGGAGCGCGACCTCGACATTTTCCGATACGTTGAGGTCATCGATAAGATTGAAGTTTTGGAAGACGAAGCCGACGCGAGCACGGCGACGCCGGGTCAGCTGTTCCTCCGAGCAACCCGTGACATTCTCTCCCTGAAACCAGTACTCACCCGAAGTCGGGCTGTCGATGAGTCCGAGGATATTGAGCAGTGTCGATTTGCCGCAGCCCGATGGGCCCATGATGGCGACAAACTCGCCCGCATTGATCTCGAGCGATAGATCATCGAGCGCAGCCGTTTCGACTTCGGTGGTGCGATAGACCTTGGTGACACGTTCGAGCTTCAGCATTTCGAGCCTCTCTAGCGTGTGAGGACTATGCGGTCGATCCTGTCGAAGCCGGTGTAATCCGAGGTGATCACCCGATCTCCGACCGCAAGGCCGCGGACGATCTCGAGCTGCTCGTTTGTGCGGCGGCCTACCCTGATGTGCCTCCGCTCGGCCGACCGGCCATCGGGGGCGCTCACGAACACCCAGTCTCCGCCGGTCCGCTCCAGGAAGGGTCCCCCGGGTACGATGACGGCCTGGGTGTCTCCTCCGAGTTGCAGACTGCCCTGAGCAGCCGCGCCCTGGACGAGCGCGGGTGGACTAGCCGTCTTGAAATCAAGCTCTATCCGGAATTGGCCGTTGCTGACCTGAGGAAAGACCCGCCGTACAGTGAGGCTTGCCGGCTTTCCCTCAAGGCTGATGGTCGCCATCTGCCCGACCCGAACGCGCGGCAGGTAAAACTCATCGATATCTGCAATCAGTTTCATCCCGGTCTGCGGTGTCACCTCCGCCAGGCGCTGACCGGCAGATCGAGTCTCACCCACCTTGAGATCGATAGCTGTGACTTTGCCAGTCACCGGCGCGCGCACGACGAGACTGTCGAGCTTGTCGTGCACAACCGCGAGATTGCCGCGCAGAATCTTGAGTTGTTGATGAATGTCCGGCAGCAGGCGATCGCGAAGGTCAGTCTGCCGTTGGTCGCTTTCCGCTTGGATCGGTCGCAGCCGTTTGTAGTACGCGAGTTCGTCGGCGACGAGGTCGCGATCCTCCGCGGATACCAAGCCCTTCCCCGCTAGACCTTCGCGACGAGCCATGGAGCGGCCCAGTCGCAGGATGTTGTAGTCGATCTGGGCTAGGGCGCGCGCATTCGAAAGCTGTTCCTGCTCCAAAGAGATTTCATTCTGCTGGAGCTGCGAGATGGCCTGATTGAGCTGGGATTCCTGCTGAATGACCTGCAGCGCCAGGTTGGTGTTGCTCAGCTCGATCATGGGCTGGTCTTCCTGGACCATGTCGCCGGGCTCGACGAGCACTCGATCCACACGCCCCCCATCTATGGCGTCAACGTAGACCGTCTCGCGAGGTACAACATTGGCGCGCAGTGGGATGAGGTCGTGGAAGACACCACGCTCGACCGTAGCAAGAGTCACCTGTTGTAGGGGTACGCGAAGCGTTCGCACTCCCGCCCCCGCGACTAACCGCAAGGCGACCATGAGTACGACCACGATTATCGCGATAGCCATTCCGATCCTTGCCGGCAGCGGCCAGCCCGCAGGGGCCCAGGCAGGACGGCGGACCGGTCTATCCATCCTCCCGATTACGGGCTCGGCGGCTGGCTTGAGCGCGGGGGAGGCAACGGCGCGCACGTCCCTAACCTCACCGCACCTTACGCTTCAGCCTGCCCGCGAGCACAGCAAGCTCATTCGCATCGGCAAATCCGGTATCCACAAGCGCCAGCAACACCCTCTCGAGCGATCCTCCACAGAAACGCTCGACGATGCCCTGCACGGCGGTCGCGGCAGTAGTTTCAGCCGACTCCCTGGCGCGATATATGAACGTGCCGCTCACTACCGAGTGCGTGACGTAGCCCTTCTCTTCCAAGCGACGCAGTACAGTGCGGATCGTAGCGTCCTTCAACTTCCGCGCGACGTGCTTCCGCACAGCGGTCGCGGTCATTTCTCCATGCTTCCACAGAATCGTGAGGAGCTCATGCTCGAGGTCGCCTAGGGGTGCTCGCGTGCGCTTCATACTGTGACGTCCGGTAACGTGTTACTGCTTGTAACATCTGAGGAAGCAAATAGCAAACAACTGGAATGCTTAGTCCCAGCAGAAGGTAACCGGGTGTTTCCGATTTCGGCTAGCGTGCGAGTCGCGGGCCGGCCATTGGAGTGTCGGCTCCCGGGATTCTGACTGGCCGGTTAGGCGGAGTGCCTATGTCGCTGAAGGGTCCAGAAGCTGAGAAGCTGACGGTCATACAGCACGTCCAATTACTCCATAGCAGCCGGTGGTGCAGTGTCGGACCCTGAGAGTCCCGCAATCTGAGTCGCTACATGCGATAAGCCAGGCGCCTAGATTCCGCCTGTCATCACGGCGACGGCCCCGCGAACAAATGGGTCTCTGAAAACGCGGCATCGATCTGTCGGCGCAGACGCTCTTCGACGCGGCTCCTTAACTCGGCTTTCACTTCCGCGGAATAGCTCTCAAAATTTGATTTCCATTCGATGTCGTTGTCGACCTTCTCGGCTGGGAGGCCGGCCGCGTTTGCCAGCCGTTTCTTCGTTCCCACGTCGAAGACTCTTAGAATAAACGACCCCCAAGCCGAACGATTCGATCGGCCGAGCGCTGTGCGTTCTGAGAATCCATAGGTGTTGTTAACGAATGAGTAGAGACCACTTGGCTCAAATGTTGGAATCATGACGACCAAGGTGTCATACCCTTGTGCGGATGCGAGCGCAAATAGCTCGTCAAACTTTGAAGCATCCATGCGCCGCTTCTGCTGCAGGGGCCATAGCCGATAGAAGTCCTTTACTCGATTTGGCTCGACATTCACCGAGCCGGCGCTCAGATTCGAACTCATCAACTTGGCAACTAGGTAGTCAGTCACATCCCGATCGATTTGCCATTCCGGCACTTCAACATCATAAGAACGCTGGTTGAAAGCCGTTAGCCCTATGTGTTCGGCATGGAACGTGTCACCCAGCAAACTGACTACGCCGACGCGGCTTATATGCGTGGGGGCGGCAACCGTGACCTGAAGGCTGGACCAGCCCAAGGCGCTTAGCATAAGGCTTGCCAGCGCACTCAATCCCGATCTCCGCCTGATGGTAAGCGACCGCTCGCGCCGCTTGGCCAGGCGGGTCACAGTCCGCCCCAAGTCATGCCGCAGCCGACGCATTCAGTCCGATCCATAGTCGATTGCCGTGCTCACCGAGACGTTTCTCACAGGCAACATCGGTACAAATCGATTCATTTCCGTCCGGCAACTCCTGCTCGCACAAAGCGTCGAGGCAGGATAGCCCCGTTTCGTAGGCCCGGAAAGCGGCGTCTGAATGTCCGCTTCTGCCTCTCTCGCCCCGCCCTACATGAAGGGCTGAATTACCGGAACGGGTCGAAAGCAGCCCCTGGTACGTTTCACACGGCGGCGCTCGCTTAGTGACCGCTGCTCGCGGACAGCAGCGGCCGGAGTGTCTGCAATCAGGGCCGCCAGTGACCTCAGTCCCCTTGGCGCCATAGACGAGTCACCCGCCCCGCAGTATCACTCCTCCCGAAGCCGCTAAGACTGCTACCAAGCCGCTTTTGGCTCCGCCTCGAGGTCGCCACGAGGATAGAGGAGATACAGGCATTGAACTTTTCACGAGCTGGATACCAAACTGTTGTACCCACAAACTCGAGAGCCCTGAAATGAAGATCCCGGTGTTAGTCTCTCTGTCCGCTTCAGCCATTTTGGTGCATAGCGCCACCACGCTGGCCAGCAGCGCCTCTACGGACTATTCGGGGCGATGGGAAATCACAACCGCGTTCCCCGGCGGCTCGTACGTGGCAGGACTCAATCTTGTATCAGAGGGCAACCGCTACACCGGTCGAGGCGGGTATCTGGTACCTGGCGGAATCTTCCCATTCAAGTACACGGGCCTGGAGGCGAAGGACGCTCTACACCTTCAGGTGCTGGCCTCAGATGGCAAAACAGCCATTGGCGAATTGGTGTTGACGCAAAAGGCGGGAGTGCTGTCTGGCGGCGGCAAACTGCACGATGTGCCCATCACAGTCACTGCGCGCAGGCCCATTGCCCGTCCGGCCGGCGTAATTAGCGAAGCCAGAGCCCCCCTCCACGATGTTTTGTCAGGCCCCCTGGGGTTGTGCCGATAACTAAGTTCACTGCAGAGTCAGCGGATCGTATCGTCACGATTTTGGGTTTGCACGTCGCGGCCCTAGAGTGGCCGGCACCAGTGCCCGAAATAACCGGTGCCGGTCAAAGTGACCCCCCTGCTCATAGAGGGCAGTAATCGGGCCATAAACGGTCAATCTCCACTGACACCTGATTTGCCGCAAAAGGGTCATTCACGACCCAGGTTCTGAATATCGTGGAAAGCGTGAAGTGCATCATCGAGTTTTTGATCCAAGAGATGCACTTGGCGTTTCGGAGGATCATTACTCCGCCACCCGACGAGGATGTCCGGCTGCACGCCGAAAGATAAGTTCATCCCGTTGCGTCTGACCCGAAGGCAATCCGGGAGATCGAGGATCCCGCCCGTGTGCGTGAGCTTAGTCGGAGCACGCTCATCCGTGTGGCCACAGCCGCCGCCGACTGTCGGTGATCCGATGATCACGGCCGCATGATTGTCCTGAAGCTCGGCGGCGAAATGCTCGGCCGCAGAACCCGTTCCTCCGTCCACAACCACCACCAGCGGACCGCGCCACACACCCTCGTGGTAGGGGTATTGCATGGGACTGAAGACAAGCGAGGCCCACGGCTTGGCTCGCAGGGTTTCAGGATCGGCCGAGGACAAGAAGCCGGTCGTGAAGAAAGCATCGCCGAGGAACGCGCACGCGGGATGCTTGCCCTCCCAGAGCGGGGAGGCATCGCAAGGCGTTTCGGCTTCCGTCTTTCGCTCTTCGACCAGTTCGACGAAATGACCGAGGAGCTCCTTGTCCTTACCGCGGGCCTTACGCTCCGCATCTCGAAGCTCTCCCTCGAGCCCCGACCAGTGCCGAGTCCACAGTGCCCCCCTCATGAAGGAGTTCGGGATCGCTTCGAGACGGATGGGCGTCAGCATTCGTGAAGCGGCGCCTTCCCACTCCGAACCCCCGCCATTTCCGGCGATGTCCACGATCAGCGTGGTCGCCCCGGCATGCTCGACTGCCCTGACCGCCGCCTCCAGCTGCTCGGTCATGATGCCGTCGCCAAACACAGCGATTTTTTCCTCACAGGCGTGGTCGCATTCCTTCGTGCGATCGATCTTCAAGCTTTGGATCGCCGACTCACAGAGTGCCAGGAACCCGCGTGAGGTGAAGATCGGAATCTTGATGACGCCGATCGTCCTTCCCTCGCGAAGCAGAAGACCTGTTGGAAATGCGTTGTCCGCAGGCAGCAGATCGATGGGCTTGAACCCGGGGAGCAATGCGACCAGGGGCTTGGCTTGCATGTCCTGGCTATACCCCAGCGTCTCGCAGCTGAAGCCCTTGGCAGGTAGCTCGTTGCTCACCGTTGAAGCCGCGGGCCAAGTGATCTGCACATGGCGGTCGCCGAAGCTGTTCACGAGCCTTCCGAAGGCCACGCGGGCGTCCCACTCGTCGTGGGCTCGCAGGATGCGCTCACGGGCGGTGGCGAAGCTCGCCGCGATGTCGTGATCGCGCCCGAAGACTTCCCATTCGAGGCCCGCGTACTTTGTAGAAAACGCCCTGCGTGCTTCCTCCAGGTCATCGAGCCATGGCTGGGGATCGAAGACTGGCGGTGCCGCTTGGGTGACCTTGGGACAATCCGGATTGGTGGCACCAAACGTGGTGCACGCCGCTGCAAGGAGAAATCCGAACCAAGTTGCCTTACGCGTTTGCGCAGACATTCCGTTCATTGTTAATGGCCTCTAAGGACAAAGTAGTCGACAGTCCGGTCGTCGTGAAGTTCGCCCCAGCGCTCTTGAGAGGTCGCGAACGGCCGAGGCTGTGTGAAAACGTCATGTTGAGGCGGTAATATTGAGTCGGTTTCTCGCTCGAGGAGCTGCTGTGAGCAGATTCATCGATGAGGCGGATCGATCCCAAGGGACGCTGCTGCCGGCGCAGCTCGAGGAGTACGTCTCAGAAGAGAATCCTGTGCGGGTCATCGACGCGTTCGTGGGCGAGCTTGATCTGACGAGACTGGGTTTTGAGGGCATGGAGCCGCAGGCCACGGGTCGGCCGGGTTATCACCCGGCAACGATGCTCAAGATCTATCTGTACGGCTATCTGAACCGGATTCAATCGACGCGCCGACTCGAGCGGGAGGCGCAGCGCAATCTCGAGCTGATGTGGCTGGTCGGACGGCTGGCGCCTGACTTCAAGACGCTGGCTGACTTTCGTGCGGAGAATGCCGCGGCGATCACGAACGTCTGCCGCGAGTTCATCGTACTGTGCCGCCGCTGGGGGCTGTTCACGCAAGCCACGGTCGCGATCGACGGCAGTAAGTTCAAGGCGGTCAACCATCGCGACCGCAACTTCACCAGCGGCAAGATGAAGACGCGGATGGGGCTGATCGAGCAGAGCATCGCCGAGTACCTCAAGCAGCTTGATCGGATGGATCGCAAAGAAACACCGAGCACTCCCCGCCAGGTGGTGCGTCTGAAGGAGCGGATCGCGACGCTGAAGGATGAGATGAGCCGGCTTGAGGGTCTGAAGGCCCGGATGGAAGCCACGCCTGACGGGCAGGTGTCACTGACGGACCCGGATGCCCGCTCGATGGCCAGCCAAGGCAAGGGTACTGGCATTGTCGGTTACAACGTGCAGACGGTAGTGGACACCAAACACCACCTGATCGTGACGCACGAAGTCACGAACGTAGGCTCTGATCGCCATCAGCTTAAGAAGATGGCCGAGGCGGCCCGGTCAGCCATGGGCACCCGCGAGCTCACGGCGATTGCCGATCGCGGCTACTACAGTGGCGAGGAGATCAAGGCGTGCGATGACGCCGGTATCCTGCCACTGGTGCCGAAGTGCTTGACCTCAAACAGTCGTGCCGATGGGCGCTACGACAAGAGCGACTTCGTCTATCTGCGCAAGCGCGACGCGTATCGCTGTCCGGCTGGAGAGTACGCGATCTGGCGCTTCAAGAGCGTTGAGCATGGAATGACCATCCACAAGTACTGGTCGTCCGCATGTCCCCGTTGTGAGCTGCGGTCAAAGTGCACGACCAGCCCGTACCGACGAATCAGCCGATGGGAGCACGAGCAGGTGCTCGATAAGATGCAAGCTCGCCTCAATCGAGATCCGTCCGCTATGCAGCTGCGTCGTCAGACTGCAGAGCACCCATTTGGAACCATTAAATCGTGGATGGGGGCGACTCACTTCCTGAGTAGGACGCTACCAAAAGTCGCTGCCGAGATGAGCCTGCACGTTCTAGCGTACAACCTGAAGCGAGTGATGAGGATCATGGGGAATGGCCCTCTGATGGAGGCGCTGCGCGCCTGATCGTCAGAAGAGTTTGCCTGTGCCCCAAAGCGGCTCGGCTGCCAAGCATGCATCAACGATCAGCCCTGAATCGGAGTTCTCACACAGTCTCGGCCACTAGCGGACAGCGGTGACGTCAGTCTAGTCAACCCATAAGCCGTCATTCACCGTGGTCCGGCGAAAAATCGAGGCCGCAATGGAATCAAAAGAGCAACCAGCTGAGATGGTATAAGTGCGCTCGGTGGATTCATGGAATCAAAAGAGCAACCAGCTGAGATGGTATAAGTGCGCTCGGTGGATTCCGTCGCACCACAGTATCGTATCGGCGCTCAGTGTTCGGTTCCGCGCACCGGCAGGCGTCACGGGACGTAGCATGAGGTTCCTCCCACTTGTCTGCGCTGGGCTATGGCGAAGACCGGCCCGTTCGATCCTCACTGGGTTGTGCATCCTCACAGCATTCCTGTTGCTTGGGCTCCTCGAAGGCGTTAACGCTGGATTCGCCAAGGCCATCGAAGATGCGCATCGTGATCTTCTCGTGACGAATACGCGTGTTCGAGGGGGCGCGCCGATGCCCATATCGGCCATGACGAACATTCAGAGGATTCCGGGCGTGGTCGAAGTGGCACCAAGAGCGTACTTCATGGGCAGCCATGGCGAACCGATACCCCAGAATATGGTTGCCGCGCTGGCGACCGATCCAGCGCCTTTCTTTCGCGTACGACCGGGATTCACCGTGGCTGAAGGGGGCCTGCACGCGATGCGTGAGAATCGCATGGGCATGCTCGCGACTCCCGCGCTGCTTCAGTATTTCGGATGGCGGGTCGGCGACCTGGTTACGCTGCGGTCACAGATCCTGAAGATCGACGGGAGCCGGGACTGGACCTTCAACATTGTTGGCACTTTCGACTGGCCAAAGGATCCCGCGAACGCCTACTTCGGAATCATTAACTACTCCTATCTCGATGAATATCGCGTGGAGAACCGCGGGACGGCGGAAATCTTCTATGAACGCATTGCGGATCCCACGAAGGCTATCGTTACCGCCGCGGCGATCGATCGAATCTTCGCCAACTCATCGCACGAGACGCGCACCCGATCCGATCAGGAACGTGCCCAGTTCCAGGCAAAGCAGATGGGGGATGTGCAGTTTTTTACCAACGCGATCATGGGTGCCGTGGTCTTTACGCTGGTGTTCCTGACGGCCAATACACTTCGCCAGTCGATTCACGAGCGGATTCCGGAATTCGCCGTTCTCAAGGCACTGGGATACACGGACGGTCGAGTCCTGAGTCTCGCGTATGCCGAAGCGTTGCTGTTGTACATACTCCCAGCGGCCCTCGGGCTGGTACTGGCGTATCTTGCCGCTCCGCTCGCCAAGGAAGATATCGGGGCAATCGTTGTCTCCCCTGCGGTTGCGATGATCGGACTGGCCTGTGCGGGACTGCTCGCGCTAGTCAGCGTGGCGCTGCCGGCCTTGAGCCTGTCTCGTATGTCAGTCGTGGCCGGACTAGGCAAACGCTAAGCCCGTGGCTCTCGCCCGACAAATTCTTGCTGTCACCGCCGCAAACGTGCGCAGCATTCCATTACGGCCTGGGAACTCTCTGGTGATCGTGGTCGGCATCGCCGGTGTCGTGGCGGTACTGATCGCAGTCTTTGCTATGTATGCGGGCTTCCGAGCGACGATCCGGGGCGACGGGCGAGCGGATCGCGCAATTGTCCTGACGCGCGGCGCCACTACGGAGTACGAAAGCAACCTTTCTCGGGAAACCGTGGCGACCATCATGAACAGCCCGGGCATCAAGCACGATACGCGCAACAGACCCATTGTGTCGGCCGAGGTGATATTGGTAGCACCGGTGTCACGCAGGCGCGACGACTCGGACGTCAACGTCACATTACGCGGGGTCGGCGAACAGTATTTCGGCATGCGCCCAGAACTCAAGCTAGTCTCCGGAAGGATGTTCCGTGCGGGCAATCAGGAGTTGGTGGTGGGCGCGGCCGCGCACGCTCAGTTTGCCGGACTGGAAATTGGCAACCGAGTCCGACTCCAGGACGGCGATTGGACTGTGGTGGGTACCTTCGCGGGCGGCAACGGCTCGCGGGAATCCGAAGTGGTCGCCGACGCGCTAACGGTGATGTCGGCCTACAGGCTCGACGCCTTCAACAGCATGACGGTCATGCTCGCATCCGCAGACGTGATTACAGGGCTCAAGGAAGCGCTGACCCGCGATCCGACACTGCTGGTCGACGTCCGTACGGAGCCCGAGTACCTTGCAAGCGCCTCCGGTGGAGTCAACCGCATGTTGCGACTGGTTGCCTACGCGATTGGCTCGATAATGGCGCTGGGTGCGTTGTTTGCCGCGCTGAATTCGATGCACTCTGCCGTAACAGCGCGCACAGTGGAAATCGCGACGCTGCGCGCGATTGGCTTTACTCCGAGCGCGGTCGCAATTTCGGTACTGACCGAAGCGCTCCTGCTTGCGCTGCTCGGCGCAGCTCTTGGCGTCGCAATCGCTTACGGTGGCTTCAATGGCACAACGATCAGCACGCTCGGTGGCGCATTGTGGGACTCACAGCTGGTGTACTCGTTGCGCATTACGCGCTCCATAGCCGCCAGCGCAATCTTGCTAGCATGCGCGCTTGGGTTGCTCGGCGGTATCGTCCCGGCAATTCGCGCCGCCTCGTCCGACGTCGCCGACGCACTACACGAGACCTAATCCGAACGACTGCCTGCTGCTTTCGGGGTCACACCGAGTGACGGGAGCGGGTCGATACCGGAAGGGCAGCCAATCCGTCAGCTGGCGGGCCATGAGCAGCCAGTCGCTTATCGCCGCCAGATTTCCGCAAGCTGCCCTACAACGGATAGCCAGCTTTAGCGATCTGCTAGTTGTCCGCCTGTACCACTTGCGAGAGGCGCAGGAGGTCGATTAC
>WNFR01003476.1_pt1 | contig 17641 bp, 15 predicted proteins | sample 5400221 | NCBI WGS metagenome assembly WNFR01 (sample SAMN13153357, study PRJNA577476) | soil metagenome | isolation source: 40 cm soil under Madrone tree | place: USA:California | collected 2016-06-14
GCGGATTGATGCGCTTGGGATTGCCGCCCATTTTCTGAACGGCTTCGCGCATGGCGGCAAGATCGACGACTGCGGGAACACCGGTGAAATCCTGAAGAAGAACGCGGGCGGGCATGAAAGCGATTTCTTTTTGCGGGCCGTTCGGAGTCCACTTGGCGAGGGCGGCGATGTCGTCTTTGCGGACGAAGCGGCCGTCTTCACAGCGGAGAAGATTTTCGAGGAGGATGCGAAGAGAGAAAGGAAGCTTGGAGAGGTGGCTGAGCCCCTTCGTTTCGAGAGTCTCGAGGCGATGAATTTCGAAGGATTGCGCGCCAACACTCAGTTTGTCACGGGTACCGAAGGAATTGGCAGCGGAGATAGTCATACCGGAGGTCCTTTCCAGACGGCTTAAGCCCTCTATGATAACCGAAAACGCGACATGGCGCGGAGACGCTATAATGAGGCGTTGTGAAGATACTGCTGATTTCGACGTATGAGCTGGGAAGGCAGCCGTTTGGGCTGGCTTCGCCGGCGGCGTGGCTGCGGAAGCGCGGGCATCAGGTGACGTGCCTCGATTTGTCGCGGCAGGCGTTGAGCGAGCAGGTGGTGCGTGAAGCGGCGCTGATTGCTTTCTATGTACCGATGCATACGGCAACGCGGCTGACGTTGGAGCTGCTCGAGCCGATTCGGAGCAGCAATCCCAAAGCGCATTTGTGCGCTTACGGATTGTATGCGCCGCTAGCCGCGGAAAGCTTGCATGCCGGGGGAGTCGAAAGTCTCTTTGGTGGAGAGTTTGAACAGGCCCTGGTGGATTTGGCGGAGCATCTTTCCGGGTTGTCGGCATTTCCGCAGATTCATCCCCTTGATTCGAATGTTTCGCTGGCGCGGCTTCGCTTTGTGACGCCGGATCGCTCGGATCTCCCTTCGCTCAAGAATTACGCACATCTGGTGATGCCGGAGGGCGAGCACCGGCTAGTCGGTTATACGGAAGCGTCGCGCGGGTGCAAGCACTTGTGCCGGCACTGCCCGATTGTGCCGGTTTACAACGGCGTGTTCCGGATCGTGGATCGCGAAATTGTGCTGGCGGATATTCGTCAGCAGGTGAAGGCGGGCGCGCAGCACATTACGTTTGGGGACCCGGACTTTTTCAATGGCGTGGGCCACGCCGTGCCGCTGGTGGAGGCTTTGCACCGAGAATTCCCGCAGCTTACGTATGACGTAACAATCAAGGTGGAACACCTGCGAGACAACACGGAGCTGCTGAAGACGCTTCGGAACACGGGTTGCCTTTTTGTCGTTTCGGCGGTGGAGTCGCTCGACAATCGGATTCTGGAGAAACTGCAGAAGGGGCACAGCCGGGAAGATTTCTTCGGAGTGGTGGAAGAGTGCCGGCGAACTGGGATTGCGTTGCAGCCCACGTTTGTGCCGTTTACGCCGTGGACTACCTTTGAAAACTATCTCGACTTGCTGGAACAACTCCGGCGATTGGAATTGATCGGAGCGGTGGCGCCAATTCAGCTGGCGATACGGCTGCTGGTCACGGCGGGTTCGCGGCTGCTGGATATCGAAGACAGCGTTCCTGGAATCGACCGGCTGTGCGAAGAGCTGCAGGACATTGTGTCGGCCGCGGAAAAATTGAAAGAGGGACGAGAGGCGATCTTCGAGAAGATCTGGCGTGCCGCGAACCGCGCTGCCAACAGGCGCATCGAAGACAAGGACCTGGTGGTTGCTGCGGCGATGGGCGTCCCGTACCTGAACGAGCCTTGGTACTGTTGAGCGGAGCCGACGCGGGACCAGTTGGTCCCCATCGCAAGAGCGAAGGAAGCGGTCAAGCAGGCGGAATCTTTTCTATGAAAGTCGCGAAATGAACTCCCCGATAGAGAAGCCAAGAATCCTTTTGTTCACGGCGAAACTCGGTTACCAGACGCGTGCGTTTGACGCAGCCGCGAAAAAACTTGGCGTGGAACTGGTGTTTGTGACCGACCGGTGCCACCAGTTGGACGATCCGTGGCACGACCGCGCGATGCCGGTGCGATTTGAAGCGCCGGAGGAGGCGGCGCACGCGGTGATGCAGGCACAAGCGGGGCAGCGAGTGGACGGGGTATTGGCGCTGGGAGACCGGCCGACGCTTGCGGCGGCGTATGTTGCGCGAGGATTGGGGATTGCGCACAATCACCCGGCGAGCGTGGAAGCTTGCCGAAGCAAGTTGCGTTTGCGAGAAGTTTTTCGCGATGCAGGCCTGCCGACACCCTGGTTTCGTAGCGTGCCGCTGCAGGCGATTCCAGAGCCTGCGCTGATGGGAATTACTTATCCCTGCGTACTCAAGCCCGTTTCACTCTCGGCGAGTCAGGGCGTGGTCCGCGTAAATAACCGAGATGAGTTCCTTGCAGGCGCCAGCCGCCTGAAGCGATTGCTGGAGTCGGCGGAGATACAAGCGACGCGGGAACCAAATTTGGACCGGATGATTATGGAAGAGTATTTGCCGGGCAGGGAAGTGGCGGTGGAGGGGCTGCTGACCGGCGGAGAGTTGCGCGTGCTGGCGATCTTCGACAAGCCGGATCTGCTGGAGGGCCCATACTTCGAAGAAACTATCTACGTCACGCCTTCGCGCTTAACCGAGACGGAGCAAGAACTGATCAAGAGGAGTTTCGTGGAGGCGACTCGGGCGTTGGGGCTCACCCACGGGCCAGTGCACGGAGAGTTTCGGCTGAATGATCGCGGCGTGTGGCCGATAGAGGTTGCGGCGCGGCCGATCGGCGGGTTGTGTGCGAGAGCGCTGAGATTTCAAATTGAGGATGAACATGAGCCGATTGGGTTGGAGGAATTGTTATTGCGTCATGCTCTGAGTCTGACAGGTCGGGAGGCGCCGCGGGAAACGGCCGCGTCTGGCGTCCTGATGATTCCTGTTCCCACGAGCGGAATCCTGGAGAAAGTGGAGGGAGCAGAAGAGGCGCGAGCAGTGGCGGGCGTGACGCAGCTGGAGATTACAGCGCGTTGGCGCGATTACATTGCGGCGTGGCCGGAGGGATCGAGTTACCTGGGATTTCTGTTTGCAAGAGGCGAAACACCGGCAGAGGTTGAGAACGCACTCCGCGAGGGCCACGCAAAATTAAGTTTCAGACTTACGCCGCGGCTTCCAGTGGAGCATCCAGTAACGGGGAAGGTTTAGCTTCAGCCTTTGGCTTTTGGGGGGACATAGCCTTCGGGAAGCTTCGCGCCCTCACCGAAGAAAAATTGCTCCATCTGCTCTTCCATGATTTTCTGGGAATTGGGGTCGATGGGGTTCAAGCGATATTCATTCATTAACATCTTGGAATACTCAACCCACAACTTCCAGGCTTCCTTGGAGACGCTTTCATAGACACGTTTTCCAATTTCACCTCGCCATGGCACACGATCCAATCCCGGCATGTCTTTGTCGAACTTCACGCAATGAACCATACGTGTGCCGGGCTTTACAGGCTCACTAGGAGCGGGCGTCGGTCCGCAAGAGTCATCTGCCATTGTGGTTTCCCCCGATGGAGCTATTGTCCGTCAGGCGGTAAGTTGTTGCAAGTTCGAGGAAACGCTGTTCCTTGGGGCAGTGCACAGCCACAAAAACGGAGTGAACTGGGCTTTGAAGTGTCTCAACCCTGGAGCTGCTTTTTTAACTTTCATCCAAATCCTTCTTCTGATATCTCTCAATGGCTTTCCCGGAGGCGCTTCCTTGGCAACCATCACAACAGTCTTTTGGGACATCGGCGGGGTCGTTCTGACGAACGGGTGGGACCACAATTCCCGGATGGAGGCCGCAAAGGCCTTCCAATTGGACTGGGAAGAGTTCCGGGACAGGCACGACCTCTCGTTTCCCGCCTTCGATGCCGGGCAGATTACCCTCGACCAGTATCTCGACAGGACCCTTTTTTACAGGCCGCGTACTTTCTCACGGGAAGAATTTACGGCCTTCATGTTCGCCCAGTCGAAGGAGTATCCGGAGACACGCGAACTGCTTCGGGAGGTAGCGCGTATCAAAAAGTATTTTGTAGCATCCATTAATAATGAGCCACGGGAATTGAACAACTACCGGATTGAGGCGTTTGGGCTGCGCAAGGACTTTCAGGTCTTTTTCAGCTCCTGCTATCTGCATGCGCGGAAGCCGGAGGAGCCGATCTTCCGGATGGCATTGGAGGTGTCACAACGTCTGGCGGAGGAGTGCGTGTTCATTGATGACCGCTCGCTGAACCTCGAGAACCCACGGCGATTGGGGATGAATGTGATTCACCATAAGAATGCCGCGCAAACCAGGGCGGAACTGAAAGCTTTCGGGGTTGAGGTATAGTCGAAAAGCAATGCGAAGAAGCATCACAGGGCAGTCCATCACGGAGGAAATTCATGCCTGAAGAAGAGAAGCGCTTGAGTTCCATCTATGGAACAACCGCCGAGCCATGTTCGGTGATCCTGTTTGGCGCTTCGGGCGATCTAGCCAAGCGCAAGGTGATCCCTGCGATGTACGACCTGGCGCAGCACAATTCCCTCGGGGAACGCTACGCAATCATAGGGTTCGCCCGAACGCAGATGACCGATGAGTCCTTCCGGACCACGATTGGAGAGGCGGCGAAGACCATTTCCGAAGTCGGGCCAATCGACCCAGCCAAATGGAATGACTTTTCTTCCAACCTTTATTATTCAGCCGGCGAGTACGGCGACCTGAATTCTTACGCGCAACTCGCCAAACGGCTGGCGGAAATTGATAAGGAAAAGAAGCTGGGTGGGAACCGTTTGTTTTACCTTTCGACGCCGCCGGAAGTTTATCCGGACATTGTGGAACAGTTGGGGCGCGCGGGACTGGCCAAGCCTTCGAATCCCAATTCCTGGGTGCGCATCATTATTGAGAAGCCTTTCGGACGTGATTTGGCGTCTGCCCGTGAGCTGAACAAGATCGTCCTGGACGTTTTTGAAGAGAAGCAGGTTTACCGCATCGATCATTATTTAGGTAAGGATACGGTTCAGAACCTGTTGGTGTTGCGATTCGGGAATGGCATCTTTGAGCCGCTATGGAATCGCAATTACGTGGATCACGTACAGATTACGGCCGCCGAAACTTTGGGTGTGGAGAGACGCGGCGGCTTTTATGAAACGGCAGGCGCGCTGCGGGACATGATCCAGAGTCACGTGTTGCAACTGACGTCGCTGACGGCCGTGGAGCCCCCCGCTTCCTTTGACGCCACCGCCGTGCGCAACGAAAAGCTGAAAGTCCTGCAATCCATACGCCCGTTCAACCTGGAGATGGTAGCTCAGTCCGTGGTGCGCGGGCAGTATGCGCCGGGCAGCGTCAATGGGGCGAAGGTGGCCGGCTACCGCGATGAGCTGGGTGTGAATCCAAATTCGCGCACGGAAACTTTTGTGGCCATGAAGGTCTTGATCGACAACTGGCGCTGGGCGGGCGTACCTTTTTACCTGCGAACCGGGAAGAGGCTTGCGAAGCGCACCACGGAAATCATGATCCAGTTCCGCTGCGCACCGCATATTGTCTTCCGCGAACGTGAAGTGGAGCCCAACCGGCTGGTGCTGAATATCCAACCGGATGAGGGAATCTCCGTTTCCTTCGGCGCCAAGCGGCCAGGAACGGAGATGAGCATCGGGAACGTGACCATGAATTTCAGTTACCGCGAAGCATTTGGTGGAGCATCGAGGAGCGCGTACGCGACCCTGGTGAATGACTGCTTGCGGGGGGATGCAACACTTTTTGACCGCGGCGATTCGGTGGAGGCGGCCTGGTCGCTGGTGGATCCAATCCTGGACGTGTGGAGTGCTGCAAGGACTGGGAAGGTTCCGACGTACCCGGCAGGCACCTGGGGACCGAAGGAGTCCGACCAATTGCTGGAACGCGACGACAGACAATGGTATAACCCTTAAAACGGTTTAATGAAGAGTTTTTGAGGGAGGTCCGGTGATACTTGCGGGCGACGTGGGCGGCACAAAATGCAATCTTGCGCTGTTTGCAGAGAAAGACGGGAAGCTGCACGTCGTGTTCCGGCAGCGATTCGCCAGCAAGGATTTTGCCAGGTTTGACCTGATTATCAAGGAATTTACGCGGCAGGCGGCTCCGCACCTTACGGACGAAAAAGTGCGGGCCGCGGGTTTTGGAGTGGCCGGGCCGGTGATTAACAACCGGATTCACGCCACGAACCTGCCGTGGGTAATTGACGCGGATAGTTTGTCAAAGGAGCTTGGCGTCAAGACGATCGCGCTGATGAACGATCTCGGCGCAACGGGACACAGCCTGGAGCACCTCTCACCGGAAGATTTCGTCGTGTTGAATCCCGGAACTCCGGTGCAGGGAGCTACGCGCGCCTTGTTGGCCGCTGGAACTGGCCTCGGACAGTCCATCCTTTTCTGGGACGGCAATCGTTACCGCGTGGTTCCCAGTGAAGGTGGGCATTCGGACTTCGCGCCTCACACCGACGAGCAAATCGAGCTGTTGAAGTTCATGCGCACGCGCTATCCGCAAGTAAGTTGGGAGTTGATTCTTTCGGGCCGCGGTTTCCGGACTCTTCACGAATTTCTCTCGTCTACTGTAAAGCACCCCATTTTTGAAGATCCGGATGCGGACCCAGCCCCATTTATCACGAAGACTGGCTTGTCCAAGGAATGCCCTGTTTGTGTGCAGACGCTGGATTTGTGGACGGCAATTTACGGTGCGGAGGCAGGAAACCTGGCGCTGAAGGTGTTGGCGCTCGGCGGGGTTTATGTGGCCGGCGGGATTGCCGTGAAAATTTTGCCGAAGATGCAGGACGGCAGTTTTTTCAAATCGTTCCGGGATAAATGGCATTTTACGGAAATGCTGAGCAATGTTCCCGTGTCCGTGGTGTTGAACGAATCCGCGCCGCTCATCGGCGCTGCCTACGAAGCGCTGGCGACACTCGGCCGATAGACCGTGCGTCCACACTCCTGAACTCCCTATTCTTTGGTACACTAAAGTGTCATTCGCCCGGTCCGACCGAGCGCCATCCTTCATATCGCAAGACCTGCCGCACGCCAACGCGCGGGCGGAGGCACGGAGAAGTCTCATGAGTACCCCCGTCACATCGCAAATGATCGACGTTCAGAACTATTTTGGCGGCGCCTGGCATAAATCTTCGGCCACGGAGTATTCGAACGTCACCAATCCGGCGACAGGCGAAGTGATCGGGCGCACACCGCTCTCCTCGAAGGCGGAGGTTGATACGGTGGTGCAGGCTGCTGCCGCGGCCTTTCCTGCTTGGCGGCGGACACCTGCCGGCGAACGCATCCAATACCTGTTCAAGCTGAAAAATCTTCTGGAAGAGCATATTGACGAGCTTTCGAAGCTGATTACTTTGGAAAATGGCAAGACTTTTGCCGAAGCCAAGGCCGAATGGCGCCGCGGAATTGAAAATGTGGAAGTCGCCTGCGGCATTCCCATCATGATGCAGGGATACAACCTGGAGGATATCACTCCCGGTGTAGATGAGACGCTGATTCGGCAGCCGCTTGGCGTGGTGGCGGCGATTGTGCCGTTTAATTTTCCGGCGATGATTCCGTTCTGGTTTCTGCCGTATGCGATTGCCTGCGGCAATACGTTCGTCTTGAAGCCGAGCGAGCGCGTGCCCTTGACCGTGCGGCGCACGATGGAACTTATCGAAAAGACGGGAATTCCCAAGGGCGTCGTAAACATCGTGAACGGCGGCAAGGATGTGGTGGATGCGTTGTGCGACCACCCGGCGGTGCGAGCGATCAGTTTTGTGGGATCAACGCCGGTGGCAAAGCATGTGTACCAGCGCTCGGCGGCTGCGGGGAAGCGGATGCAGTGCCAGGGCGGCGCGAAGAATCACGTGATCGTGTTGCCGGATGCGGATATGGATCTGGCGAAGCAGATTATCAGCGACTCGGCGTTTGGCTGCGCCGGGCAGCGGTGCCTGGCGGTTTCCGTAGCCGTGACGATTGGCGAGGCGCAAAAGACGTTTCGCGATGCAATTGCGGAAGCGGCTTCTTCTATCAAAATTGGCTTTGGCCTCGATACCGGCGTTCAGATGGGGCCTGTCATTTCTCCCGCCAGCAAGAAGCGCATCGAAGGATTGATTGCGCAGGGTGTGTCGGATGGCGCGAAGCCCGTGGTCGACGGGCGCAATCCGAAAGTGGCGAGCTATGAGAGCGGAAATTTTCTGAAACCCACGGTGCTTGACGGCGTGCCCGCTTCGAGTTCGCTTGCCGATACGGAAATTTTCGGGCCAGTGTTGAGCTTGATTCATGCCAACACGATTGACGAGGCTATCGAATTCATCCGCAAGAGCCCGTATGGCAACCAGGCGTCCCTCTTCACGACGAGTGGCGCGGCGGCGCGGAAGTTTCGTTACGAGGCACCGGCGGGAAATATTGGCATCAATATTGGCGTTGCCGCGCCGATGGCTTCCTTTCCGTTCAGTGGATGGAAGGAAAGCTTTTTTGGCATTCTGCACGCGCAGGGCAAGGACGCGGTGGAGTTCTACACGGAATCGAAAATCGTCGTGGAACGCTGGTCGCGTCAGGAAACGCGCAAGTTCTAACGGGTCACGTCTTTTCTTAAGACGATGGCTGGCAAACCCATCAATCTCGGGATGAATGAGCGGGTGGAGTGCGCGGAAACGCTCCCCTCACGCTTCTACATTGATCCCGTCATCCTCACGCTTGAAAAAGAACGCATCTTTCGCCGCACGTGGCAACTGGTGGGAACGTTGAGCCATGCCTGTGGAGAAGTGCCCGGCGCAAAGCGAACTATTGCCGATCCGGGAGCGTTCTTCACTGTGGATGTCTCCGGTGAGCCTGTCGTCGTGGTTCGAGACAATAGCGGGACGCTGCGCGCGTTCAGCAATGTTTGCCGGCATCGCGCGGGCCCCATCGCGCAGGGAGCGGGTTGCCGGAATGTGTTCAACTGCGCGTATCACGGGTGGACATACACGCTGGACGGGCGGCTGATCGGCACGCCGGAAGTGGACGGCATGGAATTTTTCGATCGATCCACGATGGGCATGATTCCGCTGCGCTGCGAAACGTGGGAACAGTTCATCTTCGTCAACTTCGACCTCGAAGCGCCTACTCTTTCCTCTTTTCTTGAAAATATTCCCAAGCAGGCGGCGGGTTTCGAGTTCAAGGGGATTGAGCTAGCCGAGCGCCGGGACTATTACGTGAACTGCAACTGGAAGGTTTACGTGGATAACTATCTTGAGGGATACCACATTCCCATCGTGCATCCCGGATTGATGAAAGAGATTGATTATCCGCGTTACCGGACGGAAGTGTTTCGCTATTCTTCGCAACAGTTGGGCCCTGTTAAAGAGGTAAAGCCTGGAGACACCAGCGAAAGAGTGTATGCTCCGGGGCCTGGTTTGGCGGAAGCGCTGTACTTTTGGATCTTCCCGAACCTGATGCTGAACATTTATCCCGACAATATTCAGACAAATGTGATCGTGCCGCTCGGGCAGGATCGAACGCTCACGATCTTCGAGTGGTATTTCCACGGCACGCATTCCGAGAAAGTGAAAGAGCGGGTGAGAAAGACCATCGGATTCAGCGAGACGGTGCAGCAGGAAGACATTCATATCTGCGAAGCGGTTCAACGCGGGCTGCAGTCAGCAACCTACGACCGCGGACGCTATTCGGTGAAGCGGGAAAACGGCGTTCACCACTTTCATATGCTGCTGAGCGAATTCCTGCAGTAAATCCAGGTCAAGAAAAACACCGACACCGGTGCGAGGTCCCGGCTGAATTGTTGCGAAAGGGGCGCAGTATCGCGGCGCCCCTGCACGGAGTTAACTACGGACGAGTTGGCGCAGGGTTTTGCGCGGGCGCCGGGCTTGTCGCCGGTTTATTGAAATCGAAATTCACCTTGGGCGCCTGGCGCGCGCCTTCTTCGGTCTTGAAATAGGCGTCGTTGCGAGTGAATCCAGCGAAGCCGGCGACCAGGCTGTTGGGAAACAGCGAAATGTAAGTGTTGTAATCCTGAATCGCTTCGTTGTAGCGGCGGCGTTCGACGGCGATGCGGTTTTCCGTTCCCGCCAGCTCATCCTGCAAGCGCATGAAGTTCTCATTGGATTTCAGCTGTGGGTAATTTTCAACGATCACCAGCAAGCGGCTTAGCGCGGAATCCAGTTGGCCGTTCGCGGCGATTTTCTCCGAGGGTGACTTGGCGCCAACCAGCGCTGCGCGAGCGGCAGCGATGTCGCCGAAGACTTTTTGTTCCTGGACGGCAAATCCTTTCACGGTTTCCACCAGGTTCGGAATTAGGTCGGCGCGGCGCTGCAAAACAACGTCCACTTGAGCCCATGCGGCGTTGACCGCTTCTCGCTTGATCGCCATCTGGTTGCGACGGTCGACGTAAGCGCTTCCCACAACAAATGCCAGAATCAGAAGAACGACGAGTGTTACGATTACCGCTTTCATATCCACCTCGAAGTGTTAGATTTGCGAATTCTTATGCGCCCACGCGTTGCCACTGCTTTTTAGGGACTATGGTGTCCAGTGTACTGACGACCTTCTCCAGAGCATGCATGTATTCGTCATAAAGCGAAGAGGGATCCTTTTTCCAGACCTTGGACTCGCGATGTTCGTAAATCGCGGCGAAAGTTTCCGCCTTCGCACCCGTCAACTGTTCAATGCGTGTGAAAATATCGCTCACGGCTGCCGGTGGTTCCTCTCCGAAGGCCAGGAGCGCATGGCGAAGAAGCGTCTTTGCCCCTGAAATGGTTTTCTTAAGCACCGCGGTCATTTCAAGTTCATTCCGTCCTGAATGGAGCACATGCTGCCGCAGCTTCAATAGTAGCAGCCGCAACTCGTGTTCCACTTCAACGCGGTGAAGATTCATGGGAATTTCGAGGTCGGCGACCGGGTCTTTGCCAAAGAGAACCCGGTGAGATTTCTTAATGTCCAGGCTTTCGATGGCAAAGACATCAGTGGACCGCCGCAATTCCTCCGTAAGAAAAAACAGAGGCGCGGGTTCCTTCATCTCGTGCGTCCACCAGCGAACCACTGGGGAGAGCAACTGGAGTTCCAGCAGATTGATTGCGACTAGCGTGCACAGGACGTTCAGGTCCGATATACCGGGATGAAAATCACTGCGCGCCGCAGACCCGTAGAGGACAACCGATTCCAGGTTCTTGCCCGCCGCTTCTTTCAGCCGGCTCACGAGTTCTGTCAATTTTCCTTCCATCGCATCCACCTCAAACCCATAGGAAAACTTGTCCGTCTACCAACTGCCCCCAGCCCCGCCGCCCCCGCTGGAGCCGCCCCCAAATCCACCGAAGCCGCCGCCTCCGCCACCCCATCCGCCCCCACCACCGCCACCGGATCCACCTCCCCAACCGCCACCGATCATGGGGCCAATCCACCAGCCGCTGCCACCTCCACGCCGGTTGATGTTGCTTCCTGAACCTCCAGATCTGGCCATCAGAAAGATCACGAGAATGATTCCCAGCAAAATCCAAACGCCGATGCCGCCCATCCCATCGTTTTGCTGGCGTACTTGGTGTATCTGCGGCGCTCCCGCAAGCGTTACGCCTTTGTCGTCGGCGACGTATTTTGCCAGCTGCCATGTTGCCGCCGCGATCCCGCCGCTGTAATCGCCCTTCCGGAAGTAGGTCACGAGCCGGCGGCCTGCATCACCTGCACGCGCATCCGTGATCACCGGTTCCAGGCCGTAACCGACCTCCGTCCAATACTTGCGGTCATTGGGGGCGACCAGCAACAGGACTCCGCGATCATCTTTTTTCGATCCAATCCCAAACTGCTTGTACAAATTGTTGGCGTAAGTCTGGACGTCGGCGCCATCCAGGGAATTAACGGTCACGATGGCCATCTGCGCGCCGGTCTTTTCCTCCAGCTCCTTGCAAAGCGCTTCGAGCTGGATTTTCGTCTGCGATTGAAGGATTCCAGCGCGATCGGTGACGCAGCTGGTGGGATGGAAATTCTTGAAATCATCCGCGCGCGTGATGGCGGCCATGCACAGAACATGGCATACGATACAAGCTAACAGGGTTGTAATTCGCCGATGCATCGCTGGGATTACGTGACCGTGAGTAGGTCTATCCAAGGATATCCAGAAAAACATTGTGAAGTCGAATCCGGCGGCTTCCGCTGGCAGTGTGGATTGCAGCGCAACCGCTGCGCGAATTCTCTCACAGATTTGGGTGGGAAATTCGGCTCAGACGCTATCCGGAGGGGGTGGCGGAAAATGTCTGGGTAAGCTATCCTGAGACGTAAAGAAGTTGTTAAGACTTGCTAAGGCGTCCGTTAGGCAAAACTCCCCAGATACTGGATCGACGTTATGAGCGAGACGAAAACCACTACGCCCGCCGCCAAATTGGCGCGCCCCACCTGGAAGCCGGCAGGCCGGGTCCATGCCGGCGAGCAGCCGTTTACTTATCCCCTGAAGCGGGAATTCGTGGAGCCGGATTGGCGCCGCCTGCCTGGCTATAAGGGCGTTTCCAAGGAAGAGTGGGAGACCGCTCTCTGGCAGCGCCGCCACACGGTAAAGAACCTTAAAGAATTGAAAGACGCGTTTGGCGACCTGATCCCGGATGCGCTGATGGCTTCCCTGGAACGCGATATCAAAGAGCGCGCGACGATGTCCATCCTGGTGCCGCCGCACATGCTGAACACCATGGATGAGAAGGACCTCTGGAACGACCCGGTGCGGCGTTACATGCTGCCGGCGTTTGACGACCGCCACCCCGAATGGCCCAGCCATCCGAAAGCGAGCCGCGACTCCCTGCACGAATCGGATATGTGGGCTGTGGAGGGATTGACGCACCGCTATCCCACGAAGGTGCTGGCGGAAATGCTTTCCACCTGCCCTCAATATTGCGGGCATTGCACGCGGATGGATCTGGTCGGCAACGACGTGCCGCAAGTGATCAAGCTGAAATTTCAGATTCCGCAGAAGGACCGCTATCAGCAGATGCTGGATTATCTGCGGGTCACTCCTTCGGTGCGCGACGTTGTGGTGAGCGGCGGCGACATCGCCAACGTGCCCATCGGGGCGCTGGAAGATTTTGTTTCCAAGCTGATGGACATTCCGAACATCCGCGACATTCGGCTCGCAACCAAGGGCCTGATTGCGATTCCGCAGCATTTCCTGCAGCCGGAGGTTCAAGCTGGGTTGGATCGCCTGGCGAAGAAGGCACGGGAGCGCGGGGTGGACATCGCCGTGCACACGCACGTGAACAACGCGCGCCAGGTGACACCGCTGGTACGAAAAGCGGTGGAGTCGCTGCTTGATATGGGTTACCGGGACGTCCGCAACCAGGGTGTTTTGCTGCGCGGCGTCAATACCACGCCGAACGATTTGCTGGAACTTTGTTTCGCGTTGTTGGATTTCGGGAAAATCCTGCCGTACTACTTCTATCAGTGCGACATGATCCCCAACGCCGAGCACTGGCGGCTGGCGATTCACGAAGCGCAGCAACTCCAGCACGACATCATGGGCTACCTGCCGGGGTTTGCCACGCCGCGTATCGTTTGCGACGTCCCGTTTGTCGGCAAGCGCTGGGTGCACCAATTGAAGGAATATGACCGGCAATTGGGGATTTCTTACTGGACGAAGAACTACCGCACGGGGATTGAAGCCGACGACCCGGAAGCGTTGAACCGCCGCTACGAATACTACGATCCCATTTACACGCTGCCGGAAACCGGGCAGAACTTCTGGCGCGTCGGAACCGTACAGCAGACGCTGTCGAAGTAATCGGCCCAAAAACTTCAAAATATAAGGGGAAAAATCAAGAATGTCGGCGCGCCGACATTTTCCACAGGGTGTGTACCCCCCTGCTTCTGCGTATGTAGGGGAAGCAAAGAAGTTACCGGCGAAGTGCGCGTATGTAGGGGAAACAAAAGGTTTAGGAGCGCTGCGAATTGGTCTGACAAGAAAACCGGTACATCCCCCACCCCCTGTCATCCCGAATGTGCGGGAATGATTGGACTTAGGGGAGAGCCGCGCAAGTGTGGGAATGATTGGACTTAGGGGATTTTCGGGGGAGGCAGGGACGGGCGCAGAGTGGAAAGAGAGAACTCCCCGCGCGAACATGGGGCATTTTCTCAAAGTATAGCTAGTGTATCAACAGTATTGTGTAGTACTGGGACGATTTTGCGGCGAAAGAGTAAAGGGGGGCAAAAGTATGGGAAAGGAAAAGTCAAAACCCGCACCCTCGAAAACCACGAGGATGCGGCACCCAAATTCGTCTTACCGCTTCAAGGGTGCGCCACCCGCCAATGGTCGTGGCCCGGACGCAATTTTATTTCTCGGTTTGGTTCACACATCGTTGAGCAGGATACCGCTCCTGTAATTCACCGGGGAGTAGAGTGGAATCGAAGCGCGGGTGCCCCACCCTCGGGTTGGGAGGGTGGGTCTTGGGGTGATATTTCCTTGCTTGGGGTTTGTGATGCCGGTTGGGCTAAAACGCATCTGGGTTTCAATCAGCCCGCGTTATCTCCCAAACCAGTTGTGCCCCTCGTGGTCCTGAATTGCCACGTGCCAACCATCCGTAATCAGTGCGCCCTTCTTCCCGTCCTCGAATTCCAACTCCGCCTCCACCGACCAAAGCGCTCCCTCATCCCACTCGATCTGACACGCCATCCATCCAAATTTTCTCGACCATACTTTCTCGATCATCTCGCGAGCCTGCTCCGGCTTTGGCGCTGGCCATATCTTATACGTCTCTGCCCTCACCACCCGTATCCTCTTCACCTTCGCGCCCGCCAACTCTTCCAGACTGAACGGCTTCCCTCGCTCCCGGATCCTCTGGCCACAGCTCTTTGCTTTTTCCATCGCCCGCGCCTTTTCAAGAATCTGGCCGAACTCCCCCGTCGTCATCCCATCTGTAACGATCGGCGCACGATTCTCCTCCTTCTTTGGCGCTACTTGCGCGTGCGCCACCGCTGTCAACACCACAATTGCCATTCCAATCCTGCACAATCCTGCACCATTCATCGCTCTCATCCTCCGACCCCGGTCATTTTGCACTCGTTCACCGTATGCCATCATTTCCTTCTATGATGACGGGTGGCCGCGGACGCACTGCTATTTCTTAGTTTTGGTGCACCCATCGTTGTGCAGGATACCACTCTTGTAAATCACCGGGGAGTAGAATGGAACCGAAGCGCGGGTGCCCCACCCCCTCACCCCGAGGGTGGGGCACCCGCGCACCCGGCGTACAGATCAGCGCTGTTCGATTACGCGTTGCTTGATGGCGAAGCGGAGGAGTTCGGAATTGTTGGCGAGGCTGAAGTCCTGCATGATGCGGTATTTGTGAAAGGCCACGGTGCGGGTGGCTACGTTCAGGATGGCGGCGGCTTCTTTCATGGTGTGCCCCTCGGCCAGAAGTTGCAGGACTTCCCGCTGCCGCGGGGTAAGCACGCGGCCAATCTCGGTGCAGCGAGGCTCGCGCGCGGAGAGTTCACCCAAAACTTCCTGAAGCGCGGGAGTGATGTACTTTCCGCCATGTAGAACTTCCCGCACGGCTTTAACAAGTTCTGAGCCTGCCGACTTCTTCAGCAGGAAGCCCGATGCCCAGGTGCGCAAGGTCTCTGCGGCAATTTCAGCATCCTCGTTCATGGTCAGGACAATGATTTTTATGGCTGGGTTGGCAGTCTTCAATTGTTCGCTGGCATCGAAGCCGTTTAGCAGGGGCATGTTCAAGTCGACAAGCGCGACATCGGGCTTCAGCGCAAGGGCTTCACGAACAAGTGAGCGGCCGTCCGCGACAACAGCGACAACATCAAATTCAGGTTCCAGAAGCCGCTTGATTGCTTCCGCGACCAATGTGTGGTCGTCGGCAAGCAGAATCCTTGCTTTGCCCACCTGAAAAACCTCCGAATTGCACTGCCCGGGGAAATGGTCCGAAAACTTGCCAAAAGAATACAGCAAACCAGTGGAGTTAAAAAGCAGGGAAGTGAGATCAAGGGAAAACAGGAATGTCGAGATGTGCTTGCTTTCGAGCAACCCAGCGCAGCTCAGAAATTCTCCGCCCAAGAATTTCTGAAGCAGACTGCTCCGTCTGGAAAAAAACGAAACGAGCTTGCCGACCGCGCGGGCTGCTCGAAAGTAAGCACATCCAGAGGCGAGCGATAAAACTCAGCAGGGGAGTACGAACGAATATGAGTTGCGCCTCACGAACGCCAGCATGATGAGGCAATACTGGGAATAAGGGAACTGTCATTAGTTACAGTTGTGGAAAGAATCTTTGGAATTCAACGCCGGCGAATTTTCGGGAACGCCAGGCATTGAAAAAATCTAAGCGCTGTGATTTCAATGAGATTCCCTGGGACTCGCGAACAAAAGCAAGGCAAGATGATGATGAGGCACCCGGGCGGCAGCTTATCGGGCCCATCAGTATTAGTATTTAGGTATTGCCTTGGAAGAAAAAGCCAGAGATTCAGTCGGCGGCCGAGGCGGCTACGGTTTCTTCGGCTTGCAACCGGGGACGCTTGATATCCCAGGCAAGGCCCAGGGTCTTGAGCGCGTAAATGCCGTACCAGTTCACGTCCAATTCATACCAGGCGTGGCCGTGGCGCGCCGCTTGTGGTTCGGCGTGATGGTTGTTGTGCCAGCCTTCGCCGAAGGTCAGGATCGCGACCCAGAAACTGTTGGTGGAAGTGTCGCCGGTTTCATAGCGCTGCGAGCCCCACATGTGCGTCGCGGAGTTCACCAGCCAGGTGGCATGCAAGCTGACGACGGTACGCATGAAGACTCCCCAGAAGAGCCAGGGCCAACCGCCAATCGCATAAAAGGCGACAGCGATTATCACAGAGGGCACCACGTGCCACTTGCTGATCCAAAGATGAAACTTGTCCTTGCGCAGATCGGGAACATAAGGGAGGAGTTCAGCGCGATCTTGATGCATGGCCCGGCCGGTAAGGATCCATCCAATGTGCGACCAGATGCCGCCGTCGCGCGGCGAATGGGGATCGCCCTCTTTGTCCGTATTCTGGTGATGCATGCGATGGGTGGCGACCCAGGAAATCGAGCCGCCTTCAATCGCCAGGGTGCCGCAGGTGGTAAGGATGTATTCGACAAATTTCGGTGTTTTGTAGCCGCGATGCGTAAGCAACCGGTGATAGCCCATGCCGATGCCCAGGCTGCCGGCAACCCACCACATGAAGATCGCTAGAATGAGGGCTTGCCAGGTGAAAAAGAAAAGAGCGCCCAGGGCACCGAGATGCAGGCCGATCATAACGGACGTCACGCCCCAGTTGACGGGCTGATGAAAGGTGCGGTCGTTCGTGATAAGAGTGCGGAGGCTCATGTTCAAAATTAACTGTATCATTAAGAGTTTTGCTTTCGTAGGAAAACAGGGACAGGTTGTAGTTCTACACACTTGGCCGGACGACGGGCAAAAATAGTGCTGGCCAAAAGGGCAGATTGTGCTATTATATACATGCGTTTGTTGCTCTTGTAACACCTTTAGATTCGATTTTAGAGGGGCTGCGAGTTCAAACTCGCGGCCTTTTTTGCTTTACGGCTGGAGGCAGTCGAGCAGCAGCAAATAGTTTAAACACAGAATAGGAAACACAGTGAAAGAACAAGGAACAGTGAAGTGGTTCAATGCCAGCAAGGGATATGGCTTCATTCAGCGCCAGTCCGGGGAAGATGTATTCGTGCACTTCTCCGCGATCCAGGGAGACGGCTACAAGTCGT
>WNFR01002955.1_pt1 | contig 17640 bp, 13 predicted proteins | sample 5400221 | NCBI WGS metagenome assembly WNFR01 (sample SAMN13153357, study PRJNA577476) | soil metagenome | isolation source: 40 cm soil under Madrone tree | place: USA:California | collected 2016-06-14
TCGTCGACGCAACCATCGTGCGCGCAGTGCTCGTGCCGTCGCTGATGGCCGTGCTTGGACGCTGGAACTGGTGGCTGCCCGCACCGGTTGCGCGACTCGCGCGCGTCGAGCCGTCACCGCCGACGCGTAGACCCGAGCAGTCTTGCTAGCTTGATGTTGCGGCGTTCACGACAGACGCCGCGCGAGGCCAAGGCTCGCCTCTTCCGAGTTCTTCGACCGGAAAGGCAGAGGCCATGGCCTCGAATCGTTGCAACCTCGAGCACAGCTCTGGCGGCGGGTACTAGCGGCCGCCATGACGACGCGCGCTGCATCCGTCTCCCAGGCGTTGCCCTCCCCCTCCCCGGGTCAACGTTCCTGCGGAACGAGAACGACGGACGGCGCGCGTCCGCCCGCGACACGCCGGTACGACCTCACGCGTACCGGCGTGGCGCGGCACCCGCCTTCCGCGTGTAGCCGAGGGAGCGCGTGATGCTCGGCTGGATGGCCCACGCGCTGCGCGTGCGGGAGCTGCGACGGCGACTGCTCTTCACCGCGCTGGTCCTGGCGGTCTATCGCTTCGGCTCGTTCGTGCCGGCCCCGGGTGTCGATCCGGCCGCGATCTCGAACTTCGTCGGCTCGAACGGGAGCTCGATCTTCGGGCTGCTCAACCTCCTCTCGGGGTCATCGCTGGCGCGGCTGTCGCTGTTCGCGCTCGGAATCGTTCCGTACGTCACCGCGTCGATCGTGATGCAACTGCTCACGAAGGCCATACCCCGGCTGACGCAGCTGCAGCGGGAAGGCGAAGCCGGCCACGCGCAGCTGAACCAGTACACGCGCTACGCGACGGTGGCGCTCGCGGCCGCGCAGGCGACCGGGTACGGATACGTATTCATTCACGCCGGCGCGCTCCACCTGGATACGGGCCGCTTCGTCCTCGTCGTCCTCACGCTCACGGCCGGCACCGCGCTGTTGATGTGGCTCGGCGAGCAGATCAGCAAGCGCGGCGTCGGCAACGGCATCTCGATCCTCATCTTCGCCTCGATCCTCGCCAGTGCGCCGGCGGGAATCCGCGCCTGGCTGAACGGCTCCGCATTCGAGCGGGTCTTCTTCCCACTCGCGGCGATGCTCGTGCTCGTGAGCGTCGTCTTCGTGCAGGACGGAGAGCGCAGGATCCCGATCCAGTACGCAAGGCGAATGCTCGGCCGGCGCGCCGTCGGCGGAGGCTCGACCTACATGCCCCTGCGCGTGAACATGGCCGGCGTCATTCCGGTGATCTTCGCGGCCGCACTGCTCGCGCTGCCACCGACGCTCGCCGGCTTCGTCCCCTCGACCGCTGGATTCGTCAACCGTTATGTGCAACCGGGGACGTTCGGCTACCTCGCCGGCGAAGCGCTGCTGATCGTCGCCTTCGGATTCTTCTACACCCGGGTGCAGTTCGACCCGCACGATCAAGCCGACAACCTACGCAGGCACGGCGGCTACGTCCCCGGCATCCGCCCCGGTCCCCCGACCGCCGGCTATCTCGGTCGCGTCCTCAGCAGGCTGACTCTCCCCGGCACGCTGTTTCTCGCTGTGGTCGCGATCGCGCCGTGCATCTTCATCCGCCACGCCGGCTTCTCGCAGGCCACCTCGCGCGCACTCGGCGGCACGTCGGTGCTGATCGTCGTCGGCGTCGCCCTCGACACGATGCGCCAGATGGAGTCGCAGATGCTCGAGCGACGCCACGAAGGCTTCCTCAAGCGCTGACATGCGTCTCCGCCTCCTGATGATCTTCGGTGCGCTCGTCCTCGCGGCCGGCGCCTACTCATGGTTGGCCGTCGCGCCCGCTTCGGCTGCGACGCCGCGCGTGCTCGCGATCCGCTTCGGCCCCGACCTCGAGGTCAACCCGGTCACCCAGCACTACCTCAACCACCAGCTCGACGACGCGGCCAAGCACTACGACGCCGCCGTCATCCTGCTCGACACACCCGGCGGCCTCTCGAGCTCGTTGCGCGCGATCTACCAGAAAGAGCTCGCGCTCAAGGTCCCGGTGATCGTCTACGTCTCGCCGAACGGCGCCCGAGCCGCCTCCGCCGGTGTCTGGATCTCCGAAGCCGCGGACGTGCTCGCGCTGGCGCCCGTGTCGAACATCGGCTCCTCGACTCCGATCAACTCGAGCGGCGGCAACATCGGCTCCGACCTGCGCCGGAAGGTGATCAACGACGCGGCGGCCTCGCTCCGCTCACTCGCAGCGACGCACAAACGCAACACCACGTGGCCCATTCTCGCCGTCACCAAGGCGTCGAACCTGACAGCCCAGCAAGCGCTGCGCATGCATGTGATCGACACGATCGCGCCGAACCTGCCGACGCTGCTTCGCCGGCTCGACGGCTACCGCACAAAGGACGCACAGCGCCTCTTCACGCTGCATCTCGCCGGCGCGCAGATCACCACCGTCTCGCCCGGGTTCTTCACCCGCTTCCTGAACACGCTGATCGACCCGAACCTGATCTCGATCCTCTTCCTCGTCGGGATCGTCGGGCTCGTCTTCGAGGTGCTGCACCCAGGCGTCGTCCTGCCCGGCGCGATCGGCGCCGTCTCGCTGACGATCGCACTGTTCGGATTCTCGATCCTGCCGCTCAGCTGGGCCGGCCTCGCGCTCGTCGTGCTCGGCGCTGCCCTGCTCGTGATCGACCTGCACGCGACGACGCACGGAGCGCTGACGGTCGCCGGCTTGATCTGCCTCGGCGTCGGCCTGCCGCTGCTCTTCAGCAACGCGCCACCGCCCTACCGGATCGACACCGGCCTCGTCGTCGGCATCGGACTCGCGATCGCCGCCTTCTGGGCCTTCGTCACCAGCAAGGGAATCGCCGCCCGGCGACGGCCGGTCACTACAGGGCCGCAGACCCTCGTCGGCATGAACGGCGAGGTGCGCCAACCCGGGCTCGTCTTCGTCGACGGCGGGCTCTGGCACGCACACGCCGGCGATGGAACACAACTGCGCGCCGGCGAGCACGTCGAGGTGGACGCGCTGAACGGACTCGAACTGACAGTCACCCCCAAACGCTGAAAGGACCCCTCCATGTTCTTCATCAGAATCCTCCGCGAGTACGAACGCGGCGTTCTCTTCCGACTCGGACGCCTGCTCGAGCCGAGAGGCCCCGGCGTCGTCTTCCTGATCCCGATCGTCGACCGGATCGTCAAGGTCGACCTGCGCACGATCACGCTCAACATCCCGCCGCAGGAGGTCATCACCAAGGACAACGTCCCCGCCCGCGTCAACGCCGTCGCCTACTTCCGGATCGTCGACCCCAAAGCGGCGATCGTCCAGGTCGAGAACTTCATGGTCGCGACGTCGCAGATCGCGCAGACGACCCTGCGCTCCGTGCTCGGCCAGCACACGCTCGACGAGCTGCTCTCCGAGCGCGAGAAGATCAACGCGATCCTGCAAGGAATCATCGACGAGCAGACCGCGCCCTGGGGGATCAAGGTCTCCGTCGTCGAGGTCAAAGACGTCGAGATCCCCGCAGAGATGCAACGCGCGATGGCACGCCAGGCGGAAGCCGAACGCGAGCGGCGGGCGAAGATCATCAACGCCGAGGGCGAGTACCAGGCCAGCGAGCGGCTCAAGGACGCGGCGATCGTGATCGAGAAGCACCCGATCGCGTTGCAGCTCCGCTACCTGCAGACGCTGCTCGAGATCGGCGGCACCAACTCGTCGACGATCATCTTCCCGGCGCCGATCGATCTGATCAAGCCGTTCCTCGAGCGCGCCGCCGAGCCGCCCGCGATCACTCCGGCGCTCGAGCCGGAGAGCCGGCAGGCGGCCTGACGATGACCGTGTCTCTCGCCTACCTGGTCGGCGCGGCCCTGACGCAACCATGACATGGAGGTGGCCGCGAACGCGAACGTCGGTGGGCATTGCGGCCGGCGTCGCCGCGTTCGCCGCCACCGCCGCTCTTGCCACGATGCGAGGCGGCGGAGCCGGCTCGACGCCGCTCACCCTCGCGGCGCTCTCGACCGCCGGCAAGCTCCTACCGTTCGCCACGGCCGGGCCGTTCGGTCCGGAGGGCGTGCCCATCCCGGCGGCCCGCCCGCTGGCGCGGGTGCGTCGGCTCGCCGCCGGTCAGCAGGTGAACGGCATCACCTGCCAGACCGGTGAACAAGTCCTCTTCCATATCCACGCCCACCTGACGATCTTCGTCCGCGGCACGCCGCGACAGGTGCCGGCCGGAATCGGCATCGCACCGCCATACCAAGTCGAACGAACACCGAGCGGCGCGTTCGTCGCGGGCGCCGCGTGCTTCATGTGGCTCCACACCCACTCGGCCGACGGAATCATCCATACCGAATCGCCGATCAAGCGCACGTACACGCTCGGCGACTTCTTCGACATCTGGGGACAGCCGCTCGACCGCGCCCAGGTCGGTCCCGCCCACGGAGCCGTCACCGCGCTCTTCAACGGACGCGTCTTCACCGGCAACCCACGCCGCATCCCTCTCCTCGCGCACGCCCAGATCCAGCTCGAGGTCGGAAAGCCCCTCATCGCTCCCGAGCAGATCGCATTTCCGCAGGGGCTCTAGCGGAACTGCGCGCGGTCAACGCCCTTCGAGCGCAGCTCGTGCGAGCGCGGCGATGTCGGCATTCGTGTTCGCGTGACCGGCGATGCCCCAGCCGCCTTCGGGCGACTCGGTCAGGAGCACCCAGGTGCGCTCGCGCAGGGTCGGGTCGCCGGCGGCGGTCGCGACGATCTCCGTGAGCTCCTCGACAACGCCGACCTGCTTGTCTCGGTCGAGGACTCCGATTGGGGTGAGCACTTGCACTCGAACGTAGTTGCTGTCACCCGCGACGTTGGAGATCGCGGCTGCGTCCAGGTCGTGGATGAACGCGGCAGTGTTGTTCGCGAACAGCGGGAGGTCGGGGACCTGTTCCCAGCGCATGACCGCCGCAGCGAGATTCCGCGCAAGCGTGTGCGGGTCGCGGAAGGTTCCCGCCGCGGCGTAGACGTCGATCATCGGCATCAGTCGGGCTCCTCGAGGAATGCGTGGACGTCGGCTGCGAACCGGCCGTGGTGTTGGAAGAGGAAGCCGTGCGCTGCGTCCGGGTAGATCGTGACCCGCGCGTTGGGGAGCAGCCCGGCCAGCAGGTACGAGTAGCGCGGAAGGATCATCGGGTCGCTGTCGCCGTTCGCGACGAACACCGGTAGGCCGATCCCGGCGACTCGCTGCAGTAGGGCGTGATTCGGGATACCCCACGCGCACACGGCGTCGTACTGCGCTTGCCGTGTCTGCCACGTCGTGGGCTCGTCCCGGTTCGCGGTCCTTCCGAAGATGCGCCCGGCAGCTTGCCGGCCTGCTTCGCGGCTCGTCTCGGTGGGCGCGAAGAACACCCCGACGTAGCCCTCCGGCGTCGTTTCCGGCGCACCCACCGCGCCGATGACCTCCGGCGCCCAGCCGTGCATGCCGTCTGCGCCCTGCGGCGCCGAGGACGCGAGCACGATGCGCCGCAGCAGATCGGGGCGGATGAGCGCAACCTCTTGAGCGACGAAGCTGCCGATTGAGAATCCGAGCAGATCCACCCGCTCGAGCTCCATCGCTACGAGGAAGGCGACGGCGTCGTGGGCCATTTCCTCGATCGTGTTCGGCGTCCAGCCGGTGGTGGCGGCGACGCCTGCGTTGTCGAAGGTGATCACGCGTCGATCAGCGGCCAGCGCATCGATCAGTGCGGGGTCCCAGTTGTCGAGATTGCCGCGGAAGTGCTGCAGGAGGACGAGCGGTACGCCGCTGTGCCCCACGTCGCGGTAGGCGTACTCGATCGCGTTGTCGGCCGCAACTCGCTGCGTCCGAACGTCGGCGTACGTGACTGTCGCTGCGACCGTCATCGCCGGGCAGCAGCGCCCACGGCTTCGGCTGCCTTCTCGACGAGCTCCGCCACTTCCGCCGCGTGCGAGACCATTGCCACGTGGCTGGACGGGATCTCGACCGTCGTCGCTCCCATCCGCGCCGCGAACTGCCGCTCGGCGTCCGGCGGGATCGCCTCGTCGTTCTGCGCGACGAGATACCACGACGGCAGCGACTTCCACGCCGGCACGCCCATGACATCGGTGAACGCAGAGGACGCGAGCGCCTGCTGCACCGCGTAGAGGACCCGTGCCCGCGTCGGCTCGAGGTCTCCGGCGAAGTGATTGACGAAGTCGTCCTCGGAGAGCCAGGCGAAGCCGCGCGCATCGGTGAACAGATGTGCGAGCGCCGGCGTCACCGGCCCTTGCGAAAGCAGCGCTCCGAGCGACTCGCCCTCGTCGAGCGCAAACGCGGCAATGTAGACGAGGCCGACGACGTTCGGCGCGTTCTGCCCGAGCGCCGTGATGATCTGGCCGCCGTACGAGTGACCGGCGACGATCGTCGGGCCGTCCTGGAACTCGAGCACCTGACGCAGCCGCGCGACGTCGTCGGCGAGCGAAGTCAACGGGAACTGCGGCGCTCGCACCTGGAATCCGTCCGCCTGGAGCTGTTCGATCACGCCGCTCCAGCTGGATCCGTCGGCCCAGGCGCCATGGACGAGAACGATGTTCGGCCGGCCGTTCACGTGTCACCCACTCCCTTCGTCGAGTAGCGAAAACACGAGTGTGGCCGGCCGGATCGCCGGAGCGCATCGCACGATCCTGCGATTTGAAAGCCTTGGGTATGCTCGCCGGGAGGAGCGGATGTTGACAAGCCCCGCGCGAAAGTTCCAAGGGCGCGACGCGGAACTCGCGCTGGTTCGAGCCGAGCTCGAACGCCTCTCCGACGGCGCCGAAGCGGTGGTCGTCATCGAGGGCGCTGCGGGCATGGGCAAGAGCCGACTGCTTGCCGAGGTCGCCGCGATTGCTCGCAGCCGTGGCATCCGAGTCGGTCGCAGCGCGGCCGATCCGAGCGAAACGGTCGTCGAGCTCGCAACGCTCCTCGCGGCGCTCTTCGACGGAACCCAACCGCTGCTCGACCCCGATGCGCTTGCAACTTTGCGCGCGCGGCCCGAGCAACGGTTCTGGCTGCTGCGCGACCTGCAGCAGCTGCTCGAGCGAGCGGCGCTCGAGTCGCCGCTCCTGATCGCACTCGACGACTCCCACTGGGCGGACGGCGGAACGGTCGCGGCGCTTCGGACACTGCCGATGCGACTGATGGGATTGCCGATCGCCTGGGTGATCGCGCTACGTCCGCCACGAGAAGCGACGTCGCTCGTGCACGCGCTCGAACAGCTGAAGGGGGAGGGTGCGCGCACGATCACACTCGGGCCGCTCGATGACGATGCTGTTTCGCGTGTCGCGGCGGACCTGCTCGCCGCACAACCCGATCAGTCGATCCTGAAGCAGTTGGCGGAAGCCGAGGGCAGCCCCTTCCTCGTCGTCGAGACGCTCCTCGGACTGCAAGAAGAGGAGCGGATCCGCATTATCGACGGCCGCGCCGAGCTGATCGACGGCCTACTGCCCCGCCGCGTGCACCAGAAGATGCGCGAGCGGCTCGGTCGGCTCTCCGACGAGGCGAGCGAAGCCGTGACCGTCGCTGCCTCGCTCGGCCGCACGTTCACGTTCAACGAGCTCGCGCGCACGCTCGCGCGGCCGGCCTCGGACCTACTTGCACCCGTCGAGGAGCTCCTCGAGGCAAACCTGCTCGTCGAGCGCGACGAGCACCTCGCGTTCTGGCACGACATCACCCGCGAGGCAGTGCGCGCCAGCGTGCCGGTCACCGCCCGCCGAGCCCTCGACCGCCAGGCCGCCGTTGTCCTGCTGGAAGCCGGCGCGCTGCCGGTCGAGGTTGCAGTGCAACTCGCCGCAAGCGCCGAGGTCGGCGATGAGGTTGCGATCGCGACGCTGCTCGATGCGGCAAAGGCTCTGGTCACGAGCGATCCCGCCACCGCCGCAGAGTTCGGCCGGCGTGCGCTCGAGATCGCACCCGCCCACCATCCACAGCGCGGGGAGATCGTGGGCACGACGGCGATCGCGCTGCACATCGCCGGCGACAGCGAGCAAGCAATCGCGTTCGCGGACCGCGCCCTCCGCGAGACACTCCCCGCCCTGCAAGAGGCAGAAGTCCGCCTCAGCATCGCCGGGATGTTCGCGATCTCACCCGAGATCAGGATCAGCGCCGGACGACTCGCCCTGAGCCTTCCCGAGCTTCCGGCGACGCTCCGCGCCCGCCACCTCGCCTGCCTCTTCCACAACCTCGTCACCGCCGGTCGCCTCGACGAGGGGCGCGCAGTGCTCGAGGAGACGCGTACAGCGGTCGAGTCGAGCGACGACGCTCGAGCGACGTTCACGCTCCGCGAGGCCGAGAGCGCCCTCGAATACGCCGACGATCGTTTTGGACCGGCGCTTGCGCTGGGCGCCGAAGCCTGCCGCGATGGGATCTTCGCCGGCGACGACCAGCGCCTCCGCCTCGCGCACATGTGGCACGGCGAGCTGCAGAGCATTGCCGACCGCTACGAGGAGGCGTTCGCGATCGCGGCCGACGGTCTCGCCGCCGCCCAGCGCGACCGGCAAGGCTGGGCTTTCCAGATGTTCGAGACCTGGCACGGGCGCATGCTGCTCCGAACCGGCCGGCTCTCTGAGGCGCTCGCGGTGCTCGAAGGGCGCTTCGCGCTCGAGGACGGAACACACGCCGCCGCTGTGCTCGACGCCGCCGGCATCGTCGCGCTCGGGCGACTGGCGATCCACACCGGCGACACGCGCCGGGCTCGTCGCCTCGACGGCATCGCGCAGGTCATGTTCGAGCGCGGAACGCCCGCGGTCCGGCGACACGCGGGCTGGCTGCTCGCGCTCCTCGCGATTGCAAGAGGCGACGCCGAAGCGGCACGCCGGTGGCTGCGTGCACCAGCCGACGCGGACGGCAGAGCGATCCTGCCGCGGTTCCCCCTCGACATCGCCGACGAAGTGCTGCTCGTGCGCGTCGCCCTTGCCACACAAGACGACGAGCTCGCACAGCTCGCGCTCTCCAACAGCCGGCGGCGGGCGGAGCTGAACCCCGGCATCGGTTCGATCGCCGCGGCGGCGGCTCACGTCCGCGGACTGTTCGAGCGGAGCCCGGCAGACCTCCGGGCCGCGGTCGATCTCTTCGAACATGCATCGCGCCCGCTCGAGCTGGCGGCCGCGCTCGAAGACCTCGGCGCCGAACTCACCGAGACCGACCGCGAAGCCGCGATCGACGTGCTCGGCCGTGCCCTCGCTCTCTACGCCGAGCTAGGAGCGACCTGGGACGCCCGCCGCGTCCGCAGCCGCTTGCGCGAGCTCGGCGTCCGCCGCCGCCTCATTACCGCTGAGCCCGACACGAACGGCTGGGCTGCGCTGACGGCAGCGGAGCTCGCCGTCGCGCGGCTGGCCGCCGAAGGGCTGACGAACAGGGAGGTCGCCGATCGGCTCTTTGTCTCACCCCACACCGTGAACAGCCATCTCAGGCACGTATTCGCGAAGCTCGGCATCAACTCGCGGGTAGAGCTCGCGCGACTCGCGCGCGATTACGAGATCGCCTGATCGTGCGATGCCGCGTGCTGCGGCGTCGTGCCAGTCTCGACGTGAGCTGGTCGGATGAGCAGCGACGTGATCATCGGACACGACGGCAAGCCACGCTGCGCCTGGGCCGGCGCCGACGACACTGACCTCGGCCGCTACCACGACGAAGTCTGGGGCACCCGCACGCACGCCGAGTCCGCCCTCTTCGAAGCGCTCACGCTCGGCGTGTTCCAGGTCGGGCTCAGCTGGGCGATCGTGTTCGCAAAGCGAGACGCCTTCCGCAAGGCATTCCGCCACTTCGACGTCGCCAGAGTTGCCGCGATGACCACGCACGACGTCGACCGGCTGGTACAGGACGCCTCGATCATTCGCAACCGCGGCAAGATCCAGGCGACGGTCGACAACGCCCGCGCGATGACGTCCGCTTCTCCGAGCCTCGCGGCGCTTGCGAAGTCCTACGAGATCACCCGCAAGCGGGCACCGCGCTCCCTCGCGGAGCTACCCACCTCGACCCCGCAGGCGGAGGCGTTCGCAAAGCAGTTGAAGTCGCAGGGGTTCCGCTTCGTCGGCCCGACGAGCGTGTACGCGTTCATGCAGAACGTCGGCGTGATCAACGACCACGTCCATGGATGCTTCCGCGCTACCGACTACCGCGCCGCAGCACGTAACCGCTGACCGGAGCTAACGAGGGTCGTCGGTGCAGGGGCAGTGGCCCCAAACCTTTTGCCGCCCGCACGCTGCGCAGCGGGACGGCGCCTTCACCTTGAGCACACCCTTCGCGGCACCGGCGCGCACGATCGCCCATGCGCCTCCGAACATTGCAACCCAGGCAACCGCCTGTGCGAGCGTGAAGTGCATCAGATCGTTCCTTCGTTCATGAACCGATCGTCGCAGTCGACGCCGGAAGCCGCGTCGGTGGCGGAGCCGATTGGTTGCGTCTTTTCGCCGGACGTTCAGGCGGAGAGACCGAGCTGACCGGGCGCCCGCTCCTTCGCGATCTCCGCAGCGGTTCAGCGGTGACTCCGATGCCGCGCGACCGGTCGGCGGCCGACGATTGCGGCGTTCGATCACCCAACGAAAAGGAGTACCCAATGTCCTTCGATACCGACCTCACCGCAGACGTCAGCGACGAGCTCTTCTGGGACCCCAAGCTCGACAGCACCGCAGTCGCGGTCTCCGCGGACGACGGCAAGATCACGCTCCGCGGCACCGTCGGGAGCCTGCGGGAGAAGCGCGAGGCACTGAAGGCCGCGCAGCGCGTCTTCGGCGTGATCTCAGTCGACAACCAGCTGGAGGTGAAGCTGATGAACGACGAGAAGCGTGCCGACGCCGATCTTCGCGGCGACGTCCTTCAGGCCCTGATGCTGGACAGTCTCGTTCCCAAGACGGTCGACGCGAAGGTCGACGACGGCCTCGTCACGCTCACGGGCACGGCCGGCTGGCAGTACCAGCGCGACGAGGCGGATTTCGTCGCCTCCAACATCGCCGGCGCGCTCGACGTCTTCGACGAGATCGAGCTCGAATACCCGACACCGGACCGCGGCGACGTGAAGGAGTCGATCAAGAAGGCGTTCAAGCGCAACGCCGCGCTCGATGCGGACGACCTGCACGTCTCGACCGACAACGGTTCCGTGACGGTCAAAGGCACCGTCAGCTCGTGGTCCGAGCACGACGAGGCAATCGACGCCGCGTGGGCGGCGCCGGGAGTCTCCTCGGTGCACGACGACCTGACCGTCGCGTACTGAGCTCGTCCTCCAAGCGGGGCGGGCGGCACTCCCCCGGCCGCCCGCGCCGCTTGGCCCACCAACCTGAAACGAGATTCGATTCGATGGCCAGTAAACAATCACCCTCCAATACGCCTCCATCCGGCGCGCAAGACCGTCGACGCAGGCCGAGGGTCTCGTGGTGGCTGGCCATCGGCGTCGCGCTGCTCGCCGTGAACTATCTGGCGGCGTCGCGCGCGACCCGGTCGCCCGCACTCGTTCGTGTTCCCTACAGCCCCTTCTTCGTGCATCAGATCGCGGCCGGAAACGTCCAGAAGATCACCTCGAAGGGAACCGCGATCCAGGGCACCTTCAAGCATCCCGCGCGCTACGCAGGCTCGAAGCCGACGACCGGCTTCAAGACCGAGGTTCCCGCGTTCGCAGACACCCAGGCGCTCGCACGCTCGCTCGAACGGGCGGGCGTCGTCATCAATGCGCAACCGCTGCAGACGACACTCCCGTGGTGGGAGAACGTCCTGCTCAACTTCGGGCCGACGCTGCTCTTCCTCGGCCTGCTCGTCTGGGTTTCGCGCAGAGCAACGAGCGCACAGTCGCTGCTCGGCTCCTTCGGTCGATCGAACGCGCGGCGCTATTCGCCCGGAGGCAGTCGCGTGACGTTCGCCGACGTCGCAGGTATCGACGAGGCGAAGGCCGAGCTGTCGGAGGTCGTGGACTTCCTGCGCCGTCCGGACCGCTACCGCAAGCTCGGTGGGCGGATTCCTCATGGCGTCCTCCTGAGCGGGGAGCCGGGAACGGGCAAGACGCTGCTCGCGCGCGCCGTTGCCGGCGAGGCCAACGTGCCGTTTTTCTCGATGGCGGCCTCGGAGTTCGTCGAGGCGATCGTCGGTGTGGGAGCAGCCCGCGTGCGCGACCTCTTCAAGGAAGCGAGAAAGGCGGCTCCTGCGATCGTCTTCATCGACGAGCTCGACGCGGTCGGTGGTTCGCGTGCAGGGTCTGCAGGATTCGGCGGCGGCAACGACGAGCGCGAGCAGACGCTGAACCAGATCCTGACCGAGATGGACGGCTTCGACTCGTCGACGAGCGTGATCGTCATCGGAGCGACGAACCGCCCCGACGTGCTCGATCGCGCGCTCCTCCGCCCCGGCCGCTTCGACCGTCGCGTCACCGTCAGCCCGCCCGACCGCAACGGACGCGCGGCAATCCTGAAGGTGCACGCGCGCGACGTGCCCGTCGCGGCAGGCGTCGACCTGAATCGCGTCGCGGCGACGACGCCGGGCATGGTCGGCGCCGACCTGGCCAACCTCGTCAACGAGGCGGCACTGCTTGCGGCGCGACGCGGCCACCGTGACGTCACGGAAGCCGACTTCTCGGACGCGCTCGAGCGGATCCTGCTCGGTGCGCAGCGGAAGATCCTGATGAGCCCCGAGGACCGGCGGCGGACGGCGTACCACGAAGGCGGCCATGCACTCGTGGGCATGCTCACGCCCGGCGCCGACCCTGTGCGGAAGGTCTCGATCATCCCGCGCGGGCAGGCGCTCGGCGTCACCTTCTCGGCGCCCGATTCGGACCGCTTCAACTATCAGCGCGACGAGCTCGAGGCGAAGATCAAGGTCGCGCTCGGCGGCCGCGGTGCGGAGGAGCTCGTCTTCTCCCAGCCGTCGACCGGCGCGGAGTCTGACTTGCAGCAGCTGACGGAGATCGCGCGGCAGATGGTCGGCCGCTGGGGGATGAGCGACCGGATCGGCCCCGTGTCGGTGCTGTCTCGCGGGAGCCAGGGTCCTCTCTTGCCAGGTGTGTCCGAGGCCTCGCAGAGCTCGCTCGTACTCGTCGACGAGGAGGTGCGGCGGATCGTCGCGGAGAGCCACACCGACGTGCTCGCACTCTTGAGCGCGAACCGATGGCGTCTCGACGCGCTCGCCTCCGCGTTGCTCCAGCAGGAGACGCTCGACGAGTCGATGGCCTATGCGGCGGCAGGACTGCCCGCGCCGGGCTCGGCGCCGGGGTCGTTCGCGTCAGCTGCGTTCAGCGCAACGCCGCCCGCCGCATGAGCAAGACGCCGGCACAGAGGAAGCGCGCCGGGACTGCGTTCCTCGACGCCGGTATCTGGCTCCTCTTCTTCGCCCTGCTCGTGCCCGCCGGCTTTGCCGGCTACGAGATCGGCCACTCGACAAGCCACGCGGGGCCGAGAGTCAGCGCCTCGGCCGCGCACAGCGCGCCCGCGCAGACGCCGTGGTCTCTCGAGAACGGCGACCTCTTCAACACCCGCCGCACGCGCGACTCGTCCATCACCTCAGCGAACGTCTCCAAGCTCGGCGTCGCCTGGACGATGCCGCTCACCGCAAGCAGCGTCTACGGGACGTTCGCGGCCAACCCCGTCAGCGACCGCAACGGCGTCGTCTACCTCCAGGATCTCGCCTCGAACGTGTTCGCGGTCGATCTCGCGACCGGCCGCGTTCTCTGGCGACGCATCTACAACTCGCAGGACATCGGACCCAACGGTGTCAGTGTCGCGGCTGGGACCGTGTACGGCGCGACCGCGAAGTTCGCCTTTGCGCTCGACGCGAAAACCGGCAAGGAACTGTGGCGAAACACGAAGCTCGTGCCCAAGCTCCTTCAGAAAGGCGGCGGCGAGCTCGCCGCGGGCTTTGGCATCGACATCCAGCCTCAGGTTGCGAACGGGAAGGTGTACCTCTCGTCCGCCGCTCTCCTCGGTGGCGGCGTCGTCTACGCGCTCGACGCGACAACGGGCCGGACGCTCTGGTCGTTCGATTCGGTAATCGACCCGGTTGGCAGGAAGATCATCGGCGGCGGCGCCTGGAACGCGCCCGCCGTTGGGCCCGACGGCACCGTCTATGTCGGCCTCGGAAACATGTACCAGCCCGCTGCGGTCGCCGAGTCCCGGCCCGGCAGGCGGCTGTATACCGACAGCACCGTCGCACTCGACGGCGCGACCGGAAAGCTGAAGTGGTACTTCCAGCCCGTTCCGGACGACTTTCACGACTGGGACATGCAGCTCTCGCCGGTCTACGCGAACGCGCGCGGGCGGGCGCTGATCGTCGATGCCGGAAAGATGGGCTACGTCTACGCGATGGACGCAGCGACCGGCAAGCTCGTCTGGAAGACGAAGGTCGGCGTCCACAACGGCCACGACGCCGACGGCGCGCTCGCGCTTCGGCACCGGCTGCCGAAGCTCACGTATCCGCTCACGGTTGAGCCCGGGATCGTCGGCGGGGTCGAGACCAACCTGGCGGTCGCAGACGGCGTCGTCTACGTCCCCGTCGCCAACCTCCCCTCGGTCTGGAAGACACCCGAGACCGGGCTCGGCAGCGCGAACTTCGGCGCGGGCACCGGTGAGCTTCTCGCGCTCGACCTCGCGACCGGACACGTCCTCTGGGACACGAAGCTCCCGCAGATGGCCGACGGCGACGCCACCGTCGTCAACGACCTCGTTTTCACGACGACCTTCGACGGCCACCTGATCGCGCTCGCCCGCAAGACCGGCACGATCGTCTGGAACCAGAAGCTGCCCGCGTTCACGAACGCGCCGGTCACGGTCGTCGGGGACACGCTGGTCACCGCTGCCAGCTTCCCGGGCGGCAAGGACCAGACGACCGAGGTGATCGCGTTCCGGCTCGGCGCGCACGGCCGGCTGGTGCCGGCACAGCCGCACGGGGCGGCCGGCGGTTCCGCAAACGGGGCCTCGCTCTTCTCACAGAACTGCGCGTCGTGCCACACGCTCGCGGCCGCACATGCCAACGGCACGGTCGGGCCGAACCTCGATCAGCTCAAGCCGTCGAAGAGCATTGTCGCGCGTCAGGTGACGAACGGCGGCGGCGGGATGCCGGCGTTCGGCAGCCGGCTGAGCAAGGCGCAGATCGCAGCCATCGCTGCGTTCGTTGCGGCGTCGACCGCGAAGAAGTAGCGTCTTGCGCAGATTCCGCGACCGATCGAGACTCGTAGTGATGCTGATCCTCTTCTGATGGACGAGGCGTGGCGGCTCTGGGGCCCGTATCTCTCCGAGCGGGCCTGGGGGACGGTGCGCGAGGACTACAGCGCGGACGGAGACGCGTGGCGTTATGTCACGCATGACGCCGCGCGATCGTACGCATATCGCTGGAGCGAGGACGGTCTGGCCGGGATCTGCGACGTCGAGCAGCGGCTCTGCCTCGCGTTTGCGTTCTGGAACGGGCGCGACCCGATCCTGAAAGAGCGGATCTTCGGGCTCACCGGCCATGAGGGAAACCACGGCGAGGACGCAAAGGAGCTCTGGTGGTACCTCGACGCCACACCCGACTCGCGCTGGCTCGCGTGGCGCTACATCTACCCGCAGTCGGCCTTTCCTTATCAGGCACTCGTCGAGGAGAATGCGCGCCGCGGACGCGATCAGCCCGAGTTCGAGCTGGCCGACACCGGCGCGCTCGATGACGGCATCTGGATCGTCGACGTCGCCTATGCGAAGGCTGCGCCCGACGACATCTGCGTCAGCGTCGTTGCGCGAAACCGGTCGGCGGCACCGGCGACGCTCGACATCTTGCCGACGCTCTGGTTTCGCAACACCTGGCGCTGGAATGCCGGCGCAGCGAAGCCGAGCCTGCGCGCCGAGCACGACACGATCGCTGCAGAGCACGACACGCTCGGCCGGTACGTCCTCTGCGGCGACGGTAACCCGGTCCCGCTTTTCTGCGACAACGAGTCGAACGCGAGCCGCCTCTGGCACACCGACGGCGCGCGTTTCCCGAAAGACGGCATCGGCGACCACGTCGTGCAGGGCGCGGCGACCGTCAATCCCGAGCTGACCGGGACGAAGGCCGCGCTCCATTACCGCCTCGAGGCCGCACCGGGCGAGAGCGTCGAGATCCGGCTGCGACTCGCGCCGGACGCTCGGCCGCTGAACGAGCAGTGGGAGCATGTCGTCGCCGCCGCTCGGGAGGCCTCCGACGAGCTCTTTACGGGATTCGGCCTCGACGGCGACCGCGCGCTCGTCCTGAGGCAGGCGCTGGCCGGGATGCTCTGGTCGAAGCAGTACTTCAACTACGACGTCGCGCGCTGGCTCGACGGCGACGCGGGCGAACCGCCGCCTCCCGACGGGCGGCGACGCGTCAGGAACTTCAACTGGACGCATCTCGTGAACGCGGATGTCGTTTCGATGCCGGACAAGTGGGAGTACCCGTGGTACGCCGCGTGGGACCTCGCGTTCCACACGCTGCCGCTCGCACTCGTCGACGCCGAGTTCGCAAAGCAACAGCTACTGCTGCTGACCGGTCCCTCGTTCATGCATCCGAACGGGCAGCTGCCGGCGTACGAGTGGAACTTCTCCGACACGAATCCGCCGGTGCAGGCGTGGGCGGCGCTTCAGGTCTTCGAGCTCGACGGCGCGCGTGACTTCGCGTTCCTCGAACAGATGCTGCACAAGCTGTTGCTGAACTTCGGCTGGTGGGTCAACCGCAAGGACAGCGACGGCCGCAACGTCTTCGCCGGCGGCTTCCTCGGGCTCGACAACATCAGTCCGATCGACCGTTCGGTTCTGCCGCCGGGCGAGCGGCTCGAGCAGTCGGACGCGACCGGCTGGATGGCGCGGTACTGCATCGACCTGCTCCGGATTGCGCTGGTGCTGGCCGAGCGCGACGCGGCCTACGCGGGGCTCGCCGCCGGGTTGGCAACCCACTTCGCGATGATTGCGAGCGCGATCGACGAGCTCTGGGACGAAGGCGACGGCTTCTACTACGACCGGCTTCGTTTCACCGACGGCTCCTCCGCGGTGCTGCGCGTCCACTCGGCCGTCGGCCTCATCCCTCTGTTCGCCGCGATGCAGATCAGCGCCGAGCAGCTCGAGCGCTTCACGCCGCTCGCCGAGACTCTCGACCGACTCGAGCGACAGAAGCCGGAGCTTGCACGCACGTTCGCGCGCGCCGGCGACGGACGACGCGTGCTCACAGTCGTCGCGCCCGACCGTCTCGAGCGGATGCTTGCCCGCGTACTCGACGAAGACGAGTTTCTCTCGCCGTACGGCCTGCGCTCGCTCTCGCGCTACCACGAGCGGTTCCCCTTCGAGCTGGTCGTGAACGGTGCGCCGGCGCGCGTCGACTACGAACCGGCGGAGTCGACGACGCAGCTCTTTGGCGGCAACTCGAACTGGCGAGGCCCGATCTGGATGCCGCTCAACTATCTCGCCGTCGAGGCCTTTCGCGCGTATCACACCGTCGCCGGACGGGACCTGGAGGTCGAGCTTCCGACCCGCTCGGGCAACGTCGTCAACGTCGGCGCAGCCGCCGACGAGCTCGCCCGCCGCGTGAGCTCGATCTTCCTGGCCGGCGAAGACGGGCGGCGGCCGGTGCTGCGCTCATACGGAGCGCTCCAGGACGACCCCGACTTCCGCGGGCTCGTCCCGTTCCACGAGTACTTCAACGCAGACACGGGCGCCGGCCTCGGCGCTTCGCATCAGACCGGCTGGACCGGGCTCGCGGCCATGCTGCTGAC
>WNFR01004128.1_pt1 | contig 17631 bp, 12 predicted proteins | sample 5400221 | NCBI WGS metagenome assembly WNFR01 (sample SAMN13153357, study PRJNA577476) | soil metagenome | isolation source: 40 cm soil under Madrone tree | place: USA:California | collected 2016-06-14
AAACGCTCTACTCTCTCAGGAAGAACGGCGGCGCTCATGTCTCGAAGCGATTGTATAAGGTCGCGTTTCGGGCAGCGCATTCTGCTGCGCGGTTGCGCCGTCAGTCACGGGCAGCGTGCCCGGCACAACTGCTTCGCGGGCTTCTGCTTCCGGAATATCTTTGCGGTCGAGTACGCTTTCCTTCATGACCTTATCCTGCAGCATCATGATGGCATGAATTAACATTTCCGGTCGTGGCGGACAACCCGGAATGTAAACGTCCACGGGAACGATCTTATCCACTCCCTGAACGATCGCATAATTATCAAAAACTCCACCTGACGTGGCGCAGGCACCCATTGAGATGACCCACTTGGGCTCCGGCATCTGGTCGTAGATCCGGCGTAATACCGGCGCCATCTTTCGGGAAACGCGACCGGAAACGATCATGACGTCGGCTTGACGCGGACTGGCGCGAAAGACCTCTGAACCGAAGCGTGCCAGGTCGTTGCGCGACGAAGTAGCATTCATCATTTCAATGGCGCAGCAGGCCAAGCCAAAAGTGGCCGGCCATAAAGACGACTTCCGGGCCCAGTTGATCAACGAGTCGAGCCTCGTTGTCAGAACTTCGGGTAAAGCTTCGGCAATAATGTTCTCGAGTCCCATAGAAATTGCTCTTATGCAGCGATCCGCGTCTTTTCCAACCGTCGTCTTTCCACATCAGCAAGCAAACGGGCCTCGCCCAGCGCCTCGCTCCTCGCTCTTTCGCCCCAGTCAAAAGCGCCTTTCTTTCGCACGTATATGTAGCCGACCAGCAGAAGGCCAATGAACAGCATCATCTCAACGTAAGCGAGGGTTCCCAGTCCACGGGCTACCAGTGTTTTAAATACCACGGCCCAGGGAACCAGGAAAATTACTTCAATGTCGAACAAGATGAAGATCATCGCAATCAGATAAAACTTAACCGAGAACCGCGTGCGCGCCGAACCGACCGGGTCTTTGCCACACTCATAAGGCATCAACTTGGTTATTGTTCCCTTGCGTTGCCCGACGAATTGGGAGAGTACGATATTGCCCACCGCGAAGCCTGCGGCAACAATGAACATCAGCAGAATCGGCAGGTAGTCGTAAAGACTAAACGGCATCTCAGGCACAACCTTCCACTACCGAAGAACGATCGTCCTCGAAAGCGATCGCTCGCGGTGATTGGCACCCGGCTACGAGATTGAGAATCATTGTACAAGCTGATGCTAGTCGAAGTGATCAAGGGTGTCAAGCAACCTTCCAGAAAGAGGATCATGCAGCAAAATTGCTAATTGACCATGAAAAAACGCTTGTGTTACCGTTCGGAAACCCTCACTCTGTACGCGAGGTTTTTGGATTCCAACTTGAGAGAATACAGATCGTGACATTGTGATTACTGGATTCAACACCGACGTGGAACATGATGGGGTTGTTTATCACGTGCAGACTGAAGATAAAGGTCTGGACTCGCCCATGATACTTTCGTTGGTTTATGTGGGCGGGGCCATCTTGGCCAGCAAACGCTCTCCTTATGAAGATCTGATCGCAGCAGGTTTTAGCGATGAAGCGCTCTCTGAGAGACTGAAACGACAACATCGCCTAATCTGTGCTGCCATACTCTCAGGCCGGCTAAACGAACTCAAGAAAATGGGCGCGCGCGAACTGGTGCCGCCAGTTGCGGAAGTCGCGGTAACCGAGGTTGACGTTGCCGGAATCGCTGGAGAGACGAATACCGGGCCAGAGATCAGGCCAGATGACATTAGCGTTCCAGCGATGGCCGGGTCAGCGGAATCAGGTGCTTTTGCCAGCGATATGACAGCGCAGTCCGCGTTAGATAGCGGCTACGATGTGGGCGAGCAGTCGCAATCCGGTCAGGACTCAAAGGGAGGGGAAGCATTGGTAGTCGTCCTGCTGGATGAACAGGAATTCTCTTCGGGAGACGCACCGACGCTTCGAGTTCGGGTCAGCAAGCGAATCGGAGAAGACGAAAAGCCGCTCGGAAATGTAATTGTCTCCGTTAAGATTCTGGGTACCACTTTCAGACCTCTAATTTTCTCGCTAAAAACCCAGCGTGATGGAACAGCTGAGGTTTCGACTGAGATTCCCCATTTCACTTCCGGCCGGGCCGCAGTTTTGATACGGGCTGTGGCCCTGGGAAGTGCTGCCGAACTGCGTCGGGTAATTCATCCGAGCAAATGAGGTGTGGTAATTGCGAGTCTACGTCAACGGTGAAACCAGGGAGTTCTCGGAGACCATTTCACTGGATCAGTTGGTCGACCAACTCGAACTTCCAGCCATGCGGCTGGCAATTGAAGTCAACCGCAAGGTTGTTCGTCGCGCAGACTGGATCGGCACAAAACTTCACGATGGAGATCGCATTGAGATTGTTCATTTCGTTGGCGGCGGGGCGAATTGAGTCAGAAGGCGGCACGGGCAGGAGAAAGAGCTCCTTCTTAGGATAACTTCGCGCCCTGGGTCGTGTCCGAATTTTATGTAGGGCGTCCCTGGGCGCCCCCAGTGTCGCATAAAAGGGGGGGCGCCCACGGAGGGACGCCCCTACAGTTTCGTTAAAATAGGAGGCTACCGCGCTCTGGGTTCGCTTCCGACTATGGTTAGGTTTAAAGTTGAGAGGAAATTCCAGTTCAAAGGTCATCATTTATGTCAGTTGCTACTGCCAAGTCATCGCGAGAGAGTTTTGAGATTGGCGGGCGCGAGTTTCGTTCGCGCCTGATCATTGGGACAGGGAAGTACAGAAACTACCAGGAGATGCGCGACGCCCATCGCGCTTCCGGCGCCGAGATGGTTACCGTCGCGGTTAGACGAGTCCCACTCGATCGCAGCAGTGAATCATTTCTCGATTATCTGGATCCCGCCCTGCAGATTCTGCCGAACACAGCCGGATGCTATTCAGCCGAAGAGGCTATTCGAACCGCGCGCCTCGCGCGCGATCATGCGCGAGCAGCTTCCTGACGCCATCATAATCGTCGACGCAGGCGTTGGCACCGCGAGTGATGCAGCGATAGCGATGGAACTGGGTGCGGATGCGGTACTAATGAACACGGCGATCGCCGAAGCGCACGATTCCGCAAAGATGGCTGAGGCTATGAAACTCGCGATAGAGGCAGGAAGGCTGGCCTATGTCGCCGGCCGGATGCCAAAACGTTTGTATGCCAGCGCGTCAAGTCCTTTGCCGGGCGTCGTTCGATGAGCGCTCGTGACTGCTCACGAAAGTCCGAGCACGCTCGCCTGACGACCAGTTTCGTAGGTCTCCTTTGTTTCGTGAATAATCTCGCGAGGCACGCGTGCTGGCAACGACGACTTCTCTTTAGCCTGAGATTTGATAGCGTCCGCGAAACTTGTTGTGGGGAGCCTATCGAGATGCATACCGTCGTCGATAGAAGCCAGCCTTGTATGGATGTTGAATAAGACGATCCATAGCTCACAGACAACTCGCCAGACCAGGTTGCCAACAATCACGGTCCCAGCCCCAATAGCAACATAGCGCCATCCTAGCTGGCTCGAAATATTCGCCTGATAAAGACCAAGACCTGCCCATGTCGTTAAAGCAAGGCCTGCGGCCGTCAGTGCTATAAATCCCAAAAAGTAAATCACCTTCACGAACGATGTCGTTATCGTCTTGTTGAACGAGAAATATCCTGCCATCGAATTGTCCTCCTTAGTAGGCCTGGTGCGCCGTCACAGGCATCGCTTGTAACTCGTTACCTCTCACGCGTCTGCGGAAGTTGGTCGTGCCTGCCGCAGATTAGACCAGATGCCCTGCTGCGGTTTCCTGTCACTTTGAAAACATTTTGATTCTAAATAGGGCTGCTGGGCTACTAGGGAAGACTAGAACTGTGTAGTCACGATGCCCACTTGAGAGTGGGAGTAGCGCTGTGAACAGCGTATCAGGGGCTGATTGCTCCGAGCGTAACTGGTCGGCAATTACAAGCGAATCATGCTGTAGGTGATGGTATCCGGCAGGGAATCATGGATCTTGCTCGTTGTAATCGGCGTGTGCAGTTGTTTGCGGAAGCCCCAACTCCACTAGGGCCTGCTGACGCATCACGCGCTCGCCTAATTCCGTGATCGAAATAGTTGGATATTCGCCCGCTTTCACCAGCAGACATTCTGCGCTGACCAGGGCGTCCAGGTAGAGCAGGATGTCATCTTGCCGCATGTCTTTCAGTAGGCCGTAGGTCGATAGCTCATTCAGTTGTGCCTGAATCACATTCTTCGCCGCAGACCCGCGCAAGGTTGAGGCGAGGAGGTTCTTTCCAAAACGCCCCCTCATGCGCGTTGCACAAGCGAGAATCTTGCGCACTCGCAAGGTCTCATCTTCAGTGAGAATGCGAGGGGATACTTCAACAGCAAGATCGCGGTTTTTGTGGCGCACACTGGAAATACGCGATTCGCTTAATATTTCGGAGTCGGCTGGAGTCCTTGCTGCGCGCGGCGTGCAATTTCCGCAAGTGCCACAACGATGCGCATGGTGGCGGTCGCCAAAATAGTCGAGTATGTGGGCGCGATAGCAGTATTCCGTGTAGCAAAACTCGATCATCTCTCGTAGTTTGCGCCGTTCCAACTCCGCGCGGCGCGTCACATCGCCGGGATTGATACGAAGCTGTGTTGAAGGAACATTGTCGAGCAGCAGGAGGCTTCGCGGTCCGCGACGTGCTGACGCAGGCGCTTTTCCCGTTACTGAAGACTTTAGTAGTGACTCGCGATTCTCAAACGGCGCTCCACGCTTGATGTGGCCGGCGCGTTCGAGCAGGTAAAGAGATGATTGGACTGCCATCTCGTTGCGGATCCCCGCTCGTTTCCCAATTTCGGAGGCGGACAGTTCTATCCGATTCAATCCAGTTGAAACGAGAGCGTTGTAAACATCTTGCACCAGCCCCGCGCTCGGATATGAGCCTTCGATGAAAAAATCATGCGTGTTTTTGTCAGCGTAGTTGAATAACAGGACACAGGACGAGGGTAAACCATCGCGGCCTGCGCGCCCTATTTCCTGGTAATAGGCTTCTATGGATCCAGGCATTTGATAGTGTGCGACAAAGCGGATGTCCGCCTTGTCGATACCCATTCCGAATGCGTTGGTGGCGACAATCATTTGCTTGCGGCCCGTCATAAAATCCTCCTGGGCCCTGATGCGAAGAGCATCACTCATCCCTGCATGATAGGTTGCCACGCTCAAACCTTGCTCCTGTAATTCCCTCGCAACCTGTTCCACCGCTTTTCGCGTCGAGGCGTAGACAATTCCTGAACCATCATGCGTTTTTGCCAGGCGCTTAATGCTCGCCACCTTCTGGCGTTCCTTTTCTGTATGTAGGACGTTGATGGTAAGGTTCGGCCGGTCGAATCCGGTCACAAAGGTTTCCGGTTTGCTGAGGCCAAGTTGTTGAATTATGTCGGAACGAACATAGGGCGTTGCCGTAGCGGTTAGTGCCAGGGTTTGCACGCGATCGAGCGACTGAATCACATTCTTCAAACGCAGATAATCAGGACGAAAGTCGTGGCCCCAGGTTGAGATGCAATGTGCCTCGTCGATGGCGAAGAGCGAAACGTTAATCGACTGGAGTGTTTCCAGAAAGCGGCTGCTGCGAAAGCGTTCGGGCGCTATATAGACGAGCTTGAATTGACGATGGCGCAGGGCATCGATGCGCGCCCACTGTTCGCGCTCGGCGATTGAACTATTTATGAAGGTCGCCGGAAGTCCGCGCGTGTGGAGCGCATCCACTTGATCCTTCATGAGCGCGATGAGGGGAGAGACGACAATCGTCGCGCCCTCCAACATCATCGCCGGCAATTGGTAGCAGAGAGACTTGCCGCTGCCGGTAGGCATGACGACAACAGCGTCTTTGCCTTCAAGGATCGCCCCGATCACTTCACGCTGACCTTCGCGGAAGTCGTCAAAGCCGAAATGTTCACGTAGCGAAGTAAGGGCGTCTGCGAGAGAGAGCATGGGAGAGTCTAAAGGTTTCGCTTTTTGTCCCGCAAGTGTGTGCATTCCCAGGTCGTGTCCTGATTTATGTAGGGGCGTCCCTCCGTGGGCGCCCCGTGTCGCGCGGAAAGGGGCGCCCACGGAGGGACGCCCCTACAGTCCAAGAACCAATACCGCTTGCGCGTCGTCGATACCCGCCAATCAGAGCATAGCGATAGGGGCTCGCGATAGAGCTTCAAGTATTCAACGATCTCCGCAAACGCAAGAGTATCAGAACAGGGAGCGGGCGCCGACAAGCTATTCCGCGGATTGGGGGCTAGCGCGGTAAAGTCGCTCGAGTTGTTCTGCGTGTCGGTGCAGCCATTCGAGCCACGAAGCACGGCCGTGGCGTTACCCGGCGCTGGAGTTGGACCAGCACCTCTAAAGCAGTTTGCGGTGCTGCCATATCCAACCTCGTCCTCAATAATCCCATCGCTCGGGCAAGCACCGGAGAGTGGGTTAGTAGTTCTAACGAGCGCCGCTTTGCCGGCTGAGGCGGCCATCGCTATCGTTCCTATGACGTCAGCCGTCGGTAGCGCCGCTCCGCTACTCCCTCCGGATGCTTCTTGAACAAGATAGTACTGACCCGGAGCAAGCAGCACAGGAGTTAGACTGGTCACGGACCAACTGGTAGCTGTCGCGCTTGCATACTGCACGGACCAGCCAGCCAGATTGAGGGTTGATTGTCCACTGTTGAATAGTTCAATAAAGTCGTTTCGGAAAGGTGCGTTCGCGTTTCCCCCACCTCCGAAGATCTGACTGATGACGATCCTTGTTGTCGGCGAAGGAGAAGGTGATGGCAAGGGGCTCGGTGAAGGAATAGGTGTAGGAGTTACGGTTGGACTGGGGGAAGGCGACGGCGAGGGAAAAGGCGAAGGTCCGGGTGTTGGGCTGCTGCTCATGTTTTGCGGGTCACTCAGTGTGAGTAGTTGAAAGTCGCTGAAGTTGTCATTCGAATCCTGACCGCTTCCATTCACGCCGCCTGGCCTGCGTTCGTAGCTCTGGTTCGCATCGCTTGGTAGTGGGGCCAAGTGCATGCCTTCTTTGTAGGCCGAGCCTGCGCTGAGGCCGACCTGATCCACAATCGCATCGTCAGGAAGCGTCAACGCCAGGCCACCATCATTTGCAATTCCGCTTGTGTATATCTGATCACCGGATACGCTTCCGCTATACCCTCCGGAGTTGACAGCCAGGAAATGTCCGCGGCTGGGGATTCGTGTTCCCGCACTGATAGTTAAGCGTGTGGTAGTGTTGCCACTGCTACTTGAACCGCGTAGCTTCCAACCACCAACCTCAAGTACTGCATCGCTGTTGTTGTAGATCTCGATGAACTCGTCGTTTGCTCCGTTTGGACCACGGGTCCGAAACTCGCTTATGACGGCAAGGCGATTTTCAACCGGCGTTGGAGAAGGTGTCGGTGATGGCATCGGTGTTGGAGTTGGGCTGACGGTCGGACTTGGTGATGGAAAAGGTGAAGGCCCGGGTCTCGGATCGCTGGCAAGATTCTGAGGCTCGCTGGGTGTCAGCAATTGAAAATCTGCAAAGTTGTCGTTTGTGTCTTGTGTGCTGCCGTTGAGACCGCCTGGCTTTCGTTCATAGCTCTGGTTCGCATCGCTTGGGAGCGGTGCGAGGTGCATGCCTTCGCGAAAAGCTGAACCGGAACTTAACCCCACTTGGTCCACGATTACGTCGTTTGGCAGCGCGAGTGCAACACCGCCATCATTGACGAGACCGCTAGTGTAGGTCTGATCAAGCGCAACGGATCCGCTGTAACCACCGGAGTTCCCGGCGAGGAAATGGCCTCGTGCTGGGAGCACAGTGCCGGAAGTGACCGTCAAGCGAACGCTAACGCCGCCGGCACTGCTCGAACCTTTGATCTTCCAGCCGGAAATATCTATTGGGGTGGCGCTGTTATTGTAGAGTTCGATGAACTCATCGCCCGCACCACCTGGACCGCGAGTGCGGAACTCACTAATTACGACGGGCAGTGGGCTGGGAGTTGGCGTTGCAGTTGGTGAAGGGGAGGGAACTGGAGTAACGCTGGGAGTAGGACCAGGCGAGGGACTCGGCATTGGACTAGGACTGGATGCAGGCGTGGGAGTGGGACTAGGTTGTGTAACAGTCACTAGCGAAGGTGCTGACTGCACCGTACGCGCCAAGGCAATTATCTGGGCCGAACCTGGTCCAATTGCCTTGACTGTGCCTTTTGCATCCACTGTGGCAATGGATGTCGCACTCGTTCTCCAGGTGAAAATCACATCTGACAATTCCTGGTTGTTCTGGTCAAACGCTTGAGCAATGAATTGTAGATTGTCTCCCACCACTAGCGTTTGGACCGCCGGCGACACCCTTATCAAAGAGATTGCCGGCATGGGAAGAAAGAAGCTGCCATCCACACGCGTGCCCGGGCTGAACGCGTTACCTCCGCTTCCCAGCGCCACTTTATGTGGGACAAAGCTTCCCGTGATGTCCGGTGAATGCGTCAACGACTGATTTGTATCGGCTTGCAGCCCGGCATCGGCGCCATAGGTCACAAAACTAATCGGTAAACCGGAGGCGTCTCGGAGAGTGATCACCCCACCGGAATTAATCAAAGCTAAACTGCCCGTCGATGCCCTAACAATCTGTGACCCGCCGAAAATGGGATTTGAAGGATCTGGATTTCCGCCTCCGAAAACTATCAAGCCAGTCCCAGCTGGTAGGATTGTTCCCGCCGCAAATCTGTGACGCACAACATCCGTAGCACTAGCGACGCTGCGAGTCTGCAGTTGATAACCGCTAACGTCCAGATCTCGGGTGGTTGAGTTAACCAACTCGACGAATTCATCCGCGGCCGAATCGCGCACACCGTCACGATTGGCATCTCCCGGCAAACCGTCGGGCGGATCGGCGAGAAATTCATTTATCATGATGTCGCGTAAAGAATTGCCGCCGATTGCTACTGTGACAGGATTACTTTCTATGCCGTCTGAAACGACAACCAGGGTTACGTCCCCGGCGCCGCGTAATTCGGCTGGTACTGCCAGGTGAATCTCGTCCAAGCCTGGCAAACTCTGCGAACTCAAGATCGTTTCAACCGTGACCGCTCGCCCGGCAATGTTTGCTGTTATGTTCGAAGCATTACGAACTCCCGTAGCGAAGATCGACAACCTGAGGCGGCCACCCGTCGGATCAAACGGACCAGCAGCGAGAGTGTCTGCATTAAGTATGACACCTTCGCCGCGGCCGTCTCCGCTGAGTGCAAAGACGCCAGGAGCGACACTCAAAATATTTGCTGAGGCTCTCGATTGAAATCCGTCCGAGTTAGTTACAGTCACTTCAGCCGGCCCGCTCGATAGATTCAGCGGAACTACGACTGTGACTTCACCTGGCGACGCATAAAGCATTGGAGCCGAGAATTCATTGAAGGACACAGTTGTGCCGGCAATCGAAAGAGGCAAGCCTTCAACCGTCAGTTGGGCTTGTTCCGATTTGGCGGCCAAAGAATTTCCCTTAATTGTTGCTATGCTTCCGGGCGCAACTGTCTTGGTTAGTGCCGGCTCATTTCCTTTTGCAGCGGCATTAAGCACTGTGGCGGCGCCAAATGATGGGCGCGAGGGCAGTGAAGCCAGATAGATTTCGCAGTTGTTGGCGAAATCACTTGAGACCACAGGACTGGAGATCACTCGCGGGAAGCTGAAAGCTATCCGACTCCCATCGTGGTTTAGAGACGAAATAACTTCGGCCGTTGCGCTCGCGGGCGCGTCGGTGATCTGCGTAATCTGAACTGTCGGCAGATCGAAGAGATAGAGTTCCACTCCTCCATCACTCGCATTCAGCACCTTTCGTCTAGTGGCGAAAGCAATCCGCTTGCCGTCACCGCTGATTGTTGCTTGCAAGTTGACATCAGCTGCACGCGTTCCGAGTGAGGTTATTTGACGCGAGGTGTTTGCTCGCGCGTCAAACAGGAAGACCTGGCTTTGGTTGGTAGCGATGTCGCTGGAGTACACAATTCGCAACCCGTCGTCGCTAATTGCGCGGCCTTCGGTCAACGACAAGCCCGGTGCATCTGCGACCAGCAACTGCGTGCCGGCACTCCTTCTGTCGTAAAGCTTCATGTCTCGGCGATTATTCGTCTCAGTGTCGCTACTGACGAATGCAATGCGGGAGCTGTCGCCGCTGATTTTCGGATTTGTTGCACCAAAGCTGTTTGAGCTGGAGGTCGGCTGTGTAAGGTTTTGGCCCACCGTCTCAAAGAGAAATATTTCCAGATTGAGATCCGCGTTTAGTCCGACGAGATTCCTATTGGAGGCGAAAGCGATGAACTGGCCATCATTCGAGATCGAAGGCTGAAAGCTACCGTCGCTCAAACGCCTTGCTTCACTCTCAGGTGACGTATGGGTGACTTGTCTCAGGGCGTTGCCGTCGAAGAAGTAGATTTCAGAATTGCGATCTGAATTCTGACCAACGAGATCTTCGCTTGAAGCAAACGCTAACTTCGAACCGTCGCCAGACAATGCCGGTGAAACGGCTCGCGTACGTCCTATTTCCTGAAATGTCGGGTTTTCCGTTGAGAGGTTGGCTAATAACGCATGAAAAGTGTTACTGCCGCCCGAGCCAGCGAGATCGGTTGTCGATTCGAAGGCTACAACAACCCCGTCGTCGCTCAATGAAGGATTCAAACTGAGCGATTGTTCTGCGGTGTTCGTCAAACGACGGAGAATTGAACTCGATTCACTCTGGCGTGGCGAATAGACAGCAAGGATGGCAAAAACGAGAAGTGAGATGACGACGAAAGACCTTCTGCGGCGAAGCATGGTGAGGTTGCTCCTTTCTTGACGCGCATTCTACACCGTCAATTAAAAAAAACAAGAACTACGTATTAAAACTAGAAAGAGCTGTGAACTGTTTTATGAGAATGCGCCTGGCTGGGGAAGAGTTGAGGTAAATGCGACCCGGCAAGCGCTGCGTTATGTAAAACGGCTGTATTATGAATCGAGCGCGGCAAAATACAAGGAAAGGAGCCTATCAATGAGGGTCCTGATAAGCGGATCACACGGTCTGGTTGGGCAAGCCTTAATTGAATCGCTAACCAACGACGGACACGAAATTCATCGCCTGGTGCGTCGTGGGCGCTCCGTTGGCTCACCCGAGATCGAGTGGCATCCCAATCAGGGACTGATTGATGCCGAACATCTCGAGGGCTTGGATGCTGTAGTACATCTGGCAGGCGAGAGTATTGCTTCAGGCCGCTGGTCAACCCAGAAGAAACAGAAGATTCGCGATAGCCGTGTGAAGGGAACTCGGTTGCTTAGTAGATCGCTCGAGCAGTTATCCCGACCTCCGGCAAGTTTCATCTGCGCTTCGGCGATTGGCTACTACGGGAATCGCGGAGACCAGGTGCTAACTGAAGAGAGCCCTCCGGGAAGCGATTTTCTTTCGCAGGTTTGTGTTGAGTGGGAAGAGGCAACGCAACCAGCAGTGGAGAAGGGAATACGGACCGTAAACGCGCGTTTCGGAATTATTCTGGATAAGGAAGGCGGCGCCCTCGCGAAGATGCTTCCGCCTTTTCACATGGGCGTTGGCGGACGAATTGGCGATGGCAAACAGTGGATGAGTTGGATTGCGTTGGACGACGTTATAGACGGGCTGAGACTGGCGATCACAAATCAGACCTTGCACGGTCCTGTAAACTTCGTAGCGCCAAATCCCGTGACAAATGCTGAGTTCACAAAGGCCCTCGGCAAAGCTCTTTCTCGACCTACGCTATTTCCTATTCCGGCTTTTGGTGTGCGCCTGGCTTTTGGTGAGATGGCCGACGCCCTTCTGCTAGCGAGCCAGCGGGTTGAGCCTGTGAGGTTGAGCGGAGCTGGTTACGACTTCAAACACTCCGAGATCGGTTCAGCGCTGTCGCACGTCTTGAGATGATCCAGGGTCGAAGCATTTTTCATTTGATCATCCAGATCAATCATGCCGCGGTCCCATGAGGTCAGTACCACATCGCGGGTAGCGGGTGGGTCCTACACTCAGTGACTCATTGACAAGACCTGATCCGCGCTCCTCACTCGCGATCACTCACGCGTCGGTCCCATGAGGTCAGTACCACATCGCGGTAGCGGGTGGGTCCTACGCTCAGTGACTCATTGACAAGACCTGATCCACGCTGCCAACATCACTTGGCTCTTGAGCAGTTTCCTCATCCTCATCATGTGGAACGACACCGATACTCCTCTTGCCTACTTCATATCCTTCCGTACCTACGGCACCTGGTTGCACGGGGACAAGCGAGGCTCGATTGATCGCTTTCAGAATCGCTACCGATCACCTTATATTCGGCCAAATGGAAAATGGCAGAAGTACAACGAACAGAGACTCAAAGCCAAGCCTCTGCTCCTTGAAGCGAGGCAACGCAGATCCATCGAAGCAGCAATCCGCGAGACTTGCGACATTCGGAAATGGTGGTTAGCGGCAATCAACGTGCGCACCAATCACGTCCATACTGTTGTGTCGGCTAGTCAGAAGAAACCGGAACTTGTACTCAACGCGTTTAAGGCAAACGCGACGAGGCAGTTGCGGCAAGATGGTCTGTGGCCTCATTCGTTCAGCCCGTGGGCAGACAAAGGTAGCAAGCGGAGATTATGGAACGAACGAAGCGTTGAAAAAGCTATCGACTACGTATTGAACGGTCAAGGGGATGACTTGCCAGACTTTGATGATTGAGAAAGTGCCAGTAGGACCCACCCGCTACCGCGATGTGGTACTGACCTCATGGGACCGCAGCCTGAGTCATAAGCGAGTGAGAACCACCCGCCTGAGTGACTGCGAGCGAGACCCACCCGCTACCCGCGATGTGGTACTGACCTCATGGGACCGCGGCCTGAGTGATTGCACCGTGAGAACCACCCGCCGAAATCAAGCTTTCAACTCTTCGGCGATTTGAAACCGCGAAATTGTCGAATCGCAGCAAGTCTACCCTCACGTCTAATCGCTAGCACCGATCCGAAACAGGCATATTTATTGCTCCATTGATCGAATGGAGAGTTCTTCCGAAAAAGCTTCACTACTTCGCGTTCCAGGACTATAATGCCGCCAAAATTTTATTCGAGTGTCGGAGGTAGCGATATGAAATCCCTTGTCGCCTCTCTCTTTCTTCTCACGAGCGTTATCCTGCTCGCCGTGATCGCTCCCGCTCAAACCACGCACCGAAGAGTAAGCAACAGCACGCTTAAGAAGCCGCGTGATGCCACTGTAAGGATATGCCAGGGCCTTCCCATTCCGGACGGCTACATTGTCACGGCCTACATGACCACGTCGGCTTGCCCCCATGGCGCCTACGTGATCAGAAAACAGGATACAGATTCCGAGAGTTCAGTAGCGCCGAACAAAAAACAGAACACTGAGTCTGAGAGCTCGGTACCGGCGAACAAAAGACCGGATATGGAGCCTCGGGGATCGGTGGCGGTGAATCGCCCGGTGCGAAAGCCAGTGGGAACCACTGCGTCAGTTTCGCGTCCGCGCCGGGTTGGCATAGTAGAACCGGATTCTGGCATTCCTTCCTTGCGCGGCGCGGAGACCACATTAGGGCCTTCACCCACATTGACCGGCACGACGTCGATCGGCACACCAGTGAGTGCGTCTTCCAACGCCGTTCCCGCACTTGAGCCAGAAGAGGTAAGCGAGGGCGACGTCGTGCGCGTCGATACCACGCTCGTCACAGTTCCCGTGAGCGTCCTGGACCGCCAGGGCCGCTTCGTCCCAAACCTCCGGCGGGAAGACTTCAGCGTCTTCGAAAACGGGATCGAGCAGCCGATCGCCTATTTCGAACCCGCAGAAAAGCCTTTCACGGTAGCACTCATCCTCGACACCTCGGCTTCTACGCATTTCCATTTGTGGGAGATCAAAGAAGCGGCCATCGCGTTTGCAACACAACTTCGTCCCCAGGATCGAGTTCTCGTCGTGAGTTTCAACGATCAGGTGCTTCTTCTGACCGAGGCGACAAACGACCTCAACGTTGTCAGTGCCGTGATTCAAGAGAACGCAAACACTGGCGATTCCACGCGTCTCTACGACGCAGTTAACCTCGTTATTAATGAGCGTCTGAACAAGATAAAGGGTCGGAAGGCTATCGTGCTTTTCACGGACGGCGTTGACACGTCAAGCAACCTTGCAACATATCAGAGCACCCTGCGCGAGGCCGAAGAATTGGACGCGCTCATCTACCCGATTCAGTACGACACCAGCGATTACCTGCGCGCGATGCAAAGTGCAGGAAGCATTACAGTCGTGACCAGTAGCGGTAACTGGCCCTTTCGGCGCACAAGCTCGTCACAAGTAATCTACAGCGGCACTCCCACCGGCGGCACTCCGCCACCGGGAACAACCAAGGCGGACTATGACCGAGCGGACAAATACCTCCATGGGCTGGCAGAGAAAACTGGTGGGCGTCTCTACCAGGCCAACGATTCTGCGCAGTTGGCGCAAGCGTTCTCCAGGATTGCCGAGGAGCTACGTCGCCAATACAGCCTTGGCTACTATCCGCAGAACTATTCCCAGCCATCCGCTGTCCCGAGCGGCGAGCGCCGCCAGATCAAAGTGCGCGTGCATCAACCCAACCTTGCCGTGAGAGCGCGAGACAGCTATGTTCGATCTTCTTCGGCGAACCCAGTCAAATAGCGAGCACATGACACTAAGTGCCGAGTCTGCGCACACCTTGAACTGAGCTGAGTGTAATGAGGTCATCAGTACCGTCACGCGGTAGCGTCGGGTCAACGATCCACCTCGCGCACTCGACCCGTAGACTTAGCACTCGACTGCGTAATCTGCGAAAATCATTGGATGGATACTCCTGCCAAACTCTAGCCTCGCGCTTACAAACTCAGCTAGAATGCACGAAGACTTTTCAAGCCCGCATTTAGGCGTCTCGCATTTCTGGTTCCCTTTATGAATTCATCTCTCTCTCCGGGTACAAAGCTCGGCCATTATGAAGTCCTCGGGCAGCTCGGCGCCGGCGGAATGGGCGAAGTGTACCTCGCACAAGACACTAAGCTGGATCGTAGAGTCGCGCTGAAGATTCTTTCTGCTGATCTGGCTGCAAATGGTGACCGCATGCGAAGGTTTGTGCAGGAAGCCAAAGCCACGGCCGCGCTCAATCATCCAAATATCGCGCACATCTACGAGATTGGCAGTGCCCCAATCGAGGGGGAAGACTCGAGTCTGGGCGCCGACACGAACTTTATCGCGCTGGAGTTTATTGATGGAGTCACACTGCGCGAAAAGATTCATCGCGAACAGGCGCAACTGCCAAAATTGCTGCGTTATTTACAGCACGTCGCAGAAGGTCTCGCAAAGGCACACACAGCCGGTATCGTTCACCGCGATCTAAAACCCGACAACATCATGATCACGCGCGATGAGCACGCGAAGATCCTCGATTTTGGTTTAGCGAAACTCGTCGAACAGCATGCACCTGGGATAGCTGAAAGCGGATCTAGTGAAGTTGCGACAGCCATCATGCCCCAGCGTTCAACGCCAGGGACCATCATGGGCACGGTGGGCTACATGTCGCCGGAACAAGCGCAGGGGAAAATAGACGAGATTGACAGCCGCTCGGATATTTTTTCCTTTGGCTGCATTCTGTTTGAAGCAGCCACGGGTCATAAACCCTTCGAAGGCGAGACAGTGATCAAGTCGTTGCACAAGATCGTTTACGAGCCCGCTCCTTCACTCAGTGACTTCAATCTTTCGACCCCTTCAGACTTACATCGCATAGTCCGGCGATGTTTAGCGAAAGATCCCGAAGAGCGTTACCAAACAATCAAAGACGTCGCGATTGAGTTAAAAGAGTTGCGCCGCGATATATACCAAAGCACAGACCATGATACGACAGTTCCGCCAGCACCGCGCGGCACCATAGGAATGGGCTACCTGAGCGCAACGCAGTCCGCAACCAACTCGAGTGCTCCAACCTCGAGTTCTAGCTCTGCACAAGGTGTGGGTGGAGTTCGCTCGTACAAGACGATTGCACTAGCCGTCTTGGTTTTGCTGGTTATCGCAGCGGCAGCGGTCGTATACATCCTGAGGAATCGGGCTGCTTCCACGACGTCGCGTGCTGCACACTTCCAGAATATGAAGATAACGCGCGTCACAAACGAAGGTAACGTGGAAACAGCGGCCATGTCTCCCGACGGTAAGTACATCGCCTATTCGCTCGAGGAGAGTGGAAAGCGGAGTCTTTGGACCAAGCATTTGGGAACAGGGAGTCGAGTGCAAATAGTACCGGCTACAGACGCGTATGCCATGAATGCGAGCACCTTTTCGTCTGACGGTTACGTTTATTACACAAAGAACGACGAGGAGAATCCGCTGGGCGCTGTTTATCAGGTACCCGTGTTGGGCGGCACGCCAAGGAAGATTCTCTCCAAAGTATCCCAGCCGATCTCCATTTCCCCCGATGGTAAACGGATTGCTTTTGGTCGTTATCACGTGAAGGGAACCGATGACGAGCTGTTCATAGCAAACATAGACGGGTCAAACGAACGGCGCCTGATCACTGTGAGTGAACCGAACTGGCTGGGCGGCTCGGGTCCCGCGTGGTCGCCTGATGGGAAGACAATCGCAGTCGGGTATGGAAGCGAAACCAAAAACGAAATAACCGGACTGAAGCTGGGAATGACCGCCGTGGCGATATCGGTCGCCGATGGAACGATGAAGCTCAGTGCCGCCCCGCATTGGCTTTACGTGGGCAACGTGGCCTGGTTCAACGACGGCAGTGGCCTGGTTTTGCCTGCCCAGGAGCAACAAATAGGCGCACTTCAGATTTGGCAGATCTCGTATCCGCAGGGCGATGTCCAGAGAATCACCAACGATCTAAACTCATATGCGCTCTACAGTCTTACACTCACAGCCGACGACAGTGGCCTCCTCGCCGTGCAGAGTGATCCAATCTCCAATATTTGGGTTGCTACCGTCGGCCAACCCGGCAGCGAGAGACCCGTAACCGTTCGGAAGAACTCGCTTGAAGGAAGTCGAGGTATAGCCTGGACCGTCGATGGCAGAGTTATCTTCGACTCCAACATAGACGGAAGAGCGAACATCTGGATTGTCAGTGCCGCAGGTGGCGATCCCAAACCAGTAACCGATAGCAACCTCGAAAACTCCGGCCCGGAGACTTCAGCCGACGGTAGCCATGTCATCTTCGGCTCGCTTCGGAATGGAGGCAATCAAATTTGGCGGATGGATCTTAATGGATCGAACCAGAAACAGTTAACGCAAGAAACCGGCGGCGTCCCTACATTCTCGGTCTCGCATGATGGACAGTGGGTTGTCTACGACTCATTTATGGGCGGCATTCATAAAGTATCCGTTAATGGTGGTGGCCTCCAGCAAGTAGTCGCGAGAGGGAGTTTCCACTATCCGCAGGTATCGCCTGACGGAAAGCTCCTGGCTTATTTTTTCGACGACGAACAGACTCAGCGGCCGAAGATCGGCATCGTCAAATTTGACGACGGCGCGCTAGTCAAAATCATCGACTTACCATTAAGCGCAACACCTGGCTCGTCTTCGTCTGTAAATCTTTTCTACCGGGGCTGGCATTGGTCACCCGATGGACGCGCGCTCGTCTATGTCAACACGTTGGGCGGCGTTTCAAATCTTTGGAGCCAACCGATCGC
>WNFR01002957.1_pt1 | contig 17627 bp, 21 predicted proteins | sample 5400221 | NCBI WGS metagenome assembly WNFR01 (sample SAMN13153357, study PRJNA577476) | soil metagenome | isolation source: 40 cm soil under Madrone tree | place: USA:California | collected 2016-06-14
CACGACGACTTCACGCTCCGTTCGGAGCGCACTCGCTTGAAGACGTTTAGCATCCCTGGGCTGCGCCAGCGTCTAAGTGACCTGCAACGTGCCGCTCACATGGCAGGGCAATCCGTTCAGCAATTAAAGCAACTGGTAGCCGATGCCCGCCCCGCCCCGGGCTTCCCTGCGCTTCCTCGACAGTTGTTCGAGAACGGGCAGACCGTCACCGTGAACGCCGCGTACCTGCGTGCGCTCGACCTGTATAGCCTCCGCAGAATGTGCCGTATCTACAGTCTCGATGCGGTCAACCAGAGACTCGCGGAGGGGTAATGGACGCCGAAGTTCGCTGCATTTACGAGCAGCAAGCGCAGTTGCAGCGAGAGAAGGAAGACTTGGATGCCGAGAGGGAATTGCTCTTCGCCCTCCTCGCTTCCGTCACAGAAGAAGGAAAGAGTGATGGTAGGAAATAACACTGTAGCAAAGGCTTTACACCTACGTCGTCTTGCGACGGAGGGACTCATCAGCGAAGACCTCGCTGCGGCATCAGCCGAAGGAGAAGTAAATAATATGTTGCAGTCACATGACGAAGTACTGAGAATCGCGGACGAATGGTTGAGAAACTTTCGACCATCGAACTTGGTTCCGAGCAAGAAGAACGCGGAGAAGATTCTCGTACGCTGTTTGGACGTGAAGGGCTTGGTCAGTATCACTTACATGTCCGAGTCAGCGCAGGAACTCGCAGCCGCAGGGCAACTGGAACTATACCCGGAGCCGCAGCAGCCGAAGGAACTCACGCAGGAAGAGAAGGCGGCGGAGTTCCAGAAGCGCCAGTTCACCCGACACCAGAAAGACCAGTTGGAGAACAGCGAAGCCGCATTTTTCGAGCGAGTGAAGCGTGCGGAAGAGGCGAAGAAGTTGGAAAGAGAAGCGCAGGAACAAGCCGCCGCCGAGGTCGCATTGAACAACGAAATTCTGCGCTACGAGTGTTATAGCGGACCAAATCGAATCGACCATTCGAAGAGCGAGGCGTTCCGCAAAGATTTGTTCAAAATAGAAGTGCGCCGCAACGGAAAGCGCGATGCGAAGTTGACCCTCGCAACAGTACGCGAGGCAATCTCGAACCTGCCGTAGACTTTCCGCAAACACGCAATCGTAGGGAATTGGGGCCGTCCGAAGCTGGACGGCTCTTTCCATTTCACCAACAAGACGGACGCTAACGCCCCGGCCCAAGACTAGGAGAATTGAAAAGTGAGAGTGAGCCTGCGAATCGACACCAACGGTGTGCCCGAAGATAAACGCGACGCCAAGTCTAAAGAAGAACTCTTCCAATTCCAGATTTGCCTAAGACGAGACACGCGTTAAGCATTGGCACCGGATAAAGAGCGAGGCGTCTAGAGTACTCGGGTTAACGAGCGTCCCGTGTTCCATGTTCGCGAGGGGAGCTGACGCCAGTCACTTGGACCGGTCTGTCCGACCGGTATATTGGGAAGGCGTGCAAATAGGTTCCGGCCTTCATCATACAGCAAGAAATGTTCAGGGTCATTCGACTCTCTCTCCGTATACTTGAAAATAACAGCATCAACATCACAGCTCGCCGGACTGCTTGATGAATTTCGCTCCTGCCATGCTGTTGCAGACACTTTGACAGTTTCTCCGACGCACTCTATGTTGTTTTTCAGGTATCTATTTTGAAATTTTGTACCGCTAGGAGCGCCCCCATTAACAATCGGTGGAATATCAAGGGGCGGAACAACAACCGGTGGAGTTCCTTCGTGCCCGCTTGTGGGTGTTATGGCGGTATTCGCGGTGCTGGCATTATTAGTGGTCGCAGTCCCGGTGGGGGTTCCCATTGGCGTGGTGGGCTTTACTTGCAGAAGACCGATGGTACTCAACAGGACAACGGCTACGGTCAAGACTACGAACCCCCAGAAGGTGAGCGTTTGACGCCTTGAACGAATCCACTCCTCCCCCGAGAGGCCAGAACGCGGGAAAACATTGTATTCTTTTTTCAAGACTGCCGCTTGTTCTTCAGCGGGCAGTCGCGCAATAGCTTTCAGCCTAATCTGCGACACGAGCCAATATATGAAACCGGCCAGCAAACAAACATAGGCCACAAATGCATACGGACTTGTCGCAACCGTCTGTAGGCCCTCAAGAAAAGACTTCAACCACGTCATACTAACCTCGCGTGGAAGCTATTCTCTTTCAATTAAACACACTCGTCAACGCTGGGGAGTTGCGTGCGCGAGCACGAAATGACCGTCTTCGGTACCGACGAGACTCGGATGTAGGCTTGGAAAGGAGTTTCGCCTCGACCAGTCGGAGATGCGGCGGACGTTGTCCGTAGATGGAACGATGCCGTTCGCATTGCAACACGTTAACTACGCTGGTCAATATTCTGCTTTTACCATCGTCGCACTCGGTCTACGGCCCAAATGGCCGCTTTCCTGTCACTTCATACTTTTCACCTGTCAAGACGGAGTCCAAATAATCATCGTCCAACAGGCGCAGCAGTGCCCATTTGTCCTTGGGGTCGAAGACGAGCATTTCTTTGCCGTTCTTTTGGACAGTTTTCAACCCGAGGCTCGCGAAGTGTTTTAGAACTTTCTTGATGTTGCTCATCTTCATCTTTTTCAGATAAGGCTTGCCAGCGATGTTTTTCAATTTAGCCTGCATTTGAAGATGACCAGCACAAGCTGCTTCAAGTTCGTGGAAATTCGCAATTGGCACATGGGTTTTGATTGTTTCAAGAGTCGCTGCCGCAGTTGCAGCGACTAGTTCGAAGAAGCGAAAGATTTTTTCGAAGTTGTGCTTGTTGAAGACATACATCGCTCCGTCTTGGCTCAACGCATCTACCTTGTGGTCGAACAAGAACAGTGGGTCCTTGATGCTGTCGAATGTGCCCTCAGAGAAGAGCGCGGCAAACTGGCGCGACCTGCTCAGTTCTTTTTTCGGAGTATACGTGCGGAAGAAATATAGGGGCGAGTTTTTTCCGCACTGGAACACGATTGCGTAGAACCGGATTCCGGCTATGAATTTCTCGTCTATCTTAAAAACAGGAATTTGTGCGAGCGATGCCAGCGAGTTCACCTGCGTTTCGACCGAGTCGTGGTCTGACAGGTCGAGGTACTCCACTTCATGCGAATCAGGTTTGCTGCCTGCATCGTACTGACGGAGAACCAATTCGTCTTTGCCACCTAGTTCGGAATAACGTTCCAGTGTTCCTCTCGCGGCCTTTGCGAACTCGTCTGTCAGTTCCTTCGTTAGTTGCAACTGCTCCAGCCTTGGCTCTTTTTCGTCCTTTGAAAGCGAGCCAATACACACTGTGACGGTGCATCCGTCTAGATTCATCCCCAAGATGTTTAGGAACTGTTCTTTCAATTCCTTCGACGGTTTTTTCTCACGTGCCATTTGGTTGCTCCAACAAAATCTCGTCGCCAAGTTTTACGACCTTCACGGTTTCCAGATGCCGGATAGAGCGTTTTGCCAGCAGCGAGTGGACGCCGTTGTTCTCCGTAGTGATTTCATAAAGGTGATACCCAAACAGGTTCAGCATGGGGTTGATGTGAATCATGTTCGAGTTCACGTAGAGGATTCCGAGGACGATAAAAAAGATTGAGAGCGCGATGCCTTCCTTCCAGCCGTGCAGCGGTATGGCAAGGAAAGGAATTATGTACGTCACGATATAAGCCATTGCCTCGGTATCGCGTTTGTGGAACGCCGCTATCTTCAACTGAAAGGGCGAGAGGCTCTTCGCCTTTTTCAGATACAGGAGCATCCAGAGGAGGCCACCTGTCCCCACCACAAGAATTGAAATCGCAACCTTGTGGTGTTCGGAAAAAAGGATTACGAAGAAGATGAGCGACAGCGGGAAGTATGAACTCAGGAAGAGCAGGATTCGGGTGACGACGCTGGGCATCAGGGAGCGTCCCTCTAGGCTTGCACGGTCTCTAGAACTGGTGCGAATTGCAAGATACTAGTATAGCCGCCTTCCACGGTACCGAATAGATAACGGTTGCAACTCTTTGGTGAGGCGGTGGGTAGCCCGTGCGTAGCGGGAGGAACCGGAGAATGAGCGAAGAGTTCGTTACCCCGAAGCAAGTCGCTGAACGTCTCCACGTCAAGACCAGCACAATCTGGGAGTGGACCCGTCGCCGTCAGCAAAATCCGATTCCGCATTACTCGGTCAGCCGCAAGGTCGTATTGTTTCGATGGAGTGAAGTCGTGCGTTGGGTCGAGGCGCAACGACAAAGGAACTAATCGCTCCTTGGTGTGACCGCTCTCCCGAAACTTCCGTGATATGTTCGATGTATGGGGTCAAATCTCCCGTCTGAAAAAGCAATAAAGCTGCTGGACTACCGTGGCGAAAAGGAACTCGCTAGAACGCTGAGACGTTGCTGGCTCGAACTGGATATTCATAACGTCGGCTCATTCGCTGACAAGTTTGTTGCGACGGTTCAAGTCCACGCGCCGTTGAAGGAGTACGAATCTCTCCGCAGTTCCGCTGACGACTGGAACACTCTCTTGAAGATTTTCGGAGAACTTTACACGCAGGGAAATACTGACATCGTGGACGTAGGTTGGATTCTTGAAATTGAGGACCAGACCTCAGACCAGTTGGTCGCCGCCATCGAAGAGCAAAAGAGCTTGATGATTTCCGTGGCGACGGGAGAGCGGCGCATTCAAGAGGTCAATGAAGAATACAAAAAGCGACGTGGCGAAATAGCCAAAATGCTCCAAGCAAAAGGCATTAAGGACCCGAACTCCTTCTTCGACTTGTGGGGTTGGTACAACAGATGGAAAAGTGACCTCCCCTCTTATCAGTCGAGAAGGCAATTTGTGTCCGAACTTTATGACCCACTGCTCGAACGGTTGCAGCAAGGCTCTTCGACGCCCGGTATGTTCGATGAGCCGACAGGTTGGGCCAAAGTGGACCGCACCGTAACTGAAATCCGACAGCGGTTGGAACAGGCCACGACGGAAGAGCAGTTCCAAGCGGTCGGCACGCTGTGCCGGGAGGCGCTTATTTCACTGGCGCAGGTCGTATTCGACGGCGTTAAGCACCGCACGCTGGACGGCGTCACTGCAAGTCCCACTGACTTCAAAAGGATGATAGAGGCGTATATCGCGGTCGAATTGGCGGGAGCAAGCAATGAAGTCTCGCGAAAGCACGCGAGGGCAGCGTTCGACCTTGCCAATGATTTGCAACACAAGCGGACAGCCAATTTCAGGCACGCGGCACTCTGTGCCGAGGCGACTGTTGCTGTGATAAACCTCGTTGCGATTGTTTCCGGTCAGCGAGACCCCTGACGACCTGTCGATTAGGTTCATTCCTGCACAAAGTTCTGGAAGTAGTTGGCCCTGGCCGCTAAATCGCAAACGGGTTGATGGAAAACTGACCCAGTACGGCAGGCGAGCGGATAAATCCCTGAGGCAGAGTCTTTGGCATGCAATCTGAATCGAGGAAGCAAGGCCCAGATAGAGGTGCGTGCACTTGAGCCTGTGATAGCATTCCCAACGACCGCGAAATCTCCCAACCTACGGCGGCTCATCAGCGGAGAATTTCATGCCCACACTCTCTGCATCGAACAGCGTCTTTCAGTTGGCCTGTGGCGTGAATGCCGTGCTCCCGGTCCTCATTTCTGATTTCGAAAGAGTTAAAGAAGAAGCTGCTGACACCCTCCTCCGAAAAATTAAGGAGTATTGTCCAGGCTTTGAACTCAAGGAACGGGAACGCATTGACTTCGTAGATTTTTCCTTTCGTTCGACCGTCGGGCTGCGCCACGCCCACATAATCACGCGGATAACGGTCATTATATCCTTGGTACTTTGCGGCATCTCGCTGGCGGCGCTTTGTTGGGCGGCTCTCAAGCCCGACCATGAGGTCTCTTCTGGGTTGTTTTTTGCATTTGTGGGCATCACGCTTATTGGCGGCCCCTTGCTCTACATTGCCCGAGATGCCTATCTCAAATGGTTATACTCAATCCTTGTGATTCACGGCACTAATGACAAGGCCGACGCGGAGTTGTTCGCGGGATGCGTCAAAGCATATCTCTCGTTCAAGAAACAATGGGAATACAGAAAGCAACAAGTAAACGAAGCAACATCCAACATTCCCTTGATGATTTGGAAGCTGCGACTGGCACGTATTGAAATGAGGCTTAAAGCAGCCTCGTTCCGGATACGTTCTAAACTTTCGTTCAAACGAACTCGATAAGGCTGCTGACGGAAGGACTGAGAACGTGCCTTCCCGTTGGCTTGAGGCTGCCGAGAAGGACTAAGGGGTGAGAGAATCGACCTTGAGTTCTCTTGGTTTGTCACATGCGAACTGACAGGTCTATTTGCTGTGAGGACCGCAATCAAGTGGAATCTGTCTCGCGGCTTCCGAAACGCCTGGAATTTTTAGCCCGACGCTCGTGAAACCTTGTTCGCAAAACAATTTGGTCGCATTGTTTTGCTCGAAGACAAGCATCACTCTTTGAAGAGCGCCGATATTCGATAGCTCATAGCTCTCGAAAATGAGCATCCTGTCGAACTCTCCTTGGGTCGAATATGTAACGGAATGGCCTTTCGCCACCTCGTTTGCCTGCCATGAGGCGGCGAAATCCCGACGTTTAGCAGATGCTCTCTTCTGGTCTTCGTACTCTGCAACGCTTTTAACTATGCCTCTCAGCTCGCTGTCCATCGGACGCCCCAATTCCTTCTCATACCAAAAGGCCATCAACTCCTCTCTGCTCTTTGCGGAGAAAGGCCCCATTCGCTCATTCTTCTCATCCTCATCCACCATTAACCATAGTGCAGTGAGCTCAACATTTTGCGCTTCTACAAATTCTGGAGCGCCTTCGGGTATCTTGGCTACAAGGTGCAGCGCGAGCCGTGGGTCTGAATTTAGAGCGTCTTTACCATCATGAAAGTAGCTTCTGAATTGCCGCGCGTGATGGTGCCTCCATAACATCCCGCCCGCCGTGGCGATAAGGAGTGTCCCAGTGATGACTGTTATTGCGAGCCAAAGGCGTTTCATGGTGCACCCCTTCGGTAAACTCTCCCCAATAAGCTCTTACTTGTCGGCATGGAGCCGTGGCTTCACAATAGCTTAGGTCACGTTCTTGCGGTTTGGTTCGCTTTTATTAAGGTAACATCCTGCTAGGAGACCATCATGGTGATTGGGAATCGTTTAAGAGAATTGCGCGAAACAAAACAACTCTCGCAAGGCGACATTGAAAAACGTTCTGGACTGCTGCGTTGCTATATTTCCCGAGTCGAGAACGGCCATACAGTTCCCTCCGTCGAGACACTCGAAAAGATGGCACGCTCTCTCGAAGTACCCATGTACCGTCTGTTTCATGATGGTGAAGTACCCGCAGGATTGAGCAAGATGAAACCTTCGAAGGATGACGAATTCGGAAGCAAGGGCAGGGAAGCCGATTACTTCTCCAAGCTGCGCAGGCTCCTCGCGAAAATGGAACCCGGCGACCAAAAATTGTTGCTGCACATGGCCCAAAAAGTCGCAAGAGACTAGCCCCGAACTGCCTCTCGATTCCCTCAAGAATGTTCTGTGCCAGGAACGTCATTCTGTTTTCGTCTCTGATTGAAGTAGTCAGTTTCTAGTCTCCCTCGGGGTACCCCTAGCACGAAGCACGATGCGGTTACATATTGCTTAATACCTGTGCTGGATATATCCTCAATATCCCCTGAACCATCCAGGTAGCAAAAGGCGAGGCGACGGACTCTCATGTCAATTCGGCTAGCTCCGGACCACGGGAAACATCCAAGGCGCGGCGAATCAAACACACTGTTTCCGCGACGTTTGGCCGTATGGCTAAATCGGATATTGATTGTTCTCTTCGCTTCCTTAACAGTGCCGTGCCTATCTGGCCGGTCCAAGCCGGAACCTGAAACGCCGACACTTGAGGACAAGAGCTTTGTAGAACTAACTGAACTTCGCCAAGTGCTGGAGAAGGAGATTCCGGCGCTTCAAGTAGATGTAGATGCGCTCACCGCAAAGCTTCAAGAAAGAGAGAGTCTCGAACGCGAAAAGGCCTATCTGGAGAAAACCTATGCGAATGTCGGCCCGGACACTCCCGCTTCTCTCAAAAAGGTAATTAAGAGACAAGCAGATGAAGCAAAGGCACGCGTTGACCTTGCCGAGACCACCCAGGCCAAGGCCGACATTCTCAGAGACTTGAACGACAAGAAGACTGCTCTCGACGAAAAGAAACGGCAGAAAAACAAAATTGAACAGAGGATTAGCGAGTTAATTGACATCGAGAAACCACGGCAGAAGTTCAAGACGACGATGAGTGCAGTTTTTGCTGCGCTCGTTGCCCTGGTTATAGTCGGATTCTTTATCGTCTCATGGAGAGACGACACGGTCAGACGGGCGATTTTCTCGGGGCAGTCAGGAATACAATTCATTACGCTGTTCTCCCTCGTAATCGCGATAATTCTTTTTGGCATTACAGGAATTCTTCAGGACAAAGAGTTGGCGGCACTTCTCGGCGGATTGTCTGGCTACATTCTGGGGCGCGGAACAACAGAAACGCCGCAGGGACCTCAAGGGAATACACAGGAGGCCCGTCAAGACGACAAAAAGGAAGCACCCATAACTCCGTAGGAAAAGAACGCAGGAACAGACGCACCGAAAGAAAACCAAGAGAAAGGAACGGGCGTCCGGGCGTAAGAAAATATGCGAACGAGCCGATTGCAGAACAGGAATTCCAAGAGCGGATTCTCGCTCGTCGAGCTTCTAATCGTTGTCGCTATCATTCTCATCATTGGGGCGATTGCCATACCCAATTTAATTAGGTCGAAGATGGCGGCGAATGAAACGTCAGCGGTGGGCTCTTGCCGAACCATTACCACGGCTCAGGCAACTTACGCGTCGAAACATCCGAAGTCAGGTTTTGCCTGTGACCTTAACACTCTGGGGTCTGTGGGCTATATCGACGCTACTCTCGCCGCAGGGAGCAAGTCTGGATACGCTTTTGCCTTGTTAGATTGCAAACGGGATAAAGGATTAGTTGTAGGTTATACGTGGGTAGCGAACCCAACGCGTCCGGGAGAAAGCGGTGTCAAATTTTTCTGCGGGGACGAGACTGGAGTAATCAGATTCAGTTCGACAGATGCCACAGACTGCCTTCGAAATGGACACCCGCTCGGATAACGCTGCCAGATACTGAAGTCAGAATAGCAGGAGGCCCGCCACGAAGCGCCACATTCTGCAGAGTATGCTCTTTTTGGCCTCTACTACATCGATGGTCATTGCCGTCCTTCAAGTGTATTCGTGTTCGACTGGTCACCGCGTTTCCGATAGTGAAATGGCTGCGTTGGGTTCTGGACGAACCATCAACGAAGCCCAGGTGACCTATGCTGCTCATTCGAAAGCAGGTTTTGCGTGTGACCTTGGCTTGTTGGGCCGTGAAGGCTTTATTGACAGAGCTCTGGCCGAAGGGAGAAAAGACGGTTTCGTTTTTGCGATAGTCGACTGTAAACGACAGAACGACATTGTTCTGGGTTATACCTGGGTCGCAAGCCCAACGGAGCCCGGAGCTATGTTTTTCTGCGGTGACGAAACCGGCGTAATCAGGTTCAGTTCAAGAGATGCTACAGACTGTCTTCGTAATGGGCAACCTCTGCGATGATGTGCGGTCGCGGTCTCCAGTGTCGAGAGTCTAAATTTTGCCGTTTCTTCGATTCTTCACGAATCTAGGCCTTCCAATTCCTGAATTTCCCCCGATTAATTTTTTCCCAATAACGCTCCGTGCATCCTGGTCAGAATCACACGAACCGTTACTGTACTGCGCTCGCCTACGTAAGCCCGCTTCTTCCAAAGACAGTCCTTTGGGAGCTGTGTCGAAGTACGCGCTCAATCTTATCTTCTGAGCAGTCCCAGTCCGGATTTGGGGGTTTGACTGGAGGCGCGTCCGACGGATACAACCTGTTCACGTGAGTCTTGATAGCGGAGTCAGCCAACCAGTAACCGTGGTTCTCTAGAATAGAAGCCTCTGCTTCCGAGAAACTGTCTAGGTCCGTCCGAATTGTAGCGATATATGTTTTGGCGAGCTTCTCTGAGTAACCCTGATTCACTCCATACTTGTTAGCACTTCCGCCGATACCCCAGTAGGTGCCCTCTAGTTTGTTGGTGAGGAAACTGGCCATGAGCCAGCGCTTTCGAATAGCAAGCGCTTGGTTCTCTGGAATTGAAATGAATCGGCCAATTTCCCAAGGAAACCCGATGTCGCCCCCAACGGGGAACAATGCACCTCCGTCCGACGACAGCACGACCTCGTGATTCTTCCAAATAGGCTCCAAGCCCAAATTGTCGTACACGCCTCCATCAGTGAAGGTCATTGCCTTGATACATTGGTCTCTTACCGGACCAGCGGTTGCTTTCCCACCACTTAGCTTTGCCGGGTCGAGGCCCAGGCTCATGGGTTTGAACACAGGAGGGAAACATGAAGAAGCTGCGACTGCTGTACTCACTTTCCAGTCGTTCGGCGGGCGCATATAGCCAGCCTGATAGTCACCGCAGTCTGTTTTGGTGAACGTCCAATTCACGCCGTAAGCGAGGTCAGTGCAACAGAAAAGGTGATTCGGCGTGTCAGGTACATCCTTCAACAGCTTGCCCTGGGTCAGATGTTCGTCATACTGATGGGCCAGCTGCAGGCTATTGTCCAACCCCGGAACAAATCTCAGAAGCGCAGGCCAGCGACGGATGTTAAGCGAGCAAAACTGGCGAACTGGGTGAGCGACTTCCGTAGTGAAATCTGAAATACCCTTGAGCAGGCCGTTTACCAAACGGCTGGCAAGAAAACCATTAAGAATGCTTCCACCTGATACCGAGGAAACGGTTGTCAGCTTGGACAGGATTCCCAACTCGTGAAGACGCCGAATCGCCCCAAGATGGAATAACGTTGCACGAAATCCTCCGCCCGACAATGCCAGCCCAATTGAATTGGGAATCTTGTTCGAGGAAGGCAGGTACTTGTTTTGAGCAATTGTTTCTGCTGTTTGGGACGCAGATTTTCCCGAATTCGTCACGAATCTCTCTTCGGTTGATTCTTGCATCGACGCTTACTCCGGCAGGGGCCTCTGGTCACGACCCGAGCAATTTCTTAAAATCGGAGTCGTCATAAAAGACTTCCAAGTCGTCTTCTTCGCTGCCAACTTTCGTCCTGTCTTCCTTGTTCCATAGCATTCGAAGCAACGACTCCATTTGTGGCTCAAGTTCTATGGCTTTGCGTACAGCTTCCAGAGCACGCTTGCGAGTTTCATCTAGCTCCTGCTTCGGCGCTTTGCGCACTTCCAAGTCGTACTTGTATTTTTGGCCTAACGCGGCAGCGAGGTTAACCCATATCCGAGCGCTAGGATTGTTCGGCTCCTCTTGTATGTACTGTTCTGCATAGCGAATGGCCTTTTCAAAACCATCCGGAGGCGGTTCGTATAGAGCGTTGTACGTGAGACGTTCGAACAACGCCTTCTTTGTCTCAGTGGGTATCTCCGGTCGTAATGTGTGGACGGCTGCTTCCAATGTTGCCGAAGCGGCTCCGAATTTTCCCATTTGTTCGAGAGTGCCCGCTGTATTAAGCACCGCGGCCACGGACCTGAGCGCATCCTGTGCTTTCTTCAACGCTTGCGCGAGGAAAAGTTGAGTGAGGAGATAACCGGCAAAGAAACCGTACACGAGAGCGTTAATCACAATCAGGATAGGAAGAACGGAACTATCGTCGAAGCCCGACTTAAAATACTCTCCTAACAGTTTGAGCTGCCCCGGGACCTTGATTAGCTGAGTCAGACCCGCTCCAAGAATAATTTTCGTGAGCCAATCGGAGACCTGTTCGAGATTCGTCGTGTCCTGTCGCGGTTCCTCACGTTGCGTGCTCTTACCATCACCCGCCTTATTTTGATTTACGTCCGACTGTCGGTATTGCCGTGGGATTCCAAATAGGAATCCCACCAAACCACCTAGCGACGCGAAAGCCAAAGACAGAAGCGCCCCGTGATAGAATATTGTGACGCCCGTCGCTAACCCTTCCCGCGTCGGGCTATCAATAAAGAAGCTGGCCGCGCATATGAACAATACTGCGAGGCCCCCTGCCAGCCAAGCCAAAAGGAATTGCAGCGTATGATTCAGATTCTCCAGCCACTGTTCGTCTGTCCCCTTGCTCGTTGTTTTGAAAGGCCACATGTGACAGCTCCTCCCGATACTTGAACAACACGCTTCGCGGACAGAACCTTCAGCCCGTACAGCCAGATGACGATGAAACGGGCGGCTTCTGCGCAATACCAAATGTGAAAAACTCCAGAGTTTCGGGTGCAAAAACCGCTCCACTGGGGCCTTCATGACCATTTGCTGCTGTCATAGCCCTCCGGAGGTTGATGCTGAATATTCCTAGTAGATAAGCCTCTTGTCCCGAAGCCAGTTGTGTAGCGATTCGAGTGCCATCAACGGCTATGACTCGAAGATTTGGGTAGACAAGCCGAGTGCGAGGTGAATCAGAGTATACGTCCACGGTTGCTTGAACAGCTTTCTGAATCGGATTGACCGCCTTCACGATTACCGGCAACTGATAAAAATTCTCGGCTTTCACAAGGTGGACGTAGACGTAATTCTCGTCCTCGGCAACTTCAAGCCATTTCGAAGTCAATATTGAAGTGAGTAGCGGCCGGAATTTGCTTGCTCCATATCCCTGGTAGTCGGGCATCGAGAATATAGAGTCGGGCTTAACAAGCGTGCGGTTCCCAATCTTTATTTCCCATGCGGGGTGAAGCTCTAGCACGTGATGGGGATTGCTAGGGTGGAGAGCACCAACGTCGTGACCCTCATTCCAGACCCGGTAGTACCCAACGAAAGAGATGTTCTGCCCTGGGTTTGAGCTGAAGAAAGTTCCGAGGCTTGCAGAAGCATTAGCAGGTTCGGCCACTATACCGAATGCTCGGTCAGATTCATTCGCAGGGGCAGAAATCAGAATCGGACCAGTCGAACCGACTACGGCGCTTCCTGGAATCCCGATGTGTAGCTCACCATCTTCGCCGCCGCAACTTATCGTGTGTGGTCGACCGGCAGGAAAGGCCTGAGAGCTATCCAGCTGCCCTAGAGCACTGTCTTCCGCGATGTTGTGGTTTATGAATTCTTTGCTGAATTTGTACCACTTAGGAGTCTGACCGTAGGTTACGTTGGCGAAGAGGAATGCCGCCACCGCCAAGTAGTGAAATTTTCGTTTACTTTGCACTTTGCCTCCCGTTCGGAATTCCGAACACAACGTGCCAACTCGCTATCCATTGGGGCAGGGCCCAGGCGTCCACACTCCACCTCGGCTTTTGCAAACATCTTCCGGGAGCTGGACACACTGGTCCGCCCCACCCGAATCTGTGAACCAGCAGGCACCGATTTCCGCTTTTTGGTTCTCTATTTGATTCGAAGTTGCCGTTAGGTTTCGAATCTCGTGCTGGTCTTTCACCTCGAAGCTCGCTTTCGTGACCCGGTTCTTGGCTTTTCGAGGTTTTCGACTTGAGGGTTTGGCCCTGCTTACCTTCTTTTTCTTGCCCACAATGGTCTCCTTTGGGGGCTTCGAGAATTAGAGCGGTGCGCCGAAGCTGTACTTGATGCTGAGCTGGACTTTTGAATAGTTCTGATTTGAGTTCGCCGGAGCATTACGAAGATAGTCGTCAGTTTGCTGCAGTCCGATAGAGAGCTTGGGAGTGAGCGGTAAGTCCAGGCCAGTCAAGCCTCTCACTTGAAATGCGCGATTTTCATTAAAAGCTGGAATAAAGGTGATTCGCTCGTAGAAATTGATGGGTTTTTTCTTTGGCCAAGGGAAGGTGTACGAATAGTGCTCACTTAGGGCACTAGCTGCGAACCTCACAGAGTTCCCCGGAGCGTATATGTCTTCATTGACGTACCGAATGTCTGCCGCAAATCCGTACACATGCTTTTCGTGGTAACTGTCCCAACCAATCCCTCCTCCATATGCCTGCTCCAGATTCATTCCGAGAGAAAGATTGTGATAGAAATTGGCCAAGCCAAAACCGTACCAGTCGCTCTTATTCGTCAGATATACGTTTTGCTGCATAACGGCTTCATACAGGACTGTTCTTACGGGAGATGCCCCTGGCTTTTTCGCTTCACCGAAACTCGCCTGCAGCGTAATGTCCGAGACTTGATGCCTAAACGCAGTCTTTTCTTTCGTCGGACGTGCTATGTGCAGAGTTGCTCCAAGGTCGTATTTCTTTTGCGTTGCCCCAACTAAAGAGTCCTGAGTCTGGAACATCCCGCGCCAACCGCTCAGCGGTCCTTGCAAAGTTGAACTAGCAGGAGTCGCCGAAACTGAATTCGGAGCAGCCGAAATGAACTCAGCTAGCGGAAACTTGTCCACGCTGCCGCTATCACTCGTGACCAGAAAATCCGCACCGACGATTTCCATCGAAGAAGCCAATACCGTGAGTTTGCTGACGGAGCCGGTGCTAGGGTTCTTTTGACTTGTTACGGCCATCGCTTCTTTGCCCAATTCCAGCCTTTTTACCAGGTTCCACCGAATAGAAAGAGTTCCGGTGACACTTCCTGCGAAAGTCAGAGTGTCGTGGTTTGCCTCAATGAACTCGCCTGACAGCCGGTCTCCATTTACGAAAATGACTTTATCTAGCGATGGTTCGTTTGCTGCAAAGCACGCTTGGACCGGAAAGAAATACACAAGCATTGCGAAAGGGAGTAAACCAAGGAGCAGTAAATTCAAAAGGCGCGAGGCTTGACTATGCTGGCGAGCAAGCATCAAGGTCACCTCTTCCGGAATCCTGAGTTTGTGTGAAACAGCGGGCCGACCTACTGCAAGGTGGCGGAGTATGTTTCAATCTGTGCGGTAAGTCAACAATTAATTAATACTCTACTTTACAGTTCCGGCTGTTGAAACCCTTGAAAAGATGACACGCGCTCTCGAAGTCCCGATGTACCGCCTGTTTCATGCTGGTGAAGTTCCAGAAGGATTGAGCAAGCTGAAGCCTCCGAAGGAGGACGAATTCGGGAGCAAGGAAGCGAAGCCGATTACTTCTCCAAACTGCGCAGGCTACTTGCGAAGATGGAACCAGGCGGCCAGAAACTTTTGCTGCACATGGCTCAAAAAGTCGCACGAGACTAATCATCACCGCTCCACCCAATGTGCTTCCGTTTCCGGGAAAGGGACGTGGATTTCTACGTAGGCACGATGTTCCAACGCGGCGAAGTGTCGTCTAAGGTGCCGCTGCTTCGCCTTACCTTATCTTGTGCTTCAAGACGCTTGAGCCTATCCACTACGGTGGCCTTCGGAATAGATAGCGCCTCGGCTATCTCGTTAGCTCTAAATTGTGAATGTCCTCCCACAAAGGGCTTTCCAATCCCAACTTCGGTTTCTAGGAAGTGAAGAATCCTGTCATCGTGCGGAGAGAGTTCTTGGTTAGAATCCTGTCGAGCCTGCTCCAAGGCAATTTCGGCTGAGAGTGCTTCCGCTCGTGCTTTACGTAAGGAATAGAACCGGTTCGCCCAAGCGACTAGACCAACTGCAATGGTAGGAACTCCCCAGAGCTTCCAGTGTTCGATAAGCCACGTCCAACTCATATTTGTCTCCTAAGCATAATTGCCTCCTGAATCGGAGGGTACGATGCGCGGCACTGCGAATGTCAATGAAAACCTCTTGTTTCCGACAGCTTCTCAATCAGAGCAGGCATCGCGTCTTCTGCCAGATGATGCAGGAATTGATTCATTGTATTGATGGGCTTCTTGCACGTAGGGCATCCCGGCACTACGACCCCATTGCCGCCCTGCGCTATCGACGGAGGTTCATCCACAAAGTAAGAGAAGTCGTGCCGGAGAATTTCTTGCTGCAAGGCTCTAAGCAATTCTGATTTCTGCACAGGTCCACTCCCTGGCAGAGGAAACGGAACGGTAGTTTATAATGTCCTGGTGGAGCAAGCCATGAAAACTGAAGTCAAACTTGTGATTTCAAATCCGATTCCATGTACCTGTGAGGAGGACTACTCGCATCTCGGAATTGAGGTCTCATTGGTCGAGGGTAAGCTCGCTGCGCTCAAGACGGTTGTAGAACATGACATTGGAGCGGGACACGCTGACATCATTTCTAAAGCTCGGTCGGCCACTGCATCGCTTCTGAGTCTCATCGAATTAGGCCACGGATGCCCTGCCAATATTGAAGAGGTTCACACCCACGCAGTTGAACCTGCTTCGGAAGTATCAATTGGTCTTGGCTTTGTCAAAGTAGCTGCCACGCTGGTGCGGCAAATTCCGATGCCACCCGCCAATTTGGTGGCTAATCTTGGAGAAAGCACACGCCTGCAATTGAATTGGTATTTGCATGGGCAGAACGGCTCCTCTGCCATCGAACGCATCAAGAACTATTACAACGTTTTAGAGGAGGAAAAGCGGCTAACTAAAAAGAGTGCCACACCATACGAGCCTCCGGCAGATGCGAGGTTTCTACGAAACGCTGTCAGCCACCCGGACCTTAACGACCCAAAGGTCGTGGACTACCTTCAAAAGAATCTTGGAGCGTCCAAAATAGACCCTAAGAATGAAGCGCATATTCGATTTTTGGAAGGACAGGTACTTTTTCTCCAGTCGGAGGCGCAACGTGTTCTGGATGGGAAAGTGCCAAAGTGGTGGTAGCGAGATGCATGAGGGACTTTCCATGCTTAGCGCGTCGGCGCGAGGTCGTTTTCATGCTGAGGAATGTACAGCCAGAAATTAATCGCGTTGTTCGGGTTGAACGTCCGAAGTCCACGATGACTCTCAAGGCTGACTCCAAGTGTGCGAGACTTGCACGCACGGTCGAACCCTTCGAGAACACAACATCTTTCGAGGTCTGAACCACTCAACTGAGAAACGGGTCTGTTGGGTTGCGCGAACATCTCCGACTGCGAACTGTTTTGCCTCTTCCACTCACAATAAGCCCCGAATCCGTCGTAGGAGTACGCTCCCAAACCAGCAAAGAGGTCAGCGACCTGAATTAACGGTTCTAAGTGAGACTTGCTAGGCGTCAACTCCTTTATTTGAAATTCCCTGTACAGTCTAATTTTGAATGCGCCCTTCGTCAGAAGGTTTCGGACGACCTCGCTCTTCATGCTTGCGCGGTCGAGGAAATCTTCAACCTGGTTCCAGTTGAGACTGGTGTGCTCATCGGGAAAAACGTTCCAAACGCTCGAATTTGGCCAGCGAGCTTGAAGAACGTTTTTCATCAAGTGGTAGTACATTCTTTGCAGGTTTGCGATGTCATCGCGGCGATTGACGATGTGCCTTCGGTCTCGTGTATCCCAGAGGAGCACGTCAGCTCTAATCTTCGAACGAGAAGCACCGTCCAGAATGACGGCGAGAATTTTCTGAGCGGCAAAGCGTGCGCGTGCACTATTCAACCGATTCCACTTCAACTCACCGACGTTCGACGCGGCCAGAATCTCTCCGATTTCTGTCGTGTAGGAGACTGCATCCGACTGTCGTAAGGTTAGGAGCGCTACGGCGCGATGTCTTCCGCAGTTGTAATGAGATTCATCCGCGTAAGCAGATAGACGAAGAGCGGGCTTAGGCTCGCTAGTGGCGGGCAGCGGTACTGGATTTGCACTCACGACTGCGGGCTATAATATCATTGGCGAAGTAAAAGCGAATA
>WNFR01002959.1_pt1 | contig 17618 bp, 14 predicted proteins | sample 5400221 | NCBI WGS metagenome assembly WNFR01 (sample SAMN13153357, study PRJNA577476) | soil metagenome | isolation source: 40 cm soil under Madrone tree | place: USA:California | collected 2016-06-14
GCCAACGATTTCCGCTCGGCATTTGGCGCGCGGTCGTTCAGCGACCGCTATTGGGTCGGCGCCTATGTGACCGGACCGACATCGGGCACGAATCACACGACCGGGGAGCAGCTCGGCGCCCTCGGGCGCGCCGGTTACAACATATTCTACAGCCCGGAGGGCTGGTTCCACCTCGAAGCCGATGTCGGCGCGCTGTTGAAACCGCCAGCGCCCGGCGGCATCCGCTCCATCACCTTGAGCGACCGGCCGGAACTACGGGTCGACCCGACCCAGATACTGAGCACCGGAGCAGCCCTCGGGACGGCGGCCAATCCGCTCACGAACGCGCAGGTGTTCGGCGGCGGAGGGATCGCCTCGTGGCGCAATTTTCAGGTTAATGGCGAGGCCTACCTGATCAATGTCAACCGGCAAGGGCTCGCGACGAATAGTTTCACGGGCGGCTACATCGAAGGCAGCTGGATCCTGACCGGAGAGCACCGCGCATATTCGCCACCGGCGGGTACGTATTTGCGGCCGGTGCCGGAGCATCCGTTCTTGCCATTTGAAGGGAGCTGCTGCGGCGCCTTCGAGCTGGCCGCCCGCTATAGCACCATCGATCTGAACGACAATTTCGCCCCCCGGCCCCCACCCGGGAGTAATTCCGTCGGCGGCGGCCAGCAGACGGTCTACGCTGTCGGGCTCAACTGGTATCCGAACGCCAATATGCGCTTCATGTTCGACTACCTGCACGGCAAGATCAACAAGCGTTTCTCGACCGCGGCGGGGGGCGGCATTTCTGGAACGCCCCCCGGCACCCCGCTGGGCGGCCAGTTTGACGCCGTCGTGATGCGCACTCAGGTTGCGTTCTGAACCAGCGGAGCGAAGGCGGGCGGCAGAATGCGGTGCTCTCGAGGCGCCATTGTAGGCGGTGGCGACCTATCTCATCGAAACTTCCCTCGGTCGCTGCTAGGTGAGCCAGATCGCAACGATCCACTTGCTGGGCGAGCAGGATGATGGCAGGGTCATGCGATCGCTCGCAATAGGGCCGATCGCGAAAGCGTGAGTTGGCGTAGTTCGTTGCCGATCCAGATTCAGGATCATAACGATCGCGAGGTGAGGGCATGCTGATCCGAGGGAAAATATCCGGCTGGCGAGTCGGATCCAATTCTGCGGAGGGCGATTGAAAGCGCCGGAAAAGGAAATATCCTACGCGAAACGCCGGTCCTGCTTTGCGGCACCTATCCGGAGCCTGCCATGAATAAACTTCTCGTGTCAGTCGTCGTGCTCCCAGCGGCAATTCTGGGCCTGTATGCGCCGACACAATCGGCTGCACAGTCCGCCACGCGCGCGGGGCAGGCTGATGCGCAATTCATCACGAATACGGCGCAGCAGCAAACTTCTTACCAACCAACAGCGCCTCCGAACACCCAGCCGACGTATCCCATTCCCAGGACGATGTATGAAGAAGTAATCGCCAAGTATAGGATCGGATCTGCTCATAAAGCAATATATGCGAATCTTACCGGCAACCAGATGTGGTGTATTGTCCAATCGAAGTTTGGCCAGTCGAGTCAGCAATCGGCGATCGCCGAGGCTAGGCAAGCGTGCGAAGATCATGCGACACAAAGCAATCTAGATCCCAGTAAATGCGTCCCCGTCGCGGTCGATGACTGGCAGGTTTTTGATCCCGGCCCACTTTTTTCGGCCGCAGAAAGGACGCAAGACCAGCAAACAAACCTGAGTACACTGGTGACGCCGCCCCGAGAGTAACCCCTGTTGTGACGGGCGGAGGGGGGAGGTGTAGGTGCGGAGATTGACCGCCGCTTGGCCTCCCGCTTGGCGCGGGGGTAAAACCGGGCAGAACCCCGACACGCTCATGAAGCCCATGCGGTCTGCCTAAACCTTGCGCAGCAAAGTGAGTCCCGAGCCTGAGCTCAGTCGAGCGTGAGTGCGTTCTGCGCCACTTGGCGGGCGTGATGCCCATTTGATGCTTGAACGCGCGCTGGAAGGCGGCCTCCGATTGGTAGCCAGCGAGCTCGGCCACGGCACCGGTCGACATGTCCGATGTCTTGAGCGCGTTGGCAGCGACCGTCATGCGAATGTCGGTGAGCAGGTCGCTGGCCGAACGGCCGAGGCGCTCTTGAAAATGGCGAATGAAGGTGGCGCGCGACATGTTGCAGCGCTGAGCAAGCTCGGGAAGGGTCCAAGCACGGGCAGGCTCGTTGAAGAGGGCGGTGAGCGCGGGCATCTTCGGCACCCTGCTCGGTTGGCTGGGCGTCGCGCTGACCGGTTCGGATACCGCCTCGAACGTGCTGTTCGGCGGCTTGCAGAAGATCACTTCGGGGCGACTGGGCCTGTCGCCGATTCTGATGGGCGCCGCGAACTCCTCGGGCGGCGTCATGGGCAAGATGATCGATGCACAGTCGATTGTCGTCGCCTCGACGGCAACCAACTGGTTTGGCCGCGAAGGCTCGATCCTCCGGTATGTATTCTTCCACTCCATCGCACTCGCCTGCCTCGTCGGCATTCTCGTCATGCTCCAGGCCTATGTCTTCCCCGGCATGATCGTCGGGACGGCTACAACGATGACAGGAACGACGGGATGAACAGCGCGCGCCAAAACAGCGGGCGGGTCAGCCTCGCTCTGCCGTTGCAGATGTTCGGCGGGCTCGTGATCGGGCTCGTGTTGGCCCTGCTGTGGCCGTCCTTCGCGCAGGCCTTGCAGCCGATCGGCACTGCCTTCATCGAGGCGATCAAGATGATCATCACCCCGCTGATCGTCGCCTCGGTGTCGCTCGGCACCTACAAGATGGGCACCGATCTCGGCCAGCTAGGGCGGGTGGCGGGGATCAGCTTCGCCTGGTTCTATTTTGCCACCTTCTGCGCGACCCTCATCGCGCTGGGGCTTAATGGTCTGTTCCATCCCGGCGTTGGCGTCGGCCTCGTGCCGACCGGCAAGATCCCGCCGAACCTCGCGGTGTCGATCGACTGGGTCGAATTCTTCCTCGACCTGATCCCGTCGAACATCGTCGCCGTGATGGCCTCAGGCAAGTTGCTGCCGACCCTCGTGTTCTCGGTCCTGTTCGGGGTCCCGCTTGCCGGAATCGGTGAACAGGCGCAACCGGTCGTCGGTTTGCTCGAGGCGATCATGGCTGCGATGTTCCGCCTGACCCGGTGGATCATCGCGCTGTCGCCGCTGGCGATCCTTGCGATCATGGCCTACCTGTTCGCGACGCAGGGCCTCGCTGCGGTGCTCGGCCTCGCGAAGCTGATCGGGCTGATGTATGTCGGCCTCGTCATCGAGATCGGGATGTTCTGTCTGATACTGGCGGGGATGGGCGAGCGCCCGCTCCACGTCTTCCGCCGCATCCTCGAGCCCCTGCTATTGGCCTTCACGACGCGCTCGTCGGAAGTGACCCTGCCGGTGCACATGAAGATCCTGCAGGAGATGGGGATCCCCAACAAGATCGTCTCGGTGGTGCTGCCGCTCGGCTACAGCTTCAACCAGGACGGTTCGATCCTTTACCAGGCTCTCGCCGTCACCTTCATGGCCGAGGCCTACAGCCTGACGCTCGATGCCTCGGCGCTGCTGACGATCCTGCTGACCGTGCTTATCGCGAGCAAGGGCGGCGCCAACATCCCGTCGGGGTCGCTGGTGGTGCTGGCGACCGTGCTGACCGCGATCGGGCTGCCGGTCGAGGCGATCGCGCTGGTCGCCGGCGTCGACGCGTTCATGGATATGGGTCGTACCGCCGTCAACGTCCTCGGAAACACCGTCGCGACCAAGCTCGTCACTAGGTTCGGCGGGTGCGCCGCACAGGAGGATCTGCCGCCGGTCGTCGACCACGCCGCCTAAAGGGACTGCCGCGCCTTCAATGCGGCGGTCAGGGCCGCGGTAACCGAAGCACGCAAATGGAAGCGGCCGCGAAGGCTGCCCGAGCGGCATTCGTCGATTTTCAAGCAAGGTGGAGGCGAACGCATTCACGACCGCATTCGACGGGAAATCCACGGTTACTGAGACAGACGATTTTTTTGCCCCGGATTGCCGTCTCGCTTAAGCGGCGTTGACGCAGCCGGGCGCGCGTGCGTCCTGCGCCACTGGGCGGGCGTGATGCCCATTTGGTGCTTGAATGCGCGCTGGAAGGCGGCCTCCGATTGGTAGCCGGCAAGCGCGGCGACGGCGCCGGTCGACATGTCCGATGTCTTGAGGGCGTTGGCAGCGACCGTAATACGGATGTCGCTGAGCAGATCGCTGGCCGAACGGCCGAGACGCTCTTGAAAATGCCGAATGAAGGTGGCGCGCGACATGTTGCAGCGCTGAGCGAGCTCGGGAAGAGTCCAGGGGCGGCCGGGCTCGTTGAAGACGGCAGTGAGCGCGGGCACAAGGCGAGGATTTGCTGCGAGGGCTAAGAGCCCGTCGGGCGGTTCGGTGACTTCGCTCGCCAGCCGCAGCGTGATTGCGAACAGCGCCGTGGAGAGCGCGTTGAGCATCGCCAGGCCGCCGAGATTTTCTGTGGCGGATTCGGCGCGCATCAGGCCGACCAGCCCCGCGACCTGCGCGCCGGTCCCGGGTGCGGCCGCGGCGGCGCTGTTATCCGGCGCGTGCAGGATCAGGCGGCGCGGCAGATAGGCTCGGATCAGACGCTCACGCGCGGCCGAAAGGATAAAGCGGCCGCACATCATGTCGAGCCGGTCTCCAGTCCCGTCATTCTCGTGGAAAACGGTCGTGAGCGTGGTTCGCTGGCGGGCCGGGGCCGGCGCCGCATCGCTGCCGTCGTGGAGGGCATGCGCCGATCCGTGCGGAAACAGCAGAATGTCGCCGGCGCTCAGCTTGCGCGTCGGGCCGCCCTCCGGGTCGTCCAACACGGCCGAGCCGCCGAGTATCACGTGATAGGGGATCTCGCCGAACTCGGACGCCGGAAAGTCGATGCGCCACGGCGCGCCGAGGAAGCATCGGTAATCGAGCGCACCTCTGACCGGGATCATCTCCAAAAGCCGGCTCAGCCAGTCGCGGGAATTTTCCATCTCGACCTCGTCTATGAGACGAACGGGCATATAGTTTAGATAATCAGGGATAAGGAATGTCAGATGCAAGTCATACTTGACACTGAGCGAAGCGGACGGCAGTCGCCCAGCAATCCGATTGGAACTCGAACCCGTCGACCGCGCTTTCATGCCGGCTGCACCGGTTTGGGGGAAATCCACATGATCAAAGATTTGCCGCCGCCTACAGAGGCGGAGGAATACCGAAACACGGCCGAAATTCTGCGGGATTTGGCAGCTCAAGTGCGGTTCGACGATACACGCAATGCGCTCGTCAGCCTCGCCGAGAACCTAGATCGACTGGCCGCCCATGGCGAGGGTCAAATCTCCCGGGCGGTCGACTGGTCGCCCTCGCGAGCAACGTCCGAGGCACAGGCCCTCAATTCGGAAGGCTTATAACAGTAGCACCCTGGGAGCAAGTTCCCAGAATCGACTGTGAGGAGCAATCCGCAGGCGTAGCGCGCCGGGGCCGGCGCCGCATCGCTCCCGTCGTGGAGGGCATGCGCCGATCCGTGGGGAAATGACGGGATGTCGCCGGCGATAAGCAAGCGGGTCGGGCCGCCTTCCGGGTCCTCTATCAGTCGGCTCAGCCAGTCGCGGGTATTTTCCATTTCGGCCTCGTCTATGAGACGAACAGGCATATTATCGAGATTATATGCCATTAATAATATCATGCGCAAGGCATACTTGACACGCGGCGAATGGGCGGTAGTCGCCCGCCGGATCAGATCGAAGGAGTGTCGCATGTCCTGCATTTCCACCCTTGCCAAACGAGCTGACAGTGCCGGCGTGTCGCTCTTTCGGCGCGTTCCGCAGTGGATCTTCAAGACGTCTCTGCTGTCATTATCGTTGGCGCTCTTTATCGGCGCCGCGGCGGCGCAGCCCCCATCCTGGCCGATCGCCAACGGCCGTCGACCGCAGCCGACCCAGCAGCAAATCGATAGCAGGGAAGATAACGCAGCACGCCAGCGGTATCGCGGTGTCCAGTCGGAGGTCGACCGCCTCTACGACGAGATCATGCGCGCGTCCTCGCCGCATGGCCGCTAGCCCTTTGTCGAAGCAACTCGAAGCAGGAGTAATCCAATGGACCGACTCACCAACAAAACCCAATCAGTCATCAGCGCGGGCGGCATCGTCGGCCGCACTGCCGCCCGAGACTTGATGAACTCGCTGATAAAGGCACTCATCAAGCTCGGCATTCTAACGGAGGACCTCGATTATCACCTGATTCGTGCAGCGATGGTGATCATCTTCTTTTTCTTTGGGTATCAGAAATGGTTCCAGTACGAGGTGGAACGGCTGATCCCCTACATCAGCAATGGCCCGCTGATCTTTTGGCTCTATCCGGCTTTTGGCATGCGCGGCGCCACTATGTTTTTGGGGGTCTCGGAATGGACCTTCGGCACCCTGTTGTTCTTGGGATTTTGGAACAAGAAGCTGGGCATCCTCGGGGCGCTCGGCTCGAGCATCACGTTCCTCGCCACCGTCACGATCATCCCGTTCATGCCCGATGGCTGGGACGCGGCCGCGGGCGGGTTCCCGGCTATGACCGGCAATGTTCCTTTTCTGATGAAGGACGTGGTTCTCTTTGTGGCATCGGTCTATTTGCAGAAACAGGATGTGACCAGAGTCTCGAGCCCCGCCAAGCAAAAGCGCGAATCCAGTGAAGTTGTACTGAGTCATTAGCGAGAAACCGCGGAGCTGATCGTGATGACGAGACCGCAGCCGCGCGGCGGGTTGCCCCGGAGGCGCGGTCGCGCGGCGCGGGCTCGGCTACTCCGCTCTACGACAGCACGCTGCGCGAGTGCCTCAATGGCGCCAGTAACGGCTAAATGCCCTGATTAGGGAGAAATGACATGAAGACTCTTCTAACGGCGGCAGCGCTCGCCATTACCGGTGCGGTGACGGTCCAGGCGGCAGACATATTCACTTGTGGTGCCCTTGGGTACGCCACGCATGATGGCAGAGTTGAGCGCGTTTGCTCAGCTCCCGCGACCACCCATTGGACGAAGCTTGGTCAGCGCTTCTCCGCCTTGGTCAACTACCTCGACGAGCCCGACGGCCTCCACCTGGTGGTGACCATGCAGCCGGGTGTCAGAGAGAAGGCGGCGGTCGAGCGGTTCGAGACAGTATTGGCGGCGGGGCAGTCGGCCGAACTTTCCATTCCGCGCGCCGCGGGCGAGGCGCCGGCGCGGGTCGTGCTCACCAACGCCGGCGGCCACCTGCACATCGCCGAGTCCCCCGACGCCGTTTCCGCTCAGTGACTCCGCTTCCGGCTGTGTTGCCGGGCTGCTTATCTTGCTGGCCGCCTACCTTTCCTCGCTCGCCGCGGCGCAGGACGCCATCGACGAGGTCACCGGATTTCCGCGGCGGTCACTACGAGTTGCGACGTGGGCCCGGCGGCAAAAAGGTCGCCACCAGCTTCGGCCTGTTCGTTGAGGTGTTCGGCTTCGTCTGTGGCGAAGACAATATTTGGGTGCTGAGGGAATTGCGCGGCCGCACCCCTAAGCGAAGTCGAGCGGCTCGCCGAGGAAGGCCTCATGTGAGGTTGGATACCCAGCGCCACTCGTCCGTGAGGTCCCGGCTCGACGGCAACGTGGCGGGCCGGCTTGCTGCTGTGAGATCACTGATAAAAAGTCGCGGGGTGGGGAGATCCGGGTAGATCGTCAGGACTCTGTGGGCGTATGCGCCGCGACCAGGGTCTGGAACATTTCGGCGAGGCGTTCGGCGGGGACGCGCGGCCCGAGGCTTTGAATGGTGACACGGGCGCCCTCGCCCAACAGGAACAGTTCATCGGCGAGAAGCTCGGGATCCCGCAGCCCTGCCTTGCAACAGAGCTCAATGATCAGGTCGCGATTTCGGCTTTTGCATTCCTCGACCACGCGCCGGGCTGGGTGATTCGGGTCCGGCAGTTCGACCGCTGCATTGAGGAGGGCGCAACCGCGCTCACTCGTGTCGAGCTTGAATTCGGCAATGAAGCGCAAGTAGGCGAGCAATTGGTCCTTTGGCTTGCCGGCATGTGCCCCTTCGATCTCGGCCCAAGCCTTTTCGAAATCTCGGCGGTATTCGCGCAAACACTCGGCGACCAGCTCGTCCTTTGATTGGAAGTGGCGGTAGAGCGTCGTCTTGTTTGTGGCGGCGGCCTCGGCGATCGCGTCGACGCCGATGGCATGAATCCCGTGTCGGTAGAACAGCTCGCGAGCTGCTTTCAAAATGCGCGCGCGGGGTGGAGTAGTCGTGTTCTCCAGAAGGTCCGGTCTTGTCGTTTCGGATGCCATAGCTGCTCCTCCCCCTTGAAATATGCGTGACCGGTCAGTACCTAGATCGGCGGGTGTAACCGGTCAGTACCGTAGGTGGGGCGGCTCTCACCCGTTTTCCAGCCCCTGAGGTCTGTAGGAGATGCGCATGGATTTCCAGAAGGCCGAACCCGGCAGTGATGACTCGGAAATTTCCCTCAGTCACGCGTCCGCGGCGACCGGGTTGCCGGTTGGCTTGTCCGAGGCGCTCGCCGATCCGATCGTAAAAGCCCTGATGGCCGCCGACGGCGTCGATCCGAAAGGCCTAGAAGAGTTGTTGCGGCGCACAGCTGCCCGGCTCGCGCAGGATCAAAAAATCGGCTCGTCGCGCGCCATACAGCGCCAACGCGCAGTGAAACCCACCGCCACCACTGCCTTTGCGCTGTTCGCAAAGGGCTTCGCGCTCGCCGTTGCGGTGATTGCGGGCCTCTCGGCGGCGCCGCGTTCTGCTATGGCCGATGATGCGCCGACCGCGTTCATCCGCGCCCTCGGCACCCAGGCGGTCTCGGTGATCCGCCGCCCTGACATACCGCTCGCCACAAAAGCCGCCTATTTCGATCAGATGGTGCGGCAGGATTTCGACGTGACCGGCATCTGCCGCTTCGTGCTCGGCCCGTATTGGCGGGTCGCGAGCCCCGCGCAGCGGCAGCAGTTCTGCGACGGCTTCGCGGATCGGCTCGTGCGGTTCTACGGCCGGCGCCTCGCGCAATCCGGCAGCGGAAATTTCTTCGTGACCGGCAGTCGGATCGGTTCCGAAGGCGTCATCGTGACCAGCCGGATCATTCCTCCACAGGGTGCTCCGATCACCGTGGATTGGCGGCTCGGGATCAGCGACGGCGCCTACAAGATAGAGGACGTCGCCATCGACGGTGTCAGCATGGCGTTGGCTCAGCGCTCCGAGATCGCGGCGCTCATTGCGCGCGAGGGCGGGCAGGTCGGGATGTTGCTTGCGACGATGCGCGCAGGGGGTTGAGCAGAGCTTCGCCAGTGATCTGGCCCAAAGCTCACCAGCCGGCTTGGTACGCCACAGACGCACCCTTCGATGCCGAGCGCCTCTCGGGTCGCCGGCCGCGGCCGCTTTGCAAAGTCCTGTCAAACGCTTTGCAAAGTCCTGTCAAAGCAGTCCGTCACCTTGGCGGGGTAGCGATGCTGACGTCGCACCGCAGAGCGGGCAGACAGAGGCATCGAATGATGCTCGCGCGGTTTCGTGGATCTAAGAGGTTATAACGTGAACGAAGCGACGAACTGGCCCGTAGCCAGAGAGCAAGGCCAGCGGACTGACCGACGGTTGCCAGCCAGACTGTGGGTTTTACTGGGGATAGCAGTCGCAGCCGTCAGCCTTGCTGGGCTCGCTTATTCGTATCGCGAAGGCGATGCAGCCATCCAGACCGCCCCAAAAGCACTTCCGCAAGTGGTGGTGAGCAAGCCGCTGGTACGCGAGCTTGACGCGCGCCTGGGCTTCCTCGGCCAATTTTCTGCGGTCGACCAGGTTGAGCTCCGCGCTCAGGTCGGCGGCACGCTTACTGGAATACGCTTCAAGGATGGGGACATCGTCCATGAAGGCGATCTCCTCTTCACTATCGACCCGCGTCCCTACGAAATCAGGCTGGCCCAAGCCACTGCGCAGCTCGAGAGCGCGTCAGCGCGGCTCGAGCTTGCCAAGCCCGAGCTTTGGCGCGCTCAGGAACTGAAGCGCACCGATTTCGGCACGATGCAAGCCGTCGACCAGCGCAGGGCCGACCTGCAGGCGGCGCAGGCTTCCGTCGATGATGCCAAGGCACAGATCCGCGACGCTCAGTTCGACCTTGACCATTGCCGCATCACCGCCCCCTTTACCGGGCGCATCGGCACGCATCTCGTTTCGGTGGGCAACCTGATTGCCGGCAGCCGTTACGCGACCAGCCCGACGACATTGCTCGCCACGCTCGTCTCGCTCGATCCGATCTGGTTTGACTTCGATATGAGCGAGGCCGATTTCCTGACGTTTTCTCGGGACCGTGCACGGCAGAAAGGAATTCTTGCCGATAAGGTCGAACTCGCGCTCACCGACGAGGCCAAATTCACACGGCAAGGCACGCTCGACTTCGTGGACAATGTGCTCGACCGTTCGAGCGGCACGATCCATGCGCGAGCGACGGTTCCCAATCCCGAGCTCTTCCTGACGGCTGGCGAATTTGCCCGCGTGAGGCTGGTTGTTGGCGCAGCGACTCGGACTCTGCTGGTGCCGGATGCAGCGGTCCTTCCTGATCAGTCCCAGCACCTCGTCATGACCGTCTCGGCGGATGGCACCGTCGCGCCCAAGCAAGTCGAGATCGGCGACATTCGGGGCGGCTTGCGCGTCATCCGGTCCGGCCTGACGCCAAATGACCAAGTGATCATAGACGGCATCCCATACGCCAGACCGGGATCAAGAGTCGCGCCACAGGACGGCGCGATCCGCTACGCCGCTGCGCAACGCCACGACTAGAACCGAGCCGCTCAACATGCGCCTCACACATTTCTTCATTGATCACCCCCGCTTCGCGACTGTGCTCAGCATCTTCGTGACGCTGTTTGGGCTCGGCGCGCTCATGATCCTCCCGGTCGCACAGTATCCGGAAATCGTCCCGCCGACCGTGAAGGTGACGGCTTTCTACCCCGGTGCATCTGCCGAGACCGTCGCCCGCACCGTCGCGACGCCTCTCGAACAGGAGATCAACGGCGTCGAGAACATGCTCTACATGGGCAGTCAGTCGACCGGGGATGGCAACCTCACGATTACCGTCACGTTCGAGATCGGCACTGACCTCAACATCGCGCAGATGCTGACCCAGAACCGCGTGCAGGATGCATTGTCGCGGCTGCCGGAGGACGTCCAGCACCTGGGCGTGCAGGTCCGCAAGGCGATACCCGCCATACTTATGGCCGTTCACCTCTACTCGCCGGACGAATCGCGCGACACTCTGTACCTCTCGAACTACGCAACCTTGCACGTGAAGGACGTGCTCGCGCGCCTGCAAGGTGTCGGCGATGTCCAGTTCCAGGGCGCCCGCCAATACGCCATGCGCATCTGGCTCGATCCGGACCGAGTCGCGGCACACAACCTCAGCGCCAATGACGTGCTCGCGGCATTGCGCGCACAAAATCTGCAAGTCTCGGCCGGTATCCTCAATCAGCCGCCAGCCCCGAGTGACGAAGCCTACCAGATCAATGTCGAAGCTCTCGGCCGGCTGTCCACCCCCGAACAATTCGCCGACATCGTCCTCAAATCTGATAGCCGGGGGCGAGTTACTCGGGTCCGCGATGTCGGTCGGGTCGAGGTCGGCGCCGCGGATTACGGCAACACGGCCTACATGGACCGTAGCAATGCGGCAGCCCTAGTCGTCTATGCCGAGCCCGGGGCAAACTCGCTCACGGTCGAGCATGAAGTTCTGTCGAAGATGGAGGAGTTGAAGAAAGATTTTCCGCCAGGTGTCGACGCGACAATCGTCTACGACCCGAATGTCTTCATCGCCAAGTCGATCAAGGAGGTTGTCGTCACGATTTTTGTCGCGATCCTCCTCGTCGTCGGGGTGGTATTCCTGTTTCTGCAGAGCTGGCGCGCGACGATCATTCCCGTCATCGCCATTCCGGTTTCGCTGGTCGGCGCCTCTACGATCCTCGCTATATTTGGGATATCGCTGAACAACCTGTCCCTGTTCGGCCTTGTCCTTGCGGTCGGTATCGTTGTCGACGACGCGATCGTCGTCGTCGAAAACGTCGAGCGCAACATGCGCTCCGGAATGCCCCCATTTGAAGCGGCCCATCGAACGATGGACGAAGTCGGCGGGGCGCTGATAGCGATCGCACTGACGCTCTGCGCCGTGTTCGTGCCATCTGCCTTCCTTGCCGGCATCTCCGGACTGTTCTTCCGTCAGTTCGCGGTGACGATTGCGGCCTCGACGGTCATCTCCTGCTTTGTCTCGCTGACGCTCAGCCCCGCCCTCTGCGCCGTGCTGTTCAAGGCGCATTACGAGCATGATCTCTCACGCGCCGGCTTGGCGCGACGTCTGCTGCACGGGGCTTTCGATCGCTTCAATCGGGGCTTCGACCGGCTCTCTTTCGGCTACGGGCACTTGACGCGTCGATTGGTGCGCGCAACCACGATCGTGCTCGTGGCCTATGCGGGGCTGATCGGCGTTGCCGGCGTCGAGTTCGCGCGTACGCCGACCGGCTTCATCCCCGAGCAGGACCAGGGCTACTTGATCGACGTCGTTCAGCTGCCGCCCGGCGCCGCCTTGTACCGGACTGAAAACGTCGTCCGGCGCGGTATCGACATCATCTTGGGGACGAAGGGCGTCGAGCATGTGGCGCCCTTCGCCGGCCTCGATGCCACGACCTTCACGGTGGCCTCGAATGCGGCAACGATTTTCTCCGGCCTGCCGTCGCTTTACAATCACGAGCTTCCGGGTGTGTCTGCGAACACCGTCTTGGCCGACCTGCGCCAGCGCCTATCGGTGATCAAGGACGCGTATGTCCTGACCATCCCACCGCCGCCGGTGCAGGGCCTCGGAAGTACGGGCGGGTTCAAGATGATGCTGGAGGACCGTGGAGCACTCGGCTCGCAGGCACTCGTGCACGCTGCGAATGCCCTGGTTGACGCCGCCAACAAGGATCCGGACTTCGCCGGTGTGTTCACGCTGTTCAACGCGGGCTCCCCTTCGGTCTATGCAGATATCGATCGGGTGAAAGCCGAAAAAGTCGGCCTCACGCCGACCGACGTGTTTTCCACGCTGCAGGTATATCTTGGTTCGCAATACGTGAACGACTTCAACTATCTCGGCAGAACCTACGAGGTCTTCGTCCAGGCTGACGGGAAGTTCAGGCGTACACCCGAGGACATGACCCGCCTGAAGGTACGCAACGCGTCCGGCGAGATGGTGCCAATCGGGACGGTGGCACAGCCGAGGGACACTACGATTGCCTATCGTGTGCCGCGCTACAATCTTTTTCCCGCTGCCGAGGTCCAGGGGGTCGCTGCGCCGGGCGTTGCCACCGGCACGGCACTACGTCGCATGGAGGAGCTTGCTCATCAGGTTCTTCCCAGGGGGATTGGGTTCGAATGGACCGACTTAGCCTTTCAACAGCAGCAGCATGGCACCCCTACCATTCTCGTCTTCGGCGCAGCCGCTCTTTTCGTGTTTCTGGTTCTGGTCGCGCAGTACGAGAGCTGGAAGCTCCCGCTAGCGATCGTTCTGATCGTGCCGATGTGCCTTCTCGCGTCGGTCACAGGCTTGCTCGCGCGGGGCATGCCCATCGACATCCTCGCCCAGATCGGTTTCGTCGTTCTGGTTGGTCTGGCGGCCAAAAACGCGATCCTGATTGTCGAGTTCGCACGTCAGAAGGAAGATGACGGCGCAGCCCCTGGAGAGGCCGCGGTGCACGCCGCACGCACGCGGCTTCGCCCAATCCTGATGACCTCGTTCTCGTTCATCTTGGGCGTGGCACCACTCGCCGTTGCGACCGGTGCCGGTGCCGAAATGCGACAATCGCTCGGCACGGCGGTGTTGTTTGGGATGCTCGGCGTTACCGGCTTCGGCCTCCTTTTTACGCCCGCCTTCTACACTTTCGTCCGCAGCCTCGGCCGTAAGGCGAGGAACGCGACAGTGAGTTCGGCGAATATAGCGCGGGTCATCAATGACGCGCCTCGCCGGGAAGTGACGGTCGCAGCGAACGGGCGCTTGACGAACAGGCCAAGATCGCCGGCGGCAACACCGCCCGCGTGTACAAGTTTGAGGTCCCGAGGCTGACTGTCCCTGCTTGAAGATCCAACCTATTCGGATCGACGAGCTCGGCGTGCCCGCGCTGTTCGCAAAGGCCGCGGGCTTCCGGTCCTGGCTCGAGGTGGAGGCGGCCCTGGCCGGGCGCAGGCCGAGCTGGGCATTATCCCGCGGCCGCTCGCCTCGAGATCGTCCGCGAGGCAACAAGAGCGGCCATTCCGGCTCACCGATTGCACATGGTATCAAGCCAGCGCTGCTCGTCGGCAAACCTTTCGACGAGCATGTCGATGAAGACGCGCACTTTGGCGGTCATGTAGCGACGGTGCGGATAAAGCGCGACGTTCTCCATCTCCGGGTTCGGATGGTCCTTCAGCACTTGCACCAGTTGTCCCGAAGCAAGCAAGTCGGAAACGACATAGGGCGGACACAGCCACAATCCGAGGCCGGCGAGAATGACGGCGCGCATGACAACGATGCTGGTGGTCACGAGGTTTCCCGTCACCCGCACCATCACCCGGTTGTTGTCGGGGTCGAGGAACAGCCAGTCGTGACCGAACACCGAGTGGGTGTAGAGCAGGCAATTATGGGCCGCGAGGTCGGCCGGGCTCTGCGGCGCGGCATGCTTTTCGAGATAGGTTGGCGCGGCGCAAACGACGTAGCGCCAGACCGCCAGGCGCCGTTTCACGAGCGTGGAATCAGGCGGCGACGTCGGCATGATCGCGAGATCGAACCCCTCGCGAACGAGGTCTATCATTACGTCGCCAGTGCGCAGATCGACCGACGTCTCCGGGTGCCTGGCCAGAAAGCCGGCGACGACTGCACCGACGGGCGGGGCGAGTCCCTGGTGGCAATAGACCCGCAGCTGACCCCGTGGGGTCTGCTGCAGCGCGCTCGCGGCCTGGTCGGCCTCTTCGAGCTCGTGCAGGATCTGGGTACAGCGCTCGTAATATTCGCGGCCGATCTCGGTCAGACTCACGCGCCGGGTGGTGCGATTCAACAGCCGCACGCCCAAGGCGTCTTCCAGGGCCTGCACCTGATCGCTGACCGTTGTCGTCGATAGGTCGAGGCTCCGTGCCGCGGCGGAGAAGCCGCCGTTCTCGGCGACCCGCAGAAAGGCGGTAATGCTTGCCAGCCGGTCCATCGGCCCTCCTATTATCCAGCTTAGCCGGACAGTGCATTCCTTTTGGGATACCTTCTCATGGCGAAAGCGCCAAGCCACATCAGCGGGTCGCGCACAGCGGAACGAAAACTATCTTGGCATGCGCTCTCGCCGCGACGAATTTCTCGCCGGCCTCGGCACACGGGCCCACGCCGTTCGGTGGCGGGTTTTCCACAGCAGGGGAACGGCATCACCAGCCGACGCCGAGCTCGCACCACGAATGGTTCCCGCGGCACCTCAGATTATCCGTTATATGCGGATAGAGCTTCCGCGGGGCGGCGGATTATCCCGGTTACACCCGACCTCATCTTTCGTGCGACGAGACCATCCGGTTGGAACGGGAGCCAGGAAATGACTGATAAGACGCAAGACCAGCAGTTCCGCACCGCCGCGGCAAAGCGCCCGACGCGCCTGTCCGGTGCCAGGCTGAAGGGCCGACGATCTCCCTCCACGGAGCCGCCTTTTCAATGATTTCACCTCGATAACCGAAGAGGTGTGACATGAGCGCACAAATCCTCCGTAAGCGCCGCACACTTGCAATGAGGCGATTGGCTTTGGCAGCGATTGGCGTCAGCTACTTTGTTTTGTCTGGGACCACGTTTGGCGCGGATATTGGTATCGCCAATCCGAGCGCAGTCGCTGCTGCGCTGGGCGAGCGCCACGCGACAGCACACCCGACAGAGCCTCCAGCGATCAATGCGAAGACCCGTTCAGCATTTGTCGACGGGCTCTATAAAGAGTCCCTTGATATGAGAGTACCTACACCCAACATAGGTGCATATACCCTGTTTGGTGCCGTGAGACGGCGCTTCAAATGCGTGAGTGCGTCCTTGACATCAGCTCTACGACAGCCCGCTGCGCGAGCGCCTCAATGGCGCCAGGCAACGGGTAAATTGCCTGAATAGCGAGGAATGACATGAAGACTCTTCTAGCGGCGGCAGCGCTCGCCATTGCCGGTGCGGTGACGGTCCAGGCGGCGGAGATATTCACTTGCGGTGGCATTGGGTACGCCACGCATGATGGCAAAATTGAGCGTGTTTGCTCAGCCCCCGTGACCAGCCATTGGATGAAGCTCGGTGAGCGCTTCTTTGCCTTGGTCTACTACCTCGACGAGCCCGACGGCCTCCACGTGGTGGTGACCACGCAGCAGGGCGTGATGGAGAAGGCACCGGTCGAGCTGTTCGAGACGGTATTGGCGGCGGGGCAGTCGGCCGCATTTTCCATTCCGCGCGCCGCGGGCGAGGCGCCGGAGCGGGTCGTGCTCACCAACGCCGGCGGCCACCTGGATATCGCCGAGCCCCCCGCCACCGTTTCCGCCCAGTGACTGTCAATTGGTGATCGGCGGAATGCGGACGGCGCCATGCGCCGTCCTTTCCCGCCCGCGAAACTCTGTCCAATGGAGAGGCTCGCCGTACCAGGAATTACCCTAATCTACCAAACTTAACTGGTCGGCCTGTTTGCGGCTTTCTGGTCGTCATCTATTTGAAAGGTCCGTTGGATCCGCGGCCAGAGAACGAGGGCGTAAAACCCATTTTCGCCGGATAGCGGGTCCAAGGAGGCCCTGCCCATGCATCCTTCCATAACTCAGACAGATCCTGCCGTCGCGCGGTCAGCAGCCGCCGGTTCCTGGACTCCGGCGCAGCGCAGCGCCGTGACCGCCAGCTTTCTCGCCTGGGTGTTCGACGCGTTCGACTTCTTTCTGATGGTTTTCGTGGTGCACGCGGTGGCCGCAGAGTTCGGCACGCCAATCACGAGTGTCACCTTGGCCATCGTTCTGACGCTGGCGATGCGGCCGATCGGGGCCTTCGTATTCGGTCGCGCGGCGGATCGGTACGGCCGGCGGCCAACCCTTGTCGTCGTGATCGTGCTCTATTCCCTTCTCGAGTTTGCGTCGGCCTTTTCGCCGAATCTCGTTTTCCTGATCTGCATCCGCGCGCTGTTTGGCATTGCGATGGGCGGCGTCTGGGGGGTCGGCGCATCGCTCACGATGGAAACGATCCCGCCCTCGGCGAGAGGCACCGTATCGGGTCTGCTGCAGGCCGGATATCCTACGGGGTATCTCACCGCCGCGCTGGTTTACGCCCTTCTCTTTCCGGTCGTCGGGTGGCGCGGCCTGTTCGTGATCGGCGCGGTGCCGGCATTGCTCTCCATCTATGTGATGCGAAGCGTTCAGGAATCGACGGCCTGGACGGCTGCGCGAGGAACGAAACACGCGAGCGCCGCGGCGGTGCTGAAGGTGCATTGGCGACTGGCGATTTACGCCATCCTTCTGATGACCGCGTTCAACTTCTTCAGCCATTCCACTCAGGATCTTTATCCGACGTTCCTCGAGGTCGAGCACGGCTTTTCCCCCGGCACGGTAGGCACCATCGCTGTCATCTACAACATTGGCGCGATCCTCGG
>WNFR01004568.1_pt1 | contig 17618 bp, 13 predicted proteins | sample 5400221 | NCBI WGS metagenome assembly WNFR01 (sample SAMN13153357, study PRJNA577476) | soil metagenome | isolation source: 40 cm soil under Madrone tree | place: USA:California | collected 2016-06-14
CTCGACGAGACCAAGCCGGGCTCCGGGCTCGGCCTGTCGATCGTGCTCGAGCTCGCCTCGCTTTACGGCGGCAACCTCACGCTCTCGACCGCGCCGATCGGAGGCCTGCGCGCCGAGCTGGTGCTGCCGGCGGCGTGACCGGAGGGGCGGCCCGGCGGGCAGCGCCGGCCTGAACATGACTCTTGTCAGGTTTCCGAGAAACGCTTAGGAGAAAATCCACAGTCAGAACTGCGCGCCGATCTCGGGCTTGCCTGAGGTCGGCATTTTTATGCCCAGCCCGGCCAACCCCGATCCTGCCGGGCCGCGAGGCCGTGGTTTTTCTTTTGGAGAGCGCCATGCGCAAGCTGTCGACCAGGCGACCAGCCCTTACATGTCCTACCCTGACGGCGCGCCCCGGCGGTTCGATCGGAGGTATTCGGCTTGTAGATTCGTTGTTGTTTACAACAAATCGGCCCTCGGGCGCCCATTGGCCCAGGGCTGCTGCAGAAAAGAATCAGCGTCGCTTTGCAACCTTGCGTGCCGCGCGGGATGGGGCCTTGCGGGTCTTGGCGCGTTTCCTGGCCGCCGGTCTCGCAACCGCTTTCGCGGACCGTTTGCCGGGTTTCTTGGCCCAGAGCTGCCGCGACGCGATCCGCGCGCCCTTGCCGAGCGCGTCGAATTTCGCCCACACGATGCTCTCATGCACCTCCTCGGAGCCCGCAAAGGTGGCGAAGCCGCAATCCGATCCCGCGATCACGTTCTGGCGGCCGACGATGTTTGCGTAGCGGGCGATGCGCTGCGCGATCAGCTCGGGATGCTCGACCAGGATGGTCGAATGCGAGATCACCCCCGGGATGAGCACGGCGCCGTCGGGGATTTTGGCTTGTTCCCACACGGTCCATTCGTGCTCGTGGCGCGGATTGGAGGCCTCGAACGAGAAGGCGCCGGCATTGATCTTGAGCACGATGTCGATGATGTCCTTGGCTTCCATGTCGTGGATGCGCGGACCCATGTTGATGCCGTAACAGGTGTGATAGCGGATTTTCTCGCGCGGGATCCCCCGTATGGCGTGGTTGAGCGCCTCGACATGGATCTGCGCCCATCTGCGGCACTGCTCGACGGTGGCGGTGGGGTTGACCACATAATGGGTCACGAGCTGCGGATCGTCGATCTGGACCAGGAAGCCCGCGGCGACGATCGCCTGATACTCCTGGCGCATCGCCTCGCCGATCGCATGGAGATAGTCCTCCGGCGTCTTGTAATGCTGGTTCTTGTTCCAGTCCTCGATATTGGAGGGCGAGATCGACGGGACGAAGACCTCGGTCACGTCGACGCCCGCGAGCGCGGCCTTGAGATTGTCGAGGTCGGTCTGCAATTCCTTGTGGCCCCGGTAGGTGATCGGTCCGGTGCAGGCCATCAGGGCCTGGCGCGCATTCACGGCGCCGGCCTGGGCCCTGTAGAATTCCGGAAACGAGATCGCCTCGCGCGAGCGGATCCAGGGGCTCTGCCGCTCGCCCTCCTGGCGGGTGAGGCCGCCGAGCCGCTCGCGCACATAGGTCACGAAGCTCGGCTTGCCGAACTCGCCGTCGTCGACCACGTCGATCCCGAGAGCGGCCTGCTTGCGCACGATCTCGCCCACCGCCTGGCGCAAGCGGGCCTGGTAGGCCGTCTCGTCGATGCGCTCGCCGCGCGCGCGTGAACGCACCAGGCCGAGCAGGTCGCGCGGCCGCGGCAGGCTGCCCGCATGGGTGGTGAGAATCCGCTCGGTGCTTCGTTGCATGACGTCTCCTCCAGGCTCTGCCGGCGCTTCCTTCGGCTTTTCATTCCGGCGTGATGCCGATGTCGGCGACGACTTTCTTCCACAGCGCCGCTTCGTGGCGCACGAAATCGGCGGTCTGCTGCGGGGTGCCGCCGACCGGCTCGCACGCATGATCGAGAAAGTTCCTCGCGATGTCGGGTTGCGCGAGCCCCTCGGCGAAATCGCGCGAGAGCTTGCCGGCGATCGCCGGGGGCGTTTTCGGCGGCAGGAAGGCGCCGACCCAGGTGGACGAGACGAAGCCCGGCAGGATCTCCGCGATGGCCGGCACGTCGGGCATGCGGCTCATCCGCTTGTCGGTCGCGACCGCGAGCAGCTTCAATTGCCCGGCCTGCACCAGCGCGAGCGAGACGCCGAGATTGTCGAACATGAGATCGACGTCGCCGGCGAGCATCCCCTGCAGCCCAGGCGCGGAGCCGCGGTATGGCACGGTCACGAATTTCACGCCGGCCGCGATCTGGAACCATTCGGAGGTGAGATGCGAGGTCGTGCCCTTGCCCTGGGTCGCGACCGAGATCTTTCCGGGATTGGCCCGCGCATAGGCGATGAACTCGGCCAGGGTGTCGGCCGGAACCTTGCGGCTGACGATCATGCCGGTCGGGATGGTGGCGAGCAGGGAGACCGGGACGAACTGCGATGGCTCGAACGGCAGCCGTTGATAGAGGCTCTGGTTGACCGTGAACGGGGAGGGCGCCGACACCATCAGGGTGTAGCCGTCGGGGTCGGATTTGAACGCGGCCTCGGCCCCGATATTTCCGGCGGCGCCCGGCCGGTTGTCGACCACGATCGGCTGGCCCCATTTCCGGGTCAGGAACTCGCCCAGGATGCGAGGCAGCACATCGGTGATGCCGCCGGCCGGGTAAGGCACGATGATCTTGACCGGCCGGCTGGGGAACTCCTGGGCCGCCAGCGCGCCCGCGTCGAGCAGGAGGGCGAGCAGGACGGCCGCCAGCCGCGCCGCGATTGGCATCGCGATTTCCTCCCGGTTGAACCGGCGCCGAGATTGCGCGATGGCCATCGGGTTTCGCAACCCCGCACGCCTGACCGGATCAGGTCACGGTGGCACGGCGGATCATGATCTATGGCGAGATAAGTATAATAATACCTCCAGCCGTGCGCCGCCGCGACGTCTCTTCTGCGGGTCCGGAGGCCGTCCCGATGGGCCGCGCGCAGCCGGCCAATTCCGGAGGTTTCAACGAGTTCTTAACGCGACGACGGCTAAGACAGGACCCAAACGTCACTCCTTAGTTTGGTGCCCTGCATGGCGATCGACGGCCAAAAGGCCGACAAACTGCGCGGCTTTCTGCGGGAATTGAGCCCACAGGTGCGCGCAATGCTGCTCGCCGAGCTCGAACGCAGCGAGCAGGGCGGCGCTCTGCCGGGCAGCGATCTCATCATCCGCGAGCTGCGCAATGTCGGGCGCGATGACGCGCCGGCCCCAGTCCCGGTTCGGTCCGCGGCGGACCGCGACGAAAACGCGGCGCGGCAATTCTTCGCTTTCCTCGAGCCGTTCTTTGTCGACGACGAGCCCGACCGCGTGCACGAGGGACGCCTTCCGCGCGCCGCCGCGGCGACGATGTGGGAGTGGATCTGCCGCGACCTCCTGCCCGACGACGCGAACGCCTATGCGGACAACGCGATCCGGCTGCTGCACGCCGGCGACCAGGGCAAGGCCGCGCAGGCCGCGCATGCGTTCCAGGATCGTGTCGCCCACTGCCGGGCAAGATGCGCAACCTGTCGGACGACCAGATCGCCTCGTTCACGGCCTTCGTGGATTCCACGGCCGGAAAGCACCGCCAAGTCTACACCATGGCGCTGGTGCTGCTGCTGAGCCGGCTTTCGGCGCCGTGGCAGTTGATCCGCGTCGCCATCAAGGCGGCGGACAGCGATCAGCCGACGCGCATCGGCGAGACGCCCTATGCGCCGGCGGTGTCGATCGTGTTGTCCGACGTCGAGCGGCTGGTGCGCGAGCTGGAGACGGATCTCCAGCGCGGCCAGGCGATGGCGCAGCCTTCGCTGCTCAAGGACATCCATGACGCGGCGCGCGGGCTGCGGACCGAATTGGATCTGTCCGGCGACACGCCCTGGGGGCGGCGGCTCGCGGCCATCCGCAGCCAGCTCGCCGTCACGCTCCGGCCGGACATCGAATCCGCGCCCGGCCGGGTGCGCCGCATGCTGCGCGTGCGATCCAACAAGGAGATCGTCCCGGGATCGGTGCTGGACGCGTCCGACGTGGCCGAAACCGAGGCGCTGCTGGGATTCGTCGGCCAATGCCGCAACTACGCCAATGAGCTCGCCATCAACGAGATGACGATGCGCGCCTATTCCGAGGTGCAAAATTACCTCGAAACCCATGTCGAGCAGCTGCTCGAAGGCTTGCGCACATCGGTGAAGACCGATCGCAGCTACCGGCAATCGCAGTTCGACGCGGCCGCCCGCTTCTGCGCCAGGATTTTCGGCCAGGAATACGCCGAGACGCTGGTCAAGGCTGGGGAAGTCGCGGTCGCGAACGAGCGCAAGGTGGCGGCGAAGGCCTGACGTCCCGGCTCGGCGTTTGCCGGCGCAGAACGAAACCCAAATGTAAATCGCATGAGGCGGACGCTTCGCTCCGGCGAGGGTGCCTGCGTCGAACCGCCATGGCGGGTCTGACTCGCAGGGGTGGCTCCGGCGCGGGCGCCGCGATATGGTGCGGGGCAGGGAGCGGCTGCGCCGAGCGCGCCGGTGCGGCGCGCGCTTGCCGGCGAGCCGAACAACAGGCCACAACGGCGCCGGACACGCGATCCTACCGATGAACATCCACGAACCAATAACAAGAACCAACAGGCCATGACCCGCAAGCAACGCCGCCTCACCTTGATCGCCGCCGGCGTCGGCGTGCTCGGGCTGGCCGTCGCGCTGGTGCTGTCGGCGCTCAAGGACTCGATCGTCTTCTTCAACTCCCCCAGCGATCTGGTCGAGAAGCATGTGGCGCCCGGCACCCGCATCCGGCTCGGTGGCCTGGTGGTGCCGGGGAGCATCGTGCGCGGGGCGGATCTCAACGTCGGCTTCGAGGTCAGCGACGGCAACCGGGCGGTCCAGGTCACCTACCAGGGCGTGCTGCCGGACCTGTTTCGCGAAGGGCAGGGCGTCGTGACCGAAGGCGCCCTTGAGACGTCGGGCACCTTCAAGGCCGACTCGGTGCTCGCCAAGCACGACGAGAAATACATGCCGAAGGAAGTCGCCGACGCCTTGAAGAAGCAAGGACACTGGAAAGACGAATACGAGAACAAAAAGCCGGGCGCCGGCGCGAGGACCACGCCATGATCGCCGAGCTGGGCAATTACGCGTTGGTGCTGGCGCTCGCGGTCGCGCTGGTGCAGTCGGTCGTTCCGCTCTACGGCGCGCGCCGGCGCGATGCGGTCCTGATGGGCGTCGCCGAGCCGACCGCGCTCGCGCAATTCGGCTTCGTCGCCTTCTCGTTCGCGGCGTTGGTCGCCTGCTACGTCATGTCCGACTTCTCGGTCGCGACCGTGTTCGACAATTCGCACTCCACCATGCCGCTGATCTACAAGTTCACCAGCGTATGGGGGAACCACGAAGGCTCGATGCTGCTCTGGGTGCTCATCCTGTCGCTGTTCGGCGCGCTCGTCGCGGGTTTCGGCGGCAACATTCCGGCGACCCTGAAGGCGACGGTGCTGAGCGTGCAGTCGTGGGTGGCGGCCGCCTTCTATCTGTTCATCCTGGTCACCTCGAACCCGTTCCAGCGCCTGGCCGATGCGCCCTTCGAGGGCCGCGACCTCAACCCGATCCTCCAGGACCTCGGGCTCGCGATCCATCCGCCGATTCTTTATGTCGGTTACGTGGGTTTCTCGATCTCGTTCTCCTTCGCGATCGCCGCGCTGATCGAGGGTCGCATCGACGCCGCCTGGGCGCGCTGGGTGCGGCCGTGGACGCTGGTCGCCTGGATGTGCCTGACGCTCGGCATCGCGATGGGTTCCTACTGGGCCTATTACACGCTCGGCTGGGGCGGCTGGTGGTTCTGGGACCCGGTCGAGAATGCCTCGTTCATGCCCTGGCTCGCCGGCACGGCGCTGCTTCACTCCGCGGTCGTCATGGAGAAGCGCGAGGCGCTGAAGATCTGGACCATCCTGCTCGCCATCCTCACCTTCTCGCTCTCGCTGATCGGCACCTTCCTGGTCCGCTCGGGCGTGCTCACCTCGGTGCATGCCTTCGCGTCGGATCCGATGCGCGGCGTCTTCATCCTGGCGATCCTGGTCCTGTTCATCGGGGGCGGCCTTGCCCTCTTTGCCTGGCGGGCCCCGCTCCTGAAGCAGGGCGGGCTGTTCGCGCCGGTCTCGCGCGAAGGCGCGCTCGTGTTCAACAACCTGTTTCTCACCACCGCCTGCGCGACCGTGCTCGTCGGCACGCTCTATCCGCTCGCGCTCGAGGCGCTCACGGGCGAAAAAATCTCGGTCGGCGCGCCATTCTTCAACGCGACCTTCGGTCCGCTGTTCGTTCCGCTCCTGATCGCGGTGCCGTTCGGCCCGCTGATGGCGTGGAAGCGCGGCGATCTCAAGGGCGTCACGCAGCGCCTGACCGCGGCCTTCGTTCTCGCGCTGCTCGGCGTCGCGGCGGTCTGCGCGATCGAGGGCCGGCCGGTGCTCGCCGCCTTCGGGATCGGCCTTGCGATCTTCGTGATCGCCGGCGCCATCACCGACATTGTCGAGCGCACCGGGCTGTGGCGCGCGCCCTTCGGTACCGTGTTGCGGCGGGCCGCCGGACTGCCGCGTTCGGCCTGGGGTTCCGCTTTCGCGCATATCGGGCTCGGCGTCTCGCTCCTCGGCATCATCGGGGTGACGCAATGGGGCTCCGAGCAGATCGTCTCGCTGCGCCCCGGCGACAAGGTATCGTTGCGGCAATACGAGTTCACCTTCGACGGGACGACGCCGCGGAGCGGACCGAACTACAGCGACCTGGTGGTGAAATTCACCGTGCGCCGTCACGGCGAGCGGATCGGCGTCATGGAGCCGGCCAAGCGCGCCTTTGCGACGCGCCAGATGACGACGACGGAGGCGGCCCTCCTGTCGCGCGGTTTCAGCCAACTCTATGTTTCGCTCGGCGACACCAACGTGGACGGCTCGATCGCGGTGCGGATCTATCACAAGCCGCTGGTGCTCCTGATCTGGCTCGGCTGCATCGTGATGGTGTTCGGCGGCGGTCTCTCGCTCTCCGACCGGCGCCTGCGCGTCGGCGCGCCGAAACCCGCCAAAGCCAGGACCGCATTGCAGCCGGCGGAGTAGCGCGCATGACATTTCCCAAGCGCCCGATGTTCCCGCGGCTGCTGCTCATCGCGGTGGTGGCCCTGAGCACGACGCCAGGCTTTGCCGTCCAGCCGGACGAAATCCTGCCCGACGCCAAGCTCGAGACGCGCGCGCGCGGCCTCTCGCATGAATTGCGCTGCATGGTGTGCCAGAACCAGTCGATCGACGATTCCGATGCGCCGCTCGCCCGCGACCTTCGCCTGCTGGTGCGCGAACGGCTGAAAGCCGGCGACAGCGACGCCCAAGTGCTCGATTACCTGGTCGCCCGTTACGGCCAGTTCGTGCTCCTCAAGCCCCGCTTCGAGCTGCATACCGCGGTGTTGTGGCTCGCGCCGATCGGCCTTCTGTGCGCCGGCGCCATCACGCTGGTGGTCGCTCTGCGGCGCCGCCGGCACATCGCGGCGGCGGCGCCGGCCGCGCCGCTCAGCCCGGGCGAGCAGGCGCGGCTTGCCGAACTGACCGGACCGGGAGCGCCTTGAAGCCCTGGCTCGATCGGCATCCCAGCTTTTTCACGTAAGCGCTTGTTCTGTCTTCGGTTTCTTGAATCTTCCAACCTTACGAAGTGTTAATTTGCCGGCCATGCTGCGGAAAGGCGCGGCTCCCCATTTTGTGCGTCGAAACGGTGCCGCCTTGCACCCCCGAACGCAGAACGGAATTGGAGCCGCCTCCGATGTCGAATTTCCCATCCAGACGCCTGTTGTCTGGTCGCCGTCTCGCGTTGCTCGCGGGCGTGGCCGGCCTTGGCGCTGTCGTCGCTTTCTCGGGCCAGGATCTTGGCTTGAATGATTTTGGCATGAGCCATTTCGGCTTCAGCCCGAACCTCAACTCGTTCACCGCTTCCGCTTATGCGCAGACGTCGCAGCGTCCGGCTGGATTTGCCGACATCGTGGAGAAGGTGAAGCCATCGGTGATGTCGGTGCGCGTCAAGATGGGCGCGCAGGCGCAGTCTTCGGGCCTGACCAACGAGGAAGATCCGTTCGGCCAGAACTCGCCGTTCCAGGATTTCTTTCGCCGCTTCGGCCGGCCGGACGGCAACAACACGCCGGGTCCGCGCGGCCAGGCCCCGCGCCGGCAGCCCGTCACGGGCCAGGGCTCGGGCTTCTTCATCTCGGCTGACGGCTATGCGGTGACCAATAATCACGTCGTCGACAAGGCCGAGAGCGTCGAGGTGACGACCGACGATGGCAAAATCCACATCGCCAAGGTGATCGGCGCCGATCCGCGCACGGATCTTGCGCTGATCAAGGTCGAGGGCGGCAATGATTTCCCCTTCGTTCGTCTGGCGGAGCAGTCGCCCCGCATCGGCGACTGGGTGCTGGCGGTCGGCAATCCGTTCGGCCTCGGAGGCACCGTCACTGCCGGCATCGTGTCGGCGCGCGGCCGCGACATCGGCGCCGGCCCCTATGACGACTTCATCCAGATCGACGCACCGGTGAACAAGGGCAATTCCGGCGGGCCGACCTTCGACGTCGACGGCAATGTGATTGGCGTCAATACCGCGATCTTCTCGCCGTCCGGCGGCTCGGTCGGTATCGCATTCGCGATCCCGGCGGAAACCGTCAAGACGGTCGTCGCGCAGCTCAAGGACAAGGGCCAGGTGACGCGCGGATGGATCGGCGTGCAGATCCAGCCGGTCACCGCCGATATCGCGGACAGCCTCGGGCTGAATCGGGCGGAGGGCGCCCTGGTCGCGGAGCCGCAGGCCGGCAGCCCGGCCGCGAAAGCCGGCATCAAATCCGGCGACGTGATCGTGGCGGTCAATGGCGAGCCGGTTCGCGACGCGCGCACGCTCGCGCGGCGGATCAGCAGCATGGCGCCCGGGACCTCGGTCAAGCTCAGCGTCTATCGCGGAAGCAAGGAAGAGCAGCTCTCGCTCGTCCTCGGCGAGTTGCCGAAGGAACGGCAGGCGCGTGCCTCGACGGAAGAAAATCGCGACACGCCGAGCACCGACCTGCCGCGGCTCGGCCTCTCGCTCGCGCCGGCCGCGGGCGTGAGCGGCAGCGGCGGTCAGGGCGTCGTGGTGACGCAAGTCGAACAGGACGGCGCGGCGGCCGCGCACGGCTTCAAGACCGGCGACGTGATCCTCGATGTCGGCGGCAAGACCGTGAACGCCCCCGCCGACGTGAGCCGCGCCATGAACGAAGCCAAGACGGGCGGCAAGCGCACGGTTTTGATGCGGGTGAAGTCGGAGCAGGGGACGCGCTACGTCGCGATCCCGGTCGGCGACGCCTGAACAGATGGTGCGTATCGCTGGCAACCGTCGCCCCCGCCAGCGGCACGAACCTAGGGGGCGGGCCGCAAGGCCCGTCCCCATCCCGATTGAGTTGGGTCGTGGTGCCGACATTCGTCGCCCCCGTCGGCAGCGCGACCCGAGGGGGACGGGCCAGTCGCCCGTCCCCCGTTTTTTCAAGAACCTCGTGGTCCTCGGCATCGTCGCCCCCGCCGAGGCCAGGCGGTCGAAGGGGCGGCGGGCCCTCCCGCCGCCCCTTTCGCATTGATGTTCGCTCGCACGCCGTTGCGCGCCGCAAGTCCGGGCGGCCCTGACGGTCGAGACCGGCTCTATTTGCTTGCGCCAGCAGGGCATTCACCAAAGACCCGCTCCCACTGGTCGGCATGATGCTCTAATATCCCGTGCGCGCCGGAGCGGCACGCCCCCGGATGGCTCACGATATGCGACTGCTGATCATCGAGGACGACCGGGACGCGGCCGAGTATCTCGTCAAGGCGTTTCGCGAGGTCGGGCATGTCGCCGAACATGCGGCTGACGGCGAAGACGGCTACGCGCTCGCGCTCGACGGCGCCTATGACGTGCTCATCGTCGACCGCATGCTGCCCAAACGCGACGGCCTTTCGGTTATCGGCGCGCTGCGCGACAAGAGCGTCGCCACGCCCGCGCTGATCCTGTCCGCGCTCGGGCAGGTGGATGACCGCGTCAAGGGCCTGCGCGCCGGCGGCGACGACTACCTCGTGAAGCCCTACTCGTTCGCCGAGCTGCTCGCGCGCGTCGAGGTGCTGGCGCGCCGCCGCGGCGGCCGCGAGGAGACCGTCTACCGCGTCGCCGACCTCGAGCTCGACCGGCTGTCACACCGGGTCACGCGCGGCAAGGAGGAGATCTCGCTCCAGCCGCGCGAGTTCCGCCTGCTCGAGTATCTCATGAAGCATGCCGGCCAGGTCGTCACCCGCACCATGCTGCTGGAGAATGTGTGGGACTATCACTTCGACCCGCAGACCAACGTCATCGACGTGCATATCTCGCGCCTGCGCTCGAAGATCGACAAGGGCTTCACGCCGCCGCTCCTCCATACCATCCGCGGCGCCGGGTATATGATCCGTGACGGCGCTCGGTAAGCTCCTCCGCACGACGGCGTTCCGCCTCACGCTCGTCTACCTCGTGCTGTTCGCCCTTTACGCGGTGTTGCTGCTCGGCTTCTTTGCGCTCAATGCGCGGCGGCTGGTCACCGAGCAGATCACCACCACCGTCGATACCGAGGTCAGCGGACTCGCTCAGCAGTATGAGGTGGGCGGCATCCGGCGCCTGGTGCAGGTCGTCGATATCCGCTCGCGCCGGCCCGGCTCGAGCCTCTACCTGGTGGCGACTCCGACCGGGGAGGGGCTCGCCGGGAATGTCTCCTCGCTCGAGCCCGGAACGCTCGGGCAGACCGGATGGGTGGAGACCGCCTACCGCCGGCTCGACGCGCCGGAAGGGAGCGAGCACCACGCTCTCGTGCGCGTATCGGAATTGCCCGGCGGCTTCCATCTCCTGGTCGGGCGCGACGTCGAGGAACGCGAGCGCATCTACGACATCATCACGACCGCGGGGCGCTGGTCGATGGCGGTCGTGGTGGTGCTCGGGCTCGGCGGCGGCTTCTTCGTCAGCCGGCGAATTCTGCGGCGCGTCGACGCCATCACCGAAAAGGCGCAGACCATCATGGCGGGCGACCTTTCCGGGCGGCTGCCGGTGGCGGGCACCGGCGACGAGATCGACCGGCTGGCGCTCAACGTCAATGCGATGCTCGATCGCATCGAGTCGCTGATGCGCGGCTTCAAGGAGGTCTCCGACAATGTCGCCCATGATCTCAAGACGCCGCTGACCCGGCTGCGCAACCGCTGCGAGGCCGCCCTGCGCAGCGCCCGGACCGAAGAGGAATATCGCGCCGCGCTCAACAGCACGATCGAGGAATCCGAACAATTGATCCGTACCTTCGACGCGCTGCTGATGATCGCGCGCGCCGAGGCGGGCGAGGGCGGGCGTTACATGACCGACTTCGACGCCGCCGAGGCGGCGCGCGGGATCGGCGAGCTGTACGAACCGGTCGCGGAGCAGAAAGGATTCCGGCTCGTGGTCGAGGCGCCGGGTCCCGCCATCGTGCGGGGAAATCGCGAATTGATCAGCCAGGCGCTGGCCAACCTGGTCGATAATGCGATCAAATATGCGGCCCCGGCGCCTTCCGGCGCGGATGCGCCGCCGCCGCCCCTGCAAATACTTGCCGGCCCCGATGGAGACCATGTGGTGCTGACCGTCGTCGACGCGGGCCCGGGAATTCCGGAACGCGACCGCGCCCATGCGGTCGAACGCTTCGTGCGACTGGAGCAGAGCCGCTCGCTGCCGGGGTCGGGGCTGGGCCTGAGCCTCGTTTCGGCCGTGGCGCACCTCCATCACGGCGAGCTCAGGCTCGAGGACAACGGGCCGGGGCTCAAAGCCACGATCATCCTGCCGCGCGCGGGTCCGCCGGGATCGGACGCAATCACGTCGGGAACGGACTGAGCGTCATGGGGCGGGCGAAGGGATTGCAGCCGGGCGCCTTGGCGGAACGGCTCGTGCGCGCGCCTGTTCTCTGCGACACCGACGCGGCGCGCGCCCGCATGGCGGGGTGGCTCGCCACGCAAGCCGGCCCGGCGCTCGTCCGCCTGTTCGATGCCTATCCGATGGCGCGCGCCCTGGTCGAGGGCGTCGCCGACGGCTCGCCCTATCTGTGGGACCTCATCGAGCGCGCGGAAGGGCGCTTGCTGACATTGCTCCAATCCGATCCGGACGAGCATCTCGCGGCGCTGCTCGCCGCGGCCACCCATGCGATGGCGGCGGCCGCGCAGGACGACGAAGCCATGCGGCTGTTGCGACGCATGAAGGCGGAAGCGGCGCTGCTGATCGCGCTCGCCGATATCGGGGGCGCCTGGGACGTGGTGCGCGTCACCCGCGCGCTGACCGATGTGGCGGACGCGGCGGTCGCCACGGCTGTGCGCTATCTGCTGACGGGCGCCGCGCGCGCCGGCAGGTATGCGCCCAAGGATCCGGCGCAGCCCGACGCGGGATCGGGCTATGTGGTGCTCGCCATGGGCAAGATGGGCGCCCATGAGCTCAACTATTCGAGCGATATCGACCTGATCGTGTTCTACGATCCGGACGTGCCGGCCTTGGCGGAGGGCGTCGAGACGGGTGCCTTCTTCATCCGCCTCACCCGCGATCTCATACGCCTGCTGCAGGAACGCACGGCCGACGGCTACGTGTTCCGGGTCGACGTGCGGCTGCGGCCGGACCCCGCTTCGACCCAGATCGCCATCTCGCTGCCGGCCGCGCTCGACTATTACGAGCGCTCCGGCCAGAACTGGGAGCGCGCCGCTCTCATCAAGGCACGTCCCTGCGCCGGCGATCCCGCGGCCGGCCAGGCCGCGCTTCATGCGCTCGCGCCGTTCATCTGGCGCAAGCATCTCGACTACGCGGCGGTTGCCGACGTGCACGCGATGAAGAGCCAGATCCACGCCTATCGGGGCCACGGCGCCATCGCGGTCGAAGGCCACAATGTCAAGCTCGGCCGCGGCGGCATCCGCGAGATCGAGTTCTTCGTACAGACCCAGCAGCTGATCGCGGGCGGCCGCCATCCGGGGCTGCGCGGGCGCGAGACGCTCGCGACCCTGGGCGTGCTCGCCGAACGCGGCTTCATCGACGAGGAGGCGCGCGCCTCGCTCGACGCCGCCTACCGGTTCCTGCGCGAGGTCGAGCATCGGCTGCAAATGGTCGCCGACGAGCAGACCCATACGTTGCCGGCCGACCGCGGCGGCATGGAGCGCTTCGCCCGCTTTCTCGGCTATGAGGGGCGCGACGCGTTTGCGGCCGCGCTGGTGGAGCGGCTCGGCGCGGTGCAGCAGCGTTATGCCAGGCTGTTCGAGCACGCGCCGGCGCGCGAGGCCGAACGCCACGGTCTCGTCTTCCCTCAGCATGCCGACGACCGCGAGACGCTCAACAAGCTTGCCGCGATGGGTTTTCGCCGCCCGGTCGAGGTCTCGGCGACGGTGCGCCGCTGGCTGACGGGCGCGCCGCGCGCCTTGCGCGGCGACGTCGCGCGCGCCCTGCTGGCCGAGCTGGTGCCGTTGCTGATCGATCAATTCGCGCGCTCCGACAGTCCGGATGCGGCGTTCCTCGCCTTCGACCGTTTCCTCGGCAATCTGCACGGCGGCGCGCGGCTGCTGTCGCTGCTGCGGGAGAATCCCGGCCTTCTGTCCCTGGTGGCGCTGCTGCTCGGGACCGCGCCGCGGCTCGCCGACATCCTGGCGCTGCATCCGCAGGTGATCGACGCGCTGCTCGATCCCGCCTTTTTCGGCGCGCTGCCAGATCCGGAGCGGCTGACCGCGCGACTCGCGGAGTCGCTCGCACAAGCCGAATCCTATGAAGATTTCCTCGATCGCGTCCGCCTGTTCGGACAGGAGCACATGTTCCTGATCGGCACGCGCGTGCTGTCCGGCACGGTGTCCGCCCGGCAGGCCGGCGAGGCCTTCGCCGGCCTCGCGGATGTGATCATTCGCGCCATGCATGGCGCGGTGACCGACCAGTTCGCCGCGACCTACGGCCGGTTGCGCGGACAGGCGAGCGCGGTGCTCGCGCTCGGCAAGCTGGGCGGGCGCGAGACGACGGCCTCGTCCGACCTCGACCTGATCCTGGTCTACGAATTCGATCCCGCGCAGCCGGAATCGGACGGCGAGCGGCGGCTGCAGGGCAGCCAGTATTTCGCCCGCCTGACGCAGCGCCTGGTGAGCGCGATGACGGCGCGGACCAATTACGGCCGGCTCTATGACGTCGACATGCGGCTGCGCCCGTCCGGCCGCTCCGGCCCGGTCGCGACCTTGTTCGAGGCATTCGAGTCCTATCAGCGCACGGAGGCATGGACCTGGGAGCACATGGCGCTGACGCGTGCGCGCGTGGTCTCGGCGCCGCCCGGGCTCGCCCGGCGGATCGGCGAGACGGTTCGCGCCGTGCTGTGCGAGGAACGCGACGCCGGAACGGTCGCCGCCGACGTGGCCGAGATGCGGCGCGCGATCGCGTCCGAAAAGGGCGAGAGCGACCGCTGGGACCTCAAATATGCGGCGGGCGGGCAGGTCGACCTGGAATTCATCGCGCAGTATCTCCAGCTCGTGCACGCCGCGACGACGCCGGAAATCCTCGACACCGCGACGGCGCGCGTCTTCGACAACGCCGCCCGGCTCCGCCTGCTGGATGTCGAGGACGCCGAAGTGCTGCGGCCGGCGACCCGGCTCTACCATGACCTGACGCAAATTCTCCGGCTCTGCCTGTCGGGTCCCTTCGATCCAAAGACGGCCGGGGCGGGGCTGCTCGGCCTGCTCGCGCGCGCCGCCGACGTGCCGAATTTCGCGACCCTGGAGGCGCACCTCGCCGAGACGCAGGCGAAAGTGCGGCGGAGCTTCGTGCGCATCCTGGGCGCATGAGCGTGCCGGCCGTGCGCTGAGGCGCGGCCTGCGGTCGCGGCGAAGCAAACCCTCAATGGTTGTGGGAGGATGCCAAGGCCTGTTAGCATGGCGGGTCGGGACCGAAGGAGCGGGGACATGTCCGTGTTGCAAGCGGCGGTGACGGCGGTCGGGATACGGTTGATGATGTTGGGCGCGGCGCTCGCCGCCCTCGGCCGGCTCATCGCCATCGCGATCAAAAGCCTGTCCGGCCACGACGGCACCCTTCAGCAACGTCTGGTCGCCGGCCTGACGTCTCCGGTCGGGCAGCGAGCGGCGTTCGACGTGCTGCGGGCATTTCTGCCCAATATCGTGATCAAGCGGAAGTTCATCACCTCCTACGACAATGGCGGCACCGCGGTGGTGACGCGCTTCGAGGACGTCAAGGAGGTGCTGGCGCGCGACGGCGAGTTCGATGTCGTCTACGGGCCCCGGATGATCCAGATCACCGACGGGCAGAACTTCTTCCTCGGCATGCAGGATACGCCCGACTATACCCGCGACGTCTCGAACATGAGGATCGCGGTGCGCCGCACCGATCTGGCGAGCGTCGTGCAGCCGTTCGCGGCGCGCAAAGCGGCCGAGCTGGTCGCCGCGACCCGCGGGCGGATCGACGTTCCGCAGGACCTCACCCTGCGGGTGCCGACGCAGCTGCTCGACGTCTATTTCGGCACGCCGGGGCCGTCCGAGCGCGAGATGATCGCGTGGACGACGGACATGTTCTGGTACCTGTTCATCGACCTCTCGGCGGATCCGACGCTCGACACGCGGGCGCTGCAATCCGCGGCCCAATGCAGGGCCTATCTCGACGGCGTCATCCGGGATCGAAAGGCCCGGCCGTCGGGCGCCGACGACGTCCTCAATCGGTGCCTGGCGATGCAGGCGGCCGGTCTTCCCGGCATGGACGATCTCGGCATCCGCAACAACCTGATCGGCTTGGTGATCGGCGCCGTTCCGACGACCTCGAAGGCCGCCGTCCTGGCGCTCGATCAACTGCTCGAACGTCCGGACGCGCTGGCCGGGGCGCAACGCGCCGCCCGCGCGGACGACGATGCGTCGCTGGCGCGCCATATATTCGAGGCGCTGAGGTTCAATCCGGTCAATCCGTTGATCTACCGGCGCGCCAACCGCGATACGGTGGTGGCGGCGGGAACGTTGCGCGCGCGAAAGATTCCGCGGTCCACCATGGTGCTGGCGGCGAATTACTCGGCGATGTTCGACCGGCTGAAGCTCTACGACCCGGAGTCGTTCCGCACCGACCGGCCGTGGGACAGCTACATCTTATGGGGCGACGGGCTGCATACCTGCTTCGGCGCTCATATCAATCAGGTCCTTATCCCGGCGATCCTGAAGCCGCTCCTGCAGCAGAAGGGCTTGCGGCGCGCCCCGGACGCGTCGGGACAGATCGACACGGGCGGGACACCGTTTCCGGTGCATCTGCGCCTGGAATTCGACGCGGCCTGACAGGCCGCTATCGCTCCGGCGGCGCATTCCCGAAATAGTCCCTGACGGTCTCCCAGGCCGCGGTCTGCAGGAACTTGGCGGTGCCGGCGTCGAGCCCGGCGGTGTAGCCGAGACCCTCCGGGGATTTCTTGAACAGCGCCGCATAGACGGTGCAGGCCGCCAGATAGGTGCCGGCGAGGCTCGGATGGCGCTTGTCGGATGCGTGCAGGATCAGCTCGGGCCGCTGCCGGAGCGAACGCGCGAAGGCCAGCCCGGCCGGGATCACCAGGGCCTCGTTCTGGTTGCCCGCCGTCGTATAGGCCTCGGCCAATTCGGCCGTCATCTCCGGCTTGTCGGCATAGGCCCATGACATGAAGAAGACCGGCTTGGCGCCGTGGCGGCGCACCGTATCGCTGTGCTGCCTGCTGAAATCGGCGAAGACCGATTTCAATTGCGGGTGAATCGGGCACTGGCTGCAATCCATCATGATGGCGAGGTCGAACAGCCGGTCGATCTTGTTGAACACGACGTTGTTGTCGGCATCGAAGGAATAGCGGCCCAGGGCGTTCGGCCGGAAATACGATTCGACGTCGTGCCAGTCCGCGCCCGAGCCGCTGATGGTGACCGATGTGGCGCGCAGCCGATAAGCCGGATCGGCCGCGCTCACGAGCCGCAACACGTGATTATGCAGGCTGTTGTTGTAATAGAAGAAGCTGTTGCCGATGAAGATCACGGAGGCTGGCCGCTCGACGCCGGATGCGAGGACCTTCGGCGCCGTCTGCGCCGCGAGCGGCGTCATGCCGAGAAGGGCGAGCAGGGCGGCGCCGAACAAGGGGCGGAGGCCGGAAAAGAACATGGTATGCGTCCTGATTGGATCAACGGGCTTCGTCGCGGGCACGGGTTATCGTGACGTGACGACCTTGCTATTTTAGCGCCCCGTCCCGTTCTCTCCCAGAGGCTCTCCATGCCCCCGATCCTGCGGCTCTACGAGGATACGCTTTCCGCCGACGGCGCATTCGATGCCGCATTGACCGCCATGCCGCGCATGATCTTCGTGGTGCACGGCGCGGTCACGGTCGCCGAGCGTCTGCTGGGCGATGGCGAAGCCTGGTTCGGCGCGGGCCCGCTCGCGCTCACGCCCGGCAAAGCCGGGGTGACCTGCTGGCGCTTCGAGCTCGGGCCGGCATCGGGTGCGGATGGCGCGGCGCGCGGCCGCGGCGTGGTCTCGCACCAGAAAATGGCGGTCCGGCTCGATATCTTGCCGGCGGGCGATCTCCTGATGCGGGGCGACAGCGTCGGCTTTCCGCCCGGCGGCTGCGCCTATCTGCACACCCATCAGGGTCCGG
>WNFR01002961.1_pt1 | contig 17608 bp, 17 predicted proteins | sample 5400221 | NCBI WGS metagenome assembly WNFR01 (sample SAMN13153357, study PRJNA577476) | soil metagenome | isolation source: 40 cm soil under Madrone tree | place: USA:California | collected 2016-06-14
CCTGGCCACGGCTGTCGCGATTGTGCTTTTTGAGGCAGTTCGACAGCAACGACTCGAGAAAAAGGGGGTTGAATAATTATGAAGCTCCAAATGTCAAAGAACCCAGGAGGCAAATACTTTATGAAAATGTTTTTAGTTTTAACTTGCTGTCTTGCGCTCGCGTCCTTTGCAGGCGCGGCCCAGGAAGAGCAAGGCAATGCACCACCAAAGAAAAAGAACGCGCACGCGGAGCAAGCTTCGCAGCATCCAACCGGCGGGCCAAAATATTCGGGTGGCACCGGACCGGGACGTGCAGTGGGCGCAGGACACGCGGTGGGCACGGGACCGACGATTGGCGCGGGACAGGGGCACGCAGTAGGCGCTGGACCGCAGCTCCACACGCAACGCAACGCATATACGGGAGGGACTCGCAACACATATACGGGGGGAACTCGTACGACATCACGTACCGGAACGAGTTCGCAAACGTTCCAGACCCAGCATTATAACCTCTCCACGAAAACTAGACCCACTTCGGTAGCCCCGGCCGTCACCTTTAGGGCAGGCAATCGCATTCAGGGGAGCCAGACTTGGCAAGGCTCAAACTACACTGCCTTTCGGAGTTACACTTCTCAATGGCACGACCGAAACTGGTGGGGTAGCCGTTACAACCGCATCGTTTTCGTATTTGGCAGCCCATACTACTGGGATTCCGGCTACTGGTATCCTGCGTGGGGCTACGATTCGAATGCCTATTATGCTTATGACGGGCCAATCTACGCTTATAACGACTTGCCGCCTGATCAGGTAATTGCCAACGTGCAAGCCGCGCTCCAAGCGCAAGGGTATTACCAGGGAGAAGTCGACGGTGTTCTCGGACCACTCACTCGTGCCGCGATTGCTAATTATCAGCGCGATCAAGGCCTCTACATAACCTCCGCAATCGATGAGCCAACATTGGCTTCGTTGGGCATGTCGTAATCAAATTGAGATACATCAGAGCGCCGGGACGATTTCCTTGTCTGCGAATCTGAAAGCCTTGCAGCACGTTGAATAAGCACCGACCTCGAAATGTCTAACAACCCGGAAGGAAAAAACTTATGAGAACGTTTCTTGTTTTAATTTGCAGTCTCGCGCTCGCATCCATTGCGCTTGGCGCGGAAGAAGGAAAAGGGAAAAAGAAAGAAGAACCAAAGAAAAAACCAGCGCACGCTGGGCAAGTTTCGCCGACCGGAAAAGCAGCGGGCAAGCCAACAGGAGCGGGTAAGCCAGCGGAATTTGGCAAATCAACCGGAGCGGGCAAGCCAACAGGGGCGGGCAAGCCAGAGAAAGTCGGAAAAGCGACGGGAGCCGGCAAGCCAGCGGAAGTCGGAAAAACAACGGGAGCTGGCAAGCCAGTAGGAGCGGGGAAGGCAACAGGAGTTGGCAAGCCAGAGAAAGTCGGAAAAGCAACGGGAGCTGGCAAACCAGCTGTGGCGGGTGGTGCTGCGGCCACGAAGGTGAAACCTCAGCACTTCAATCTGGCAAATAAACCCAAACCCGAAGTCGCGCCTGCTGTAACGTTTCAACAAAACCGGCGAATTGAGGGAGCCCAAAACTGGCAGGGTTCAAATTATACAGTTTTTCGGAACTACAGATCGGAGTGGCACGATAGAAATTGGTGGGGAAGCCGTTACAACCGCGTCGTCTTTGTGCTCGGTGGATGGTACTACTGGAACGCGGGCTGGTGGTATCCGGCTTGGGGCTACGACTCAGGGGCATATTATCCATATGACGGTCCAATCTACGGCTACAACGACTTGCCGCCCGATCAGGTGATCGCCAATGCCCAGGCCGCACTGCAACAGCAGGGTTACTATCGCGGCGAAGTGGACGGTCTGCTTGGACCGCTCACGCGTGCCGCGGTTGCGGATTACCAACGCGATCACGGACTCTATATAACTTCTGCAATTGATCGGCCGACGCTGTCATCGTTGGGATTAACCTGAGAAGATTCTGGCCTTGAAAAGCCGCCGCGTAGATTCGCGGCGGCTTTTTACGTACTGAAAAGAGCCCATGCACCGGCATCGCGCCAGACACGGCTCTTGTGCTCGTGTCGCGTTTGCGGCAGATAGGACGCGAGCAATACTTGACCAATGCAGGCAGTGACTCCGCAATTGATCGCGCGCGATTTGTTCCAGTCTTTCCGAATGGGCCCGCGGCGAATTGAAGTGCTGCGCGGCATTTCGATGGAGATTGCGCATGGCGAAGCGGTTTTCCTTTGCGGTGCTTCGGGGGCGGGTAAAACGACATTGCTTTACACGCTGGCCGGTTTGGAGCGCCCGGAATCTGGCACGGTGGAATTCGAAGGACGCTTGCTTTACAGCGGCAGCTCGGCCTCGCAGGCGCGCCTGCGCAATCGAAAAATGGGTTTCGTTTTCCAGGGATATTTTTTGCTGCCGGAACTGACTGCGCTGGAAAATGTTTCGCTGCCTGCAATGATTGGAGCAAGATCGACAAGCGAGGCAGCGAAGGAAAGTTTGAAAGCGGTTGGTCTTGCCGAGCGAATGCAGCATTTACCGGCAGAACTCTCCGGCGGTGAACAACAGCGCGTGGCCATCGCGCGGGCGTTGACAAACGATCCGGACATCATTTTTGCGGACGAACCAACCGGGAACCTCGATTCAAAAACTGGCGATGCGATTGTCGATCTTTTATTGAGCGTGGCGCGTGAACGAAACAAAACGCTGCTCGTGGTGACACATGACAAGCGTCTGGCCGCGCGCGGCGATCGCCAATTGCAGATCAAGGACGGAATGTTGCAGTGAAATCATTTGCTGCTTGAATTGCGCAGTGAACCACCGAGATTTTTCTGTGACTATGAAAACTGCAACTGCTGACGGAATGGTGATTGACGAACCACAAACAGAGCAAACGACCGCAAAGCCCGCGGTCAAACCGGCGGTTGAGACGCGCGCGCGTGCGACGTCCGCCGCGAAAGAATGCAAAATCTACATTGACGGGAAATTTTACCCGGAGAAGGACGCAAAGGTTTCCGTGTTCGATCACGGTCTCCTTTATGGCGATGGAATTTTCGAGGGCATTCGTTTTTACAACGGCCGCGTCTTTCGGCTGGAAGAGCATCTCGCGCGGCTCTGGGATTCGGCACGTTCGATTTGCCTCGAAATTCCGATGTCGATGCGGGAAATGACGGATGCGCTCCTCGAAACGATCCGGGAGAACGATTTGCGCGAAGGTTATATTCGTTTGCTGGTCACCCGCGGCGTTGGCAATCTCGGCTTGAATCCGGAGCAATGTAAACGGCCGAGCATAATTATCATCGCGACCACGGTTACACTTTATCCCGAGTCTGTTTATCAGACCGGATTGACGGTGGTGACGTGTGCGACGCGGCGCACGAATCCAGGCGCGCTCAATCCGGCGGTCAAGTCGCTCAATTATTTGAACAACGTAATGGCGCGGATCGAAGGGAACCTGGCTGGCGCGGATGAAGCGCTGATGTTGAATGACGCGGGAAACGTGGCCGAATGCACGGCGGACAATGTTTTCATCATCAAGCGCGGCCAGATTTTCACGCCGCCGATTACGGCGGGAGCCTTGCGCGGAATTACGCGCTCGGTCATTTTCGAGATTGCCGCGGAACTCGGGATGAAAGTTGTGGAAGCCGATATTACACGGCACGATGTTTTCATTGCCGACGAATGTTTCCTCACCGGGACTGCGGCGGAAGTAATTCCGGTCATCAAGGCCGACGGACGCCCGATTGGAAATGGAAAGCCCGGACCGATCAGCGCGCGCATGATCGCTCGTTTCCGGCAATTAACGCGCGAAACCGGCACGCCAATTTATAGTTGAATCCTGACAGGATCGATTCGGCGCGGAAGGTGCTCAACGAGATTCGGGGTTGAATTTTTCACGCGATGTAAGGTCTAATTTAGAGAAATGTTGTGCGACGTTTGCAAATGTAACGATGCGACCGTCTTCCTGACCCAAATTCTGGAAGGCAAGATGCAGAAAGTGAATCTCTGCGACGCTTGCTCGAAAGAAAAAGGCGTGCAGGACCCGACTGGATTCGCGCTCGCCGATTTGCTGCTTGGCATTGGCGCCGCGGAAGAAATTGAGAAGGGTGCGCCGACGCAGAAATGTCCGGTATGCGGTTTCACGCAGGCGGATTTCAAGAAGACTGGGCGGCTTGGATGCAGCGCGTGTTACATCACCTTTGCCGAAGGCTTGAACACGTTGCTCAAAGCGATGCACAAAGGCACCGAGCACGTCGGCAAATTACCGCAACGCGCGCATCGCGTCATGGAATTGAGCGATCGTATGCGCACATTGACCAAGAGCCTGGAAAAAGCCGTCGCCGACGAGAATTACGAGACGGCCGCTTCGCTGCGCGATCAAATCAAACAACTCGAGCACCAGCTCGCCGAGTCGCCATGAAATTCTCCAACGTCATGTCCACCGGCGGAGAATGGCTTCGGGGCGAAGGTCCGCATCATCAAACTGTGATCAGCAGCCGCGTGCGGATCGCGCGCAATCTGCGCGATCGCGCTTTTCCGGGCTGGGCAAAAAAGGCCGAGCGCATGGCGATTCTCGATCTGATCAAGCCGCGTGTAGAAGAGCTTGCTGAAATGCAGGATTCATTTTCGGAATCGCTGCAAGACCTCTCCGCCTTGGAAAAGCAGGTTTTGGTCGAACGCCATCTAATTAGCCGCGAGCACGCTGCCAAAGGGGTTGGGAGCGCGGTGGTGATGAATCGCCGCCAGACGCTCAGCATCATGATCAACGAAGAAGATCATCTGCGGATGCAATCGATCCGCTCCGGTTTGCAACTAAAAGCCGCATTTAAACTGGTCGATAAAGTGGATAGCACGCTCGAGCACAAATTGGAGTTCGCCTACGATCAGCGCCTTGGATATCTCACGGCATGCCCAACGAATGTCGGCACCGGCATGCGCGCTTCCGCGATGTTGCATCTGCCCGGTCTCGTCTTGAGCGAACTGATTAATCAAGTTATTCAAGCGGTGAGCAAAATCGGTCTCGCCGTGCGCGGTCTTTATGGCGAAGGCACAGAGGCGATGGGGAACCTTTTCCAAATCTCAAACCAGACGACCCTCGGCGAAAAGGAAGACGAGATCATCAGTCGCCTGAGTAAAGTGATCGAGACGATCATCGAAAAGGAACACGACGCGCGCCAGGTCTTGATCCAGAAGAAATCGAACACGCTTTGGGACCAGATCGGCCGCGCTTACGGCGTCCTGACCTACGCGCACGCCATGAGTTCGAAAGAAGCGCTCAACTTATTGTCGATCATCAAGCTCGGTGTCGATTTGGGCGCATTCCCGGAAGATCGACGTCTGCCGATAGACGAATTGTTTATCGATACCCAGCCGGCGCATTTGCAAAAAAGCTCGCAGCAAAAATTAAATGCCGAAGAACGCGATTATCTTCGCGCGCAAATTATCCGGGAGCGTTTGAAAGTCTTCCCTAAACCTGATATCAGTAAGATGGCGAGGGAGTCGGATGATGGTTCGACTGCCCGGCCATCGAACAATGAATAATTTTACGCCACGTGCTCAACAAGTCCTGGCGCTTGCTCGCAAGGAAGCCGACCGGTTCAATCACAACTACGTCGGCACCGAGCATCTGCTTCTTGGTCTGATCAAATTGGGGCAGGGCGTGGCGGTGAACGTTTTGCAGAAAATGGGGCTCGATCTCGAGACCGTGCGCATGGAAGTGGAGAAGCAGGTTGGCTCCGGCCCCGAAACCAAAATGGTCGGCAACATCCCGTACACTCCGCGGGTAAAAAAAGTGCTCGCCCTCGCCGGCAAGGAAGCCAAAGCGCTCAATCATTCGTATGTTGGGACCGAACACATTTTGCTCGGCCTTTTGCGCGAAGGTGAGGGTGTCGCCGCGCGCGTGCTCAAGAGTCTTGAAGTCGATATCGAGCGGACGCGGAATGAGATTCTTAAAGAACTTGATCCTAATTTCACTCCGCCGGAGTCCGAGCAGGAAGGCGGCGAGCCGACGAAGAAAGACGTCAAGACGCCCGCGCTTCGTGCATTTGGCCGCGATCTCACCGACTTGGCGAAAAAGGACGAGCTTGACCCGGTAATCGGGCGCCACAACGAGATCGAGCGCGTCATTCAAGTGCTTTGCAGGCGGACAAAGAACAATCCGGTCCTGATCGGTGAAGCCGGTGTCGGCAAGACCGCGATCGCGGAGGGTCTCGCCCAGGAGATTGCCAATGGCAATGTGCCGGAACTATTGCGCGACAAACGAGTGGTCACGCTCGATCTCGCGCTGATGGTTGCCGGAACCAAATATCGCGGCCAGTTCGAAGAGCGCATCAAAGCGGTGATGGATGAAATCCGTCGCTCCAAGAACGTCATTCTTTTTATCGACGAGCTGCACACCATCGTCGGTGCGGGCTCGGCCGAAGGCGCGATGGACGCTTCCAACATTATCAAGCCGGCCTTAAGCCGCGGCGAACTCCAGTGCGTTGGCGCGACGACGATGAACGAATATCGCAAGTACATCGAGAAAGATGCCGCGCTCGAGCGTCGTTTCCAGACGGTGAAGGTCGATGCGCCCACGATTGATGAAGCAATCGAGATTTTGAAAGGTTTGCGGCCAAAATATGAAGCGCACCACAAGGCCAAGCTCACCGACGAAGCGCTCGAGACCGCAGTCAAATTTTCCGAGCGATATATCACCGGCCGTTTTCTGCCCGACAAAGCCATCGACGTCATGGACGAAGCGGGCGCGCGCGCCCGCATCAATGCGATGACGCGGCCGCCTGATGTTAAGGAAATCGAGAAGGAAATCGAAGAGATCCGGCTCGAAAAGGAAGCGGCCATCAAAGCGCAGGATTTTGAAAAAGCGGCTGGCCTTCGCGACCGAGAGAAGCAAACCAAGGAAAAGCTCGATACAATTTTGACCAAGTGGCGCGAGGAGCGCGAAGAAAAGGAAGTCGTCGTCACGGCCGACGACATGATGCACATCATCTCGAAAGTTACGGGCGTGCCGCTCCAGCGAATGGAGCAGGAGGAAATGCAAAAGTTGCTCAAGATGGAGTCGGAGCTGAAACTGCGCGTCATTGGTCAGGACGAAGCGGTCACGGCCATCAGCAAAGCTTTGCGCCGTTCCCGTGCCGACCTGAAAGATCCGAAACGCCCGATCGGTTCGTTTGTCTTTCTCGGGCCGACCGGCGTCGGCAAGACCTATCTGGCGCGCACGCTCGCGGAATTCATGTTCGGCGATTCCGATGCACTCATTCAGATCGACATGTCGGAATACATGGAAAAATTCACCGCCTCACGGCTAATCGGCTCGCCGCCGGGCTACGTCGGCTATGAGGAGGGCGGTCAACTTTCCGAAGCCGTGCGGCGCCGGCCCTATTCGGTTGTTCTCTTCGACGAAATCGAAAAGGCGCATCCGGACGTAATGCATTTGCTTCTCCAGATTCTCGAAGACGGGAAAATTACCGATTCGTTAGGCCGAAAGATCGATTTTCGAAACACGATTATCATCATGACTTCCAACGTCGGTGCCGAGTTGCTCAAGAAGCAAACGGTGATGGGTTTCGGCGCGCCGCGCGAAGGGCACGATTACGATTCAATGCGCGACAAGATCATGGAAGAAACCAAGCGTGTCTTTAAACCTGAGTTTCTCAACCGGCTCGACGAAATCATCGTCTTCCACTCGCTCGGCAAGCCGGACTTGATGCGCATTGTCGACCTTGAGGTGGCGAAAGTGAAAGGCCGGCTCAAGCTGAAAGAGATCGAGATCGTGCTCGACACCGCGGCCCACGAGTTCGTGATCGAAAAAGGTTACGATCCAAATTACGGCGCGCGTCCGATGCGCCGCGCGGTGGAACGTTACCTCGAGGACCCGCTCGCGGAAGAATTGCTCAGAGGCAACATTAAAGCGGGCGACCGCGTTGAGGTCACGGCGGCGGCCGAAGGAAAACTGGCCTTCCACGTGGCCGAGCCTAGTACGACCGCCGCGCCGGCTGGCTGAGTTGTAGTGGCGCTTGTGTCAAGCGCCGAACCGAAACAACCAACGCTTGCGACAAGCGTTTGTAATTACGCTCGCGGGTGCGCGTCCGCGTAGGCTTTCTTTAGCCGCTCGACGGTCACGTGCGTGTAAATTTGCGTCGTGGAAAGACTCGCGTGGCCGAGCAACGCTTGCACGCTGCGCAGATCAGCGCCGCGGTCCAGCATGTGCGTCGCAAAACTGTGGCGCAATTTGTGCGGACTGATCGAAATCGGGATCGAAGTGTGGCGCAGGTAGCGTTTGAGCACGAGCCAGATAGAGCGCGTGGACATTCGTTTGCGAACCTTATTTATAAAGAGCGGCCCGGAATGGACGTTCGCAGCGGCGCGATAATGCGAGATCGCTTCGAGCGCTGGAAAACCAACCGGACAAATGCGTTCTTTGCGGCCTTTTCCGAAGACGCGCACGGACTCGGTATAAGGATCGACATCGGCAACATCGAGATCCGTTAGTTCGCTCAAGCGCAAGCCGCTACTGTAAAAAAGTTCCATAATGGCGACATCCCGCAACGGCATCCAGGCCGGCGCAGCGCGATTCTTTGCGATCATGAGCGGCGCAGCCAGCAGCTCCTCGATTTGCGGTTTCGTGAGCACGAGTGGAAGTTTCTTGCCGATTTTCGGCAATTGCAGCTCGCGCACCGGATCGCGACGCAATTGTTTTCGCTCTGTCAAAAATCGATAGAAACTTCGCAACGCAGAAAACTGCAAGCGAACATATGCACGCGCTTGTGCGCGCTTCATCAGCGCAAACAAATAGTCACGAAAATCGTCCGCCGTGCATTTCTTCCAGGGCGTTTTGTTTTTAACGCGAAAGGCCTCGAGCGCCTCCCGGTATGCCTTGAGCGTGCGCGGCGATGCATTCCTCTCCACCGCGAGATAACGCAAAAACTCCCGAACGAGCGTATCTTTTTGTTTCGAGGCGCTCGCAGCTTTTGTCATGTCGAGCGGAATGACAAATTCGTCACTCCGGCTTTTCGATTTGATAGCGACTTTCCGCCGCCTGGGCACGACCGCTATACTGACTTTTGAAAATTGGCGTCGGGTTCGTCGAGATCAGTTCGTAACCTTTCAAGATAAATTCCGGATAGATGATGTTGCTGGCGGGCTCATAAACTCTGTCGCCGCTGAAGTCGCCGTAGAGTTTGTATTCGTAATTGTTGTCGCTGCCGAACTTCAATTGTTCGCGATCGGGCGCGATTTTTTGGTTTTCATTCAACATCACTAGCTGTGCCGTGCTCCACGGCTGACCCGGCCGGCGTACGTAACCCCAAAACTTGAAGTCCGGTTTGTAGTAACGGCGCCCGATAAAATAATCGCCGGGCGGTTCGGCCTGGATGCTTTGCGCCATCGCAATCTTCGCCTGTTGAATTCCTTCCGGCACAGTTTCGCAACCGGCAAAAAAAAGAACGCCGAGAAAAACCTCGATCCAAGAAAAGAATTTAACCGCGCCCTTCATTAATAAGTCGACGTCTTTTTATCGCAGCTTTTGCGCGACGCGCAAACATCGAGCGTTTCGTTTAATAGGGCGGCGATCTTCGCCGCCAAATTTAGACCCGGCGATCCCTACAATAACGTAAATCGTTGCATCGTTTTCGTCCGCTCGTAAATTCCCCCGAATGATCGAATTGGAAGTTTATGCGACTGGACTGCGGGACTTGGACAAGGTCCTGGAGTTGGATCATCAGCTCGAAGCTATTCCCGGCCTGCGCTACAAAGTCGATAGCAACCACGATCTTGTTTATCTCGAGCTCGACGAACCGACGATTACCGCCAGAGAAATTCGCGCTATCTTCAAAAAACTCGATCTCGATCCGCGCTTTATCGGCGCCATTCCACCGGAGTTGCGCTCAAAATCCAAAACGCAGCCGCTGAGCGTTTGAACCAAGCCCGACGCATCGTCACCGTGCGCTCGTCCACATGATCCTTCGTCTCTTCAACGCGTTAGGGGGGACGTTTCTTTCGTTTCTCCAATATCTCGGCGAAGTCGTGCTTCTGGCGGCGGACACATTTCGTTCGATTTTTACGCACAAGTTCCGTTGGAAGTTGTTTCTCAATCAAATCGTCGAGATTGGCTTGCTCTCGCAGATCGTTGTTGTAATCACGGGCGGCTTCACCGGCGCAGTTTTTTCGGCGCAGACATTCTTCCAATTCAACAAACTCGGCATGGGCTCGGCTACTGGCGCAGTCGTTTCAGTTGCGATTTGCCGCGAACTTGGCCCGGTCCTTACAGCGTTGATGGTGGCGGGTCGGGTCGGCGCAGCCATGTCGGCCGAGATCGGCACCATGAAAGTGACTGAGCAGATCGACGCGTTGCGCGCGCTCGCGGTTTATCCGACCGATTATCTCGTCGTGCCACGCGCTCTCGCCATGATGATTTCAATGCCCCTCCTAGTGGCCGAGTGCATCGCTGTCGGCATTGCCGCCGGATATTTTATCGCAATTTTTCTGCTTGAAATTAACGGCACTTACTACATGGCCAACATGGTGCGCTGGACGCGGAACCGGGACATCATCATGGGCTTGTCGAAAGCGTTCTGTTTCGGAATTCTGATTGTCTTCATTAGTTGTCACAAGGGATTGACCGCGCGCGAGGGCGCGGTCGGCGTGGGTCGCGCCACGACTGAGGCGGTGGTGAACAGCTCGCTCGCAGTCCTGATTTGCAATTTCTTTCTCACGATGCTGCTCAACATCATTTACCCGGCGGGCTATCAATGATCGAAACATCCGCATCGCGCAAATTGTGACGACGTCATCGCAAAATCGACAGGTTGATTCAATGGTTGAGGTGCGCGGCCTCGTAAAGCGCATTGGCCAGCAGGATATTCTGCGCGGAGTCGATCTCGATGTGACCCGCGGCGAAACGCTGGCCATCATTGGGCGCAGCGGCGGCGGAAAAAGCGTGTTGCTCAAACATTTGGTCGGATTGATGAAACCGAATGCAGGACAAATCTGGATAGAAGGGCAAAACATCATTGCCCTGAACGAGCGACAACTGGCCATGATTCGCCCGAAGATCGGCATTCTTTTTCAGGGGGCGGCTCTTTTCGATTCGATGACGGTGGAAGAAAACATCGCTTTTCCGTTGCGTGAGGCGGGTGAACGCGACCCGAAAGTGCTCCGCGAGAAAGTGCATCAAATGCTCGAGGTAATGGAACTGCAAGGCCAAGAAGAGAAAATGCCGGTGAATTTAAGCGGGGGAATGAAAAAGCGCGTTGGCCTCGCGCGCGCCATCGTCCGGCGCCCATCGTGCATTCTTTATGACGAGCCAACTTCAGGACTCGATCCTGTCGTGTCGGACAGCATCAACCGGTTGATCCGGCGGTTGCAGGAACGGTTTGGTGTGACGAGCATTGTCGTGACCCACGACATGAAAAGCGCGTTCGACGTGGCCAATCACATTGCTTACTTGCACGAAGGCCTGATTTATTTTTACGGCACACCTGGCAAGCTTCAGCAAACATCCGATCCGATTCTGCAAGATTTCTTGCAGGGCCGCTCGGAGAGAGAGGAGTAGTAGCAGCGCTCGCTGCAGCGGGTGCCTTTACACCCGCGCATCTTGCGAAAATATGGTTAAGATCGACAATCTTCTTCAGCAATGAATCGGCACGAACGAGGTTTGGAATTTAAAGTTGGCGCATTTGTTTTTGTCGGATTGGCCATGCTGGGCGCGCTGGTCGTGCAATTTGGCCGGCTCGGCGAGGGCTTTAAAACTTATTATCCGCTCACCATTCGCTTTACTGATGCGAGCGGACTCTTAAAAGGGTCCGATGTTTTGCTCGCAGGTGCGAAAATTGGAAAGGTCTCCGGAGGTCCGCGGATGGTTCGCGAAGGCAATGGCGTGGATGTGCCGCTAAAGATTTATGATTACATCAAAGTTCCCGAGGGGAGCAAGTTCACGGTGGGCAGCTCCGGCTTGCTCGGCGACCGCTTTGTCAACGTGACCATGCCGGCCGGACAACCGAAGACGTACATCCAGCCGAATACCTACATCAGCGGTGCGCGGGAAACCGGACTTGATGATCTCACGCGTAAAGGTGGTCAGGTCCTGGATGATCTTCACACGACGGTTAACCGCTTAAATGAGGAAACGCTGTCGCCGGCGAACATGAAGAACTTGAAGGCGAGCATCGAGCATTTGAGCGAAACGACTGGCGCGCTTGCGGAATCGTCCAAGAAGCTCGACGGCGTGATCGAGAAAGCCGATTCCACGATGGATTCGACCAAAAAAGCGGCCGACGATTTACAAAAGGCGATTTGGGCCGCGACGCAGGGGAAAGGCCTGCTCGCCGCTCTTCTCACTAATCAGGAACTGGCGAATGATTTGCGCGCTCTTATCAGCAACTTGCGCGCGCACGGCGTTTTGTTTTACCGCGACAGCGCCGCCAAGATCGAGACGAACGCCCGCGAGCAGACAAAACCGGCCCGTAAAACTGGAGGACGCTGATGACGCCGTTGCTTACGGTTAATTTGCTCCGCGTTCTCTTTGTAGCCTTTTGCGCGGCGATAGGCGCGATCGCCTCTTCTGAACTGGAGGGAGGCATGTGGCCTGGAGTCGTTCTCGGTCTGATTTTGGGTTTAGTGGTCGTGCTGATCGATCGGTTGCTCAAGGGATTTTCGCTGCGCGCATTTTCCTCGGCCACCTTGGGCCTGCTCCTGGGATGGATCTTCGCCAAACTCCTTTCCGCCTCGCAGATTTTGATTTATCTGCCGCCCACCACGCAATGGGCGATCGGTTTGGTGGTTTATTGCACGTTCGGTTATCTCGGCATGATGCTGGCCATGCGCAGCAGTCGCGATGAGTTTTCGCTCATCATCCCCTATGTCCGTTTCGCTCGCGAAACTACCCAGCATGAGCCGCTCGTTCTCGATACCAACGTCATCATCGACGGACGCATTGCCGACCTTTGCGCGACCGGTTTTCTCAGTCGCTCGCTGATCGTGCCTCGATTTGTCCTGGGCGAATTGCAGGCGCTCGCCGATTCGCGTGATCCGACCAAACGCGAGCGCGGCCGGCGCGGCCTCGAAATTTTGAACGAGCTTCAACGCTCGCGCGAAGTGGAATTGACCATTCACGAGAGCAGCGCTGGTGATAATGTCGATCTTGCTGTGGATGCCCGCCTGGTACGCGCAGCGAAGGTCTTGCAAGCGAGCTTGCTCACCAACGACCAGGCGCTTTGTCAGGTAGCGCGGCTCCAACAAGTGCCGGCGCTCAATCTTTCCGATCTCTCTCGCGCGCTGCGTCCGGTGTTCGTTGTCGGCGATGAAATCGAGCTCGCTCTCCTCAAGGAAGGTCGCGAGCAGCATCAGGCTGTCGGTTATTTACCCGATGGCACTATGATCGTGGTCAATCACGCCCGCGCGCATCTCGGTAAGACGGCCACAGTGGTTGTTTCCAGCGCCCTGCAAACCACCGCCGGCCGCCTCATCTTTGCTGAGTTGAAAAACGGAGCGAAAGTGACTTGAATTAGACGAAGAATCTTCGCCTTTAATTCCGAACTATTCGCCTAATCAAAATGACTGACGAAGAGCGTCTGCGTTATTCGCGCCATCTCATCATGCCGGAAGTAGGCTTGAAGGGACAACAGCGTTTTAAGGCGGCGCGCGTTTTATGCATCGGGGCGGGCGGTCTCGGTTCGCCGGCGGCCCTTTATCTTGCGGCCGCCGGTGTCGGCACGATTGGACTTGTCGATCTTGACAATGTCGATCTTAGCAATCTGCAACGGCAAATTCTGCACGGCACAAAGGACGTTGGCCGCAAGAAATTGGCGTCGGCCCGCGACCGTCTGCGCGAAACTAATCCAAACATCGAGCTCGAATTGCATGATTGCCGATTCACCAGCGAAAACGCGGCCGATCTTGTCGCGCGTTACGACGTCGTCATCGACGGCTCGGATAATTTCCCGACGCGCTACTTGTCGAACGACGTTTGCGTTTGGGCGCAAAAACCGAATGTCTACGGCTCGGTTTTCCGATTCGACGGACAAGCCACCGTGTTTGCGCCGCATTTGGGCGGGCCGTGTTACCGTTGTCTGTTCCCGGAACCGCCGCCTGCGGGAAGCGTTCCGAATTGCGCGGAGGCAGGTGTGCTTGGAGTGCTGCCCGGAATCATCGGGACGATCCAGGCGACAGAGGCGATCAAGTTGATTCTGGGCATGGGCGAATCGCTGGTCGGGCGCCTGCTGCATTTTGACGCACTTAAAATGATGCTCCGTGAATTCAAGGTGCGGCGCGACCCCTGTTGCCCGGTCTGCGGCGATTCGCCGACAATTGCCGAGCCGATCGATTATGATCAATTTTGCTCCGGCGGCCCCGGCGTGGATGAACCGATTTCGACCATTTCTGTTCGCGATTTGAAACAAAAGCTGGCTAAGAACGGCTCTCTTGTGCTTGTCGATGTAAGAGAGCCGTTCGAGTACGAAATCGCACATATTGAAAACTCCAAGCTCATACCGCTGGCCGAACTTGCCGCGCGTCTGGGCGAACTCGACCGCACGAAGGAAATTGTGGCCATTTGCCACACCGGCGCACGCAGTGCACATGCCGTGCAACTGCTGCAAAGCGCGGGATTTTCTCGAACGTCCAATCTCAAAGGCGGAATCGGAGCGTGGGCGAACGAGATCGATCCGACGATGCAAAAGTATTGACTGGTGTAGGCGGCCGTCCTCAGCCGCAATTTTTGAGATCTGCGCGCGAGGATACGCACATCTACGCCATTATTTGAGCACCGTTGCCAACTCCGCCGTGCTCGGCACATCATTCCATTGCCGCAAGAGCTTGCCGTCTCGGCCAAAGACAAACACACGAAAATCCGATGATCCGGCCTGCTCACCGAGTTGGGACGTCGCCGTTCCGTCAAAATCGGCTACGGCGAAGATGTCGCGTCGCGCATCACGCGCCAACTTCTTCGCGTTATATCGGCGCTGAAGCAGTTTTGCTTCGGCATCGAGGCGCCGGCGCACCAACATCGTTGCGATGAATCGCCCCGCCCGGGTGCGTTTCTGGTTGAAATTGATGACCGTGATCATCCGGTAGGTTGGATTGCCGAGGCAATAATCGGGAACATGATCGCCGACCGCGTGTACCCTGGCCGCATCGGACAGAGCTGCCAAAACAACAACGGTGACATGACCGTCAATGGTGGAAAACATGTGCCCATCGACATCGGCAAAATTAAGGGAGTAAATTTGGCCATCAAGAAGAGTTGCGCGCAGTTGCATGGCACAACTAAAGGAGACGAAGCTGATGAAGAAAAAGAATTGAAATGCGCGGCGTCTCACTATTAAGCACCTTGGCAAGATGAGAGTTCCTGACAAGTTCCCGAACCCCGCCGCCAGGCCAAATCGGACAGTCTCAAGACAAGCGCATGCTGTGGCCGGCATTCTGTTATCGATCTTTCTCGCCTGCATTTCATCCGGCTGCGCTCGAATGATGACAACGCGCTATGCACAACTGGCCAAAGATGCGGAGGCGAAAGCGGCCCAGGGCGATTTTCTGCGCGCAATCAATCTTTACGAAGCCGCACTCGATGACAGCCCGCGATGCGCAGAGATTCATTACAAGCTCGCGCTTCTTTACGACGACAAGATGAACGACCCACTCAACGCGCTCCATCATTTTAAGCGCTATCTCACGCTGAGCCCAAACGGGCCGCATTCCAATGATGTAAAGACTTGCATGAAGCGCGACGAAATCTCGCTGGCCACGAGCTTGTCGGGCGATTCGATCGTAACGCGGACGGAAGCAGCCCGGTTGAGAAACGAAAACCTTAATTTACGGAAGCAATTGGAGGACCGTTCGTTAAAACAGCGAGGCACGCCGGATCATGTGCCGTCGCACGATTCGAATTCCGAGAAAAGCGCGACTGGGAAATCCCGCGAGCAAACCTATCGTGTCCAACCAGGGGACACGCTCGTGTCGATTTCGCGAAAGTTCTACAAATCGCCCTCGCGCTGGAAAGAGATTCTCGACGCGAATAGAAAAAAGATCGATGATCCTGAGAAGTTGAGGGCCGGCCAAAACCTAATTATTCCGTAACGACCGCAGGCGGCGCCGGCTCGCACTAGATAGACAATCAAAAGCGAAAAGACATCAAATAGGATGGCAAGGCTGATCATGCGCATCGCGCCCGACGTGGGCTGGCTACCGGTAAGTTTTGCGAATGTTTATTTTATTGGAAGGGCCGGTGGAAAATGGGTGTTGGTCGATGCAGGCATGCCGGGTCGTGCGAACGAGATTATGGAAGCAGCCGAAGCCCGTTTCGGGGCCGGTTCGCGCCCGGAGGCGATTCTTCTCACCCACGGTCATATGGATCACGCCGGATCAGCGCTCGCATTGGCGGAGCGATGGGACGTGGCGATCTATGCACATCGCCTCGAGATGCCTTATTTGACGGGTAAATCAGTCTACCCTCCGGCCGATCCGACGGTGGGCGGCGCGATCGCGTTTCTCTCTCGTTTTTTCCCGACGCAGTTACGTGACCTGGGAAAAAGCGTGCGGGAGTTGCACTCGGGGAAAGTGCCTGGAGCGACAGGTTGGCAATGGCTGGCAACGCCGGGACACTCGCCCGGCCATGTTTCATTCTTCCGGCCAACGGACCATGTGCTCATAGCTGGCGATGCCTTTGCTACCATAAACATGGATCGGTGGAGCGGGTTGCTCACCGGAAAGCAAGTGCTCGCCCGCGCCGGTTCGCCTTTGACATGCGACTGGCAGGCCGTGCGCTCGTCTCTGGAAGAATTAACGAATCTGCGGCCAAATGTGATTGGATGCGGACACGGCATTCCCATGTGCGACGCTGAGCTACCAGCGCGAATGCAAAGGTTTGTCGAGCGATTCCGCGCTCCCAGGACTGGTCGTTATGTTAGACGTCCGGCCAGGACAGATGAGGACGGCATTGTCGATCTTCCGCCTGCTCCGTTCGACCCTGTGCCTTTGATGACAGCGGCTTCACTGCTCCTGATCGGGATTGCCCTCGGCTCGGGATATCTCGATAAAACCGAGAGATAATTTACTCGCTGGCACCAACGCCGTCGGTCAGACGGACCTCAAGTCTCCACTATTGCAAGTGCCTCGGCGGCGATGAGGAGATCACGGTCCGGTTAATCACTGCGTCGCGATCTGCTCTTAACCGGCCAGAGGCGTCGATCCGACTGAAACTTTTCAAATTATTCGTGCTCTTCCCCGCCGGAATCGTAATCTTTCCGCCAGGACTGGGAGCAGCACCATCGAGCAAGGAGAGCAACTGGTCCGTGCTGCTTATGTTGATTGCGGTGCCGGTCATCTTTCCACTGGTGGTTTTGAGGTTACTATTATGAATCTTGCCTGAGGACGTGACGTTGGTGCTGCTCGTGACAGTCGTGGGCGCGACCGGAGGATCATCGAATGGAGGCGCGCTCGCGAGTGGTATTGGAGTGCTGGCACCGGCGCCGGCAAACATGCCGTTGGTCGAGTCGTTGCCGCCAGACGTCGCCGCATAATTAGCATTGTTGGTGTAAACAGTGGCTGGATTGATACCACCAATGGTGACCACAACATCGTTAAAAATGGTGACCGAGTTCGCCGCCAGAGTCTTT
>WNFR01017604.1_pt1 | contig 17608 bp, 14 predicted proteins | sample 5400221 | NCBI WGS metagenome assembly WNFR01 (sample SAMN13153357, study PRJNA577476) | soil metagenome | isolation source: 40 cm soil under Madrone tree | place: USA:California | collected 2016-06-14
CCTTCACGACGGCTTTCCACACTCCGCCGAAAAAACCTATGTCGATTTCAACCGCTGCGGCACCCCGCTCAGTGAAATCGTCTCCGAGCCGGACATGCGCACGCCCGATGAAGCCTACGCATACCTCACCACGCTCCGCCAGATTTTGCTCTACACCGGTGTCAGCGACGTCAATATGGAAGAAGGTTCGCTCCGCTGCGATGCCAACGTCAGCGTCCGCCGCCGCGGGGCCACCGAATTCGGCACCAAGGTGGAAGTAAAAAATCTCAACTCGTTCCGCTATCTCGCCAAAGCCCTCGAATACGAAATCGAACGCCACATCGGCATCATCGAATCCGGCGGCCGCATCTCCCAGGAAACGCGCCTGTGGAATCAGGCCGCGAATCGCACCGATTCCATGCGCTCCAAGGAAAAGGCCCACGACTACCGCTATTTCCCGGAGCCCGATCTCCTGCCAGTCCACGTCAGCCTGGCCTGGCGCGATGAAGTTCTCCGCTCGCTGCCCGAACTCCCCGCCGCCAAGCGCTCCCGCTTCGTTTCCGTTTACGGCATCACGCCATACGACGCCGAAGTCCTCACCGGCTCGCAAGAGCTCGCCGATTATTTCGAATCGGTCGTGAAAGCCGGCGCTCCCGGCAAAGCCGCTGCCAACTGGATGCAGACCGAGCTTCTCCGCCGCCTCAACGACTCCGGCAAGGAAATCACCGCAAGCCCGGTCAAGCCCGCCGCGCTCGGCGAACTGGTCTCTCTCGTTGACTCCGGAAAGATCACCGCCGCCGTCGCAAAAAAAGTATTCGCCACTATGTTTGAAACCAGCCGCTCTGCCGCCGAAATCGTCGCCGCCGAAGGTCTCGGCGCGCAGGTCGCGGACGACACCATCGAAAAGGCCGCCCGCGAAGTCATCGAAAAAAATCCCGACAACGTCGCTAAATTCAAATCCGGCAACGAAGGCGTCTTCAAATTTTTTGTCGGTCAGGTAATGAAGGCCACCAAAGGCCAGGCCAATCCACAAGCGGTCAACGACATCGTCCGCCGCCTGCTCTCTTAGCATTTGTAATGGCCCCGACCGGGTCGGGGGCGCTTCATGGCCACCAGTTGGTCGATCACTATCCCAGGAGAACGAGTCCATGCTCAAAATCGGCGACAAAGCTCCCGAATTCACCCTTGCTTCCGACGGCGGAAGGCAGCTCTCTCTAAAAGATTTCAAGGGCCGCCGCGTTCTGCTCTTCTTTTTTCCGAAAGCGAATACTCCGGGTTGAACTGTCGAAGCGTCCGAGTTTCGCGACGCAAAAACGAAGTTCGATAAGCTGAGTGTCTCCATCCTCGGAGCTAGCGCCGATCCCGTGAAGGCCCTGCAGAATTTCAGCGACAAGTGGAAGCTCAATTTCCCGCTGCTCAGCGACCCCATGCACAAGATGATCGAATCCTACGGCGCGTGGCGCGGCAAGAAATTCATGGGCCGTTTGTTCAAGGGAATTATCCGCAGCAGTTTTCTGATTGGCCCCGACGGCAAAATCGAACAGATCTGGGACCCCGTCAGGGCCAAAGGCCACGCCGCCGAAGTCCTCGCCCATCTCCAGGAATTGAATTGAAATTTGGCAGGGCGAGACTTGTCATCCTGAGCGCATCCGATAAGGTCCGGTGTTGGGACTCCGGTGCAATTTACCGGAGATGCGCGAAGGACCTCAACGTAAACGGCGAGAAAATCTCGCGAACGCATCGTGCCTAAACTTCCACCCGCAACTCTTCCCCCGCAGGCTCAATCATCATATTGTCAATCAACCGCGTCTTCCCCAAATACACCGCCAGCACCGCGTAGCACCGCCGCGCCACCCGCACCACCGGCTCAAAAGTCTCCGCATCCACAATCTCCGCGTAATCCACGCGCGCCCGTGGTTCGCTCGCCAGCACTTTGCCCATCGCCCGTTGCAACTCCAGCGAGTCGCGCACACCCGCCGCAATCTCCTTCTCCGCCGCGCGCAACGCCCGATGCAACACGGTCGCCGCCATGCGGTCTTCCCCCTTCAAATACGCATTCCGCGAGCTCATCGCCAGCCCATCCGCCTCGCGCACGATCGGGCACACCACAATCTCCGTATCCATATTCAGATCGCGCACCATCTGCTGCACAATCCGCACCTGCTGCGCATCCTTTCGCCCGAAATACGCGAAGTGTGGCTGCGCAATCTCCAGCAGCTTCAGCACCACCGTGGAAACACCGCGAAAATGTCCCGCGCGCGACCTGCCTTCCAGCCGCTCGCTAAGCCCCTCCACATGCACATAGGTAGAAAATCCAGCCGGATAAATTTCTCCCGCCTCCGGCAGAAACAGTCCATCCACCTTCGCCGCGGTCAGCTTCTCCACGTCCGCTTCCAGAGGCCGCGGATACCGCGACAAATCCTCATTCGGCGCAAATTGTTTGGGATTCAGGAAAATCGAAGCGTACACCGGCGAGCATTCCCGCCGCGCCCTCTCCACCAGCGCTAGGTGCCCCGCGTGCAGCGCCCCCATCGTCGGCACCAGCCCGATGGTCCGTTGCTCCAGCCGCGCCGCCCGCGCCCTCTCTTTCATCCAGGCAACTGTCCGAATCGTTTCCATCCGCGCTAAGCGCCCGCCGCCGTGGCGCGTTCCCGGTAGAAATGCATCAAGTCCGTCAGCTCCGGCTGTGCGCCCAATTGCCGCAAAAGTGTCGTCACCTGGCCCCGGTGATAGCTTCCATGATTCACAAGATGCTGCATCGATTGCCAAAGCGGGTTGCGGTAGACACCAAACTTAAGCGTTTTGTACTCCATCACCCGGTCCAAATCTTCCTGCGTCAAAGAGCCCACAAATCCAAGCAGCCGCGCCTCAAGCCCTGCCCACTTCTCCTGCAAACTTGCCACATCCTGAAATTCCGTCACATCCGGAAGCGAAGCCGGCGACCGCCCCTGAAACCGCTCCAGCCATACCCATTCCCCGCCGTAAATATGAGCCGCAGTGTCCCGCAAAGAACCGAAGCTCGAGCCCATCGGCCGCAAGAACTCTTCCTGTTTGACCGCCGCGACCGCTCCTAGCATTCTCCGGTCGGCCCAGGCGTTGAATTCATACAGCAAAGCCATCTCGTTCGGGGTCATGCCGCGCCTCCTTCCGCAAATTATTTTGATTAGATTTTCGAGACACGCGAAACCCTAACGTGGCCCGCAGAAATGAGAAAAGATCCGCTCAGCGGGCGATGCGAATGGGCTTTCCTGTCTTGATCGCACCCGGCGCGTGATAGGATTCCGCATCCGAAGGAAAACTTCCACCCTGCACGTCCGCGCAGTATTCGCGCACGGCTTGCGAAATCACTTCGCCCACATTCGCATAACGCCGCGCAAACTTTGGCGGCTCCTGAAACGTCAGCCCCAGTAAATCGTGCAGCACCAGGATCTGCCCATCGCAATCGGGTCCCGCGCCGATTCCGATCGTCGGAATCCGCACATTCTTGGTAATTTCCGCCGCCAGTTCACGCGGAATTCCTTCCAGCACAATCGCGAACGCTCCCGCCGCTTCCACCGCCCGCGCATCGCGCAGCAACTGCTCCGCGCCGCCCGCGGTTTTGCCCTGCACCCGATATCCGCCCATCGCATTCACAGACTGCGGCGTCAATCCCACATGACCCATAACCGGGATCTCCGCTTCCGTCAGCCGCGCAATCACTTCCAGCCGCCGTTCGCCGCCTTCCACCTTCACGGCTTCCGCACCTGCCTCTTTCACAAAGCGCACCGCATTCTTTAAAGCCTCGTTCACGTCGCCTTGGTACGTGCCAAATGGCATGTCCGCCACCACCAGTGCCCGCTGCACGCCGCGCCGCACCGCCTTCGTGTGGTGCAGCGACTCCTCCATCGTCAGCGGCAGCGTGCTTTCATACCCCAGCACCACCATTGCCACCGAATCGCCCACCAGCACCACGTCCACCCCGGCCTCGTCCATCAGGCGAGCCGTCGGATAGTCGTATGCCGTCAGGCAAGTGATTTTCTTCTTGTTTGTGGAATCCGCAGCCAAGGACTTCCGCTGCAGCAATTCGGGAACGGTCACTTTCGCACTGTTCCCATTCGGAATGACGCTCATGTCGGCCTCCGGTGCCGTTCCCTAAACTCGGGATACAGCCCTCGCGCGAACACCCTAACTATAACAAATTGTGATGCAAGTCACCATAATTTGTGATGCTCGGCATTACTTTTCCGTCCCAACCTTTACCACCCGCTGCCCCAGGTTCCATCCGCGCAACCCTATGCTGACTGCTTCTGTCGCCGCCGTTTTCTGGTACTGCACAACCACCTCTTTCTTTTCCCCCGGCAGCAGCGAAACATAGTTATCGCCGTAATATGCCGGCAGCACCCGCGTTTTGCCATCCGCCTCCAGCAGCGTCAATTTCAATTCAATCGCCGCCGTGCTTCCCACATTCTCCAGCACAACCTTCACGCGCTGTTCGTCACCGTCGGCAGCCGTTCTCACCATCGTCTTGATCTGTGCCTCTCCCAGCCGGTTTCACGCGCTGTTCGTCACCGTCGGCAGCCGTTCTCACCATCGTCTTGATCTGTGCCTCTCCCAGCCGGTTCAACTTCCGGTAATCCGCGCTCGTTCCGCCCATCCAGTAAAAATTGTCCGACATCAGTTTTCCGCTAGAATCACGCAACTCCAATTTCACCAGCGCCACGTTCTCTTTCAAAAATGGCGCCAAGTCCAGCGTGAAAAAATCCGTGGTCCCGCTCGCAGCATCCTTCTTCTCCTCATGCTCCGCCAGCAGCTTGTTCTCCAGCGAATAAACGCGCGCGCGTGCCGTCAGACCCGACTTGGTATCCGGCAGCGAATTGGCCACCTCCACGATGTAATTCGAAGGGTCCAGCTGCACGTGCACCATCTCGCTCGCCTTCTTCACCGCATAGAACGACGCCTGCGTGTCGTAATCCGAGCTCAAAATCTGCCACGTCGAACTCGGCCAAGCCGGCTGCGTCATCCACAGCATCCGCCCGGTATTCGGGGCCCACAGATGCGCGTTCATCCCCTCAAACACCGCGCGGTGCTGCACGTAGTTGAACATCTGCGCCTTCCGCTCAAAATCCTCCAGGCTCGTCGGCGCGCCAAACTCCTTTTCCATCTCCGCCATGAACGGCGTCATGTCTCCGTTCGCGCTCTGGTGCCAGTCGTGATACGCCCAGTTGTCGCTGATCGGCCACCAGTCCTCCCGCGGAATCCACGCCCGCCAGTTCTCCAGCGTCGGAAACGATGGCGTCCCCGTCTCCACCGAAAATCCATGATTCAGCATCGTGAAATACAGCTTCGGCTCCACGTATTTGTAAGGCCCGCTGTTCTGCAAATTCACCTGGTTCGAAGTCGGCGTGTAATACCGCGTTCCATCCACCGTCCGCGTCAATTCCTCCAGCCCCTGGTTAAGGATCGGTTGCGGCACGCCTTCATTTCGCCCGCACCACACTGCAATCGACGGGTGATTCCGGAAACGCGAAATCGTGTCCCGCGCATTTTCCAGGAATAGCCCCGGGTCCTCGGGTTCGATGTTGTAGTTCTGCGTCGAAGCCCAGAAGTCGTTCCACACCAACAACCCGTACTCGTCGGCAAGCTGAAAGAAAACCTCTTCCGTGCTCTGTCCAACCCAGTTCCGGATGATGTTCACGTTCGCGTCGCGGTGCAGCCTGAAAAACGGCTCCAGGCGCTCTCGCGAAACGCGCTTCAGCATATCGTCCATTCCCCAACTGCCGCCGCGCGCCGCGATCCGCACGCCGTTCACCTTGATCGTCAGGTAGGGCGTCGCCCGCGTATCTTCAAGGCGCTTCACCGCGGCCGATTTCTCCGCTCCGGGTTTCAGCGAAGCCACCCACGACTTCCAGCTGTCCCTCCACTCCTCCGGAAAAATCGATGGAAACGGGTCCGGCGACGGCACATTTCGGATGCCCGTATGCGTCACATCCACAATCTGCTCTTGCTTTGCCCGTGCCGTCGTCGGTGAAAACTCCACGCGCTCCAAATGGCCGGCACTGTCGAGCAGGCTCAGCTCATACGTGAGTTCCCGAATCCCGAATCGCACTTCTTTGGCATCCGATTTCTTGCCGTCTACCGTCACCGCAAGCTTCAGCGTGTACAGCTCTGGCTTTCCATATCCGTTCGGCCACCACAATCGCGGGTGCGCCACTTTCAGTTGTGTGAACTCCGAAGAGGCTAACGTCACCGTATTCTTCCCCGGCCCAAGGGAAACCGTCTTCGTCACCTTCACACTGTCAAACGACGCCTCCAATGTCCCGCCCACGATTGCGCCCGTTTTGTTCTCGAGCGGCACCGCAATCTCCACGTCCGCCGAACTGGTCTCCGGCAGCGGCAATTTCGTCACCACCTGCGCGTCGCCAATCCTCACCCCACCCGTCGCCCTCACCGTGACCGGCTGCCAGATGCCTGTGTCGCGGTCCCGGATCGACGGAATCCAATCCCAGCCTTCCGTGTCCACAAACGTCGGGCCATCCAGGCACATCATTCCGCCATTTTCTCCGGGCCCCGCCTTTATGCTCTGCTCATGAGGAATTCCCGGATGCGGCGGAGGTGAAACGCGCACCGCAAGCACATTCGTTCCGCCAGCTTTCATCGCATCCATCACGTCAAACACGCCGCGAATAAACGCGCCCTTGATTGTTCCGATCTGCTTCCCGTTCAGCCAAACTTCCGCCCCGTAGTTGATTCCCTCAAACGTCAAGGTCAACCGTTGTCCCTTCCAATCGGTTGGCGCCGTAAACTCGCGGCGATACCAATAATCCTGCTTGTTCAAACTTTCAGGAATCGCCAGGTTGTTCAGCCCGTAATCGGGATCGGGGTAAACGCCCTGATCGATCATCGTCGTCAGCACCGTTCCCGGCACCGTCGCGTCCCACCAGCCATTCGTCGCAAATCCATTTTGCGAAATCACGTCGCCACTCGCCGAAATCTCCGGAGCAGGCCGCAGCTTCCATCGCCCGGAAATCGTCCACTCATTCGGACTCTTCGCTTCGATCCCCAGCTTCGATTCGCTCACCGCTTTTTTCTCCGGCCCCGAAAAAGCCGCCTTCGATCTCGGCATCGTGTCCGGATCCTGCGGCGCGCGGTAACCCGCCTGCCCCTGCGTCTGCACGGGCCACGGCTTCGAGCCCTCTTCATAGACGACCGCCGCAAAATTCACCGGATTCCCGTAAATTTCCTTCAATTCCTCGCCAGTCAACGCACGCCGCAACACTGTCAGCCCGGCAATCTTTCCCGCAAAATGCCGGTTCTCCTGCGCGGGAAACTGCGCCGGCGCAATCACCAGCAGCGGACTGATTCTTCCTGCATCCACCTTCCCATTTGCCACCTTCGCGCCATTCGCATAAATCTGAACGTCCTGTCCGTCAAATGTTGCCGCGACGAATTGCCACTTTCCCGGCGCAAGCTCGGCCGTCCCGGAAAAAGTTAGGTCCTTACCTCCCCAATAAAATAGCTTCTCTCCATCCACTCCCAGGTAATGCGAGTATTCCTCCCCCGGGTCTCCCACACCCGCGATCAGCACCGCACCCCTCGGCGCCTCGTCCATCCAGACCCACGCATGCAAACTCCACGGCGAATCGGCTCGCAGCACCGTATCGCCCTTCACCAGATGCATTTTCAACTCATCTCCGCCCGCCAGAAACGTGCCGTTATATGGCCCGTAGTAGGGAGGGTCGTTCGTGGGAATATAAATCTGGCCATACGTCTGCCCAGCGCAAAAAAGCGCGGCCGCAAACATCATCACGACAGCAAATTTGGTTTTCATGGTGATCCGATTGTTTTCGCCAGGAGGCTTTGGTTTGCTCCCGGAAAATAGTTCCACACTATCGGCATCGTTGAAAGGCATTTCCTCCGCCGTTCCCCGCGGAACGAGGCCTGAGGATTATTGTGCGGAAGACTTCGCCGGCGCCTGCGCGCGCCCCTTCCACTGCCCGCCGCGCCCCAGCCAATATCTCACCGCGGAAACCCAGGTCGCATACGTGTAAAAAGCCGCCGCCACCGGCAACGCAGCTGCCCACAGCGGCGACATCCGGTAAAACCGCACCGTCGGCAAATATGTGATCGCCATCAACGCCCACGCCGCCAGTCCCAATCGCCAAACCACCGGCCGCGCGCTGAACGTGAAAATCACCGGCAGCAGATACGTCACGAACATTCCCAGCACCGTCCCTGTCAGCAGCAAACTCGAATAGCCAAGTTGCGTGAACGCAGTCCGCGCAATCAAATCTCGAATCTCCGTGAACGATGTATACGTCCGCAGGCTCACGCTTTTCCGGGTCAACCCCATCCAGATTCCGCGGCCCGTTCGCTTCACCGCCCGCGCCATCGTGCAGTCGTCGATCACTTCGCCTCGAATCGCCGCCAGTCCGCCAATCCGCTCCAGCGCCGCGCGTTTCAGCAAAATGCAACCCCCCGCCGCGCCAGCCGTCTTCCATCTCCTGCCAGCAGTCCAGCTTGGCGGATAAAGTTTCAGGAAAAAATAAAGGAAGGGCGGAATCAACAGGCGTTCCGGCAAAGAGTTCACCTGCGCTAGCGCCATCAACGAGACCAGGTCCAGGTTGTCTTTCTCCGCGCGCTCAACCAAGCGGCGCAATGTGTCCGGCGCGTGCTCGATATCGGCGTCCGTGAACCAGAAATAATCCGCCTCTTGCGCCACCGAACTCTCGACACCTTGGTGCATCGCCAGCAGTTTTCCGGTCCAACCGCTTTCCAGCGCCGCCCCCTGCAAAATCAAAACTCGCTCACTGGCTCCCGCTCGCGCAGCCGCCTCTCGCGCCAGCGATCCGGTTCCATCCTCGCTCTGGTCGTCCACCACCGCCACACGCAGTTCGCCGGCATACTCCTGCTTCGCCAGCGATTCCACCGTCCGCGCAATGAACTCCGCCTCGTTGCGCGCCGGAACAATGGCGGCCACGCGCGGCCACCGCTCCAACGATTCCTTCTTCGCAATGTAGTCATCAAACGCGAGAACCTGCCAGAACGCCCCGCGCAAAAAGGTGAGTACAACCCAGATTAGTAACGAAATGATAGCCAGTATAAGGGCCAGCAAATTCACGCCCCATTCTGTCGCAAATCCCAACCCGCCGCCACTCTGCAAACTACGCCAGATCCTCCGCCTTTATCGGCAACCGCCGCACCGGCTTCCCCGTCGCGGCGAAAATCGCATTGCACACCGCCGGCGCAATCGGCGGCGTCCCCGGCTCTCCGATCCCGCCCGGCCCGTCGTTGCTCTCCACGATGTGCACTTCCACCTGCGGCGCCTCGTTCATCCGCACCACGTCGTAATCATTGAAGTTCGCCTGCTCCACGCGGCCGTTGGCGATCGTAATCTCGCCTTTCAGCGCCGCCGTCAGTCCGTAAATAATTCCGCCCTCAATTTGCGCGCGAATCGTCTCTGGATTCACATGCCGGCCGCAATCCACCGCCGCTACCACGCGATGCACCTGCACCGTATGTGCCTTGCGATCAATACTGATTTCCGCCACTTCCGCCACGTAGCTCCCAAACGATTCCACCACCGCGATGCCGCGGTAGCGTCCCGCAGCCACCGGTTTGCTCCATCCCGCCTTTTCCGCCGCCAGTTCCAGCACCCCGCGTTGCCGCGCATCCTTGTTCAACAACCCGCGCCGGAATTCAAACGGATCTTTCCCCGCAGCCTTGGCCATTTCCTCCACGAAACATTCCGCGATGTACCCATTGTGCGAATTTCCCACCGACCGCCAGAATCCCACTGGCACTCCAGGCTCCGTCAGCAAATACTCCACCAGAAAATTCGGTACGTCATATTTCAACGTCGCAATGCCTTCCGTCGCCGTATCATCCAGCCCGTTCTTCACCGAGCCGGGGAAAAACCGCGACATGATCGAGGGGCCTACAATCCGCGACTTCCACGCCACTGGCGCGCCCTTGTCGTCCAGCCCCGCCCACAACTTCACCATCACCGCTGGCCTGTAGTAATCGTGCTGCATATCGTCTTCGCGCGACCACGTCACCTGCACCGGTGCACCCACAGCCTTCGAAAGTTCCACCGCCTCAATGATGAAATCAGACTCAGCGCGCCGCCCGAATCCCCCACCGAGATACGTTGTGTGAATCTTCACCTGCTCCGGTTTCAACCCCGTGATCTTTGCCCCGTTGATCTGCGCAAATGTCTGGAACTGCGTCGGCGCATAAATGTCGCAGCCATCCGCGCGCACGTCCGCGGTGCAGTTCATCGGCTCCATCGTTGCATGCGCCAGGAACGGCACTTCGTATACGGCCTCCACTTTCTTCGCCGTGCCGGGCATCGCCGTGTCCGCGTCGCCGTCCTTACGCGCAATCACGCCCGTCTGCTCCATGCGCCCCTGGTACAGCTTGCGAATCGCGTCGCTCGAATTTTTCGCATTCGCGCCCTCGTCCCAGGTGATTTGCAGCGCGTTCCGGCCCTCCATCGCCGACCACGTGTTATCCGCCACCACGGCCACGCCGGTCGAAACTTGCACCACGCTCTTCACTCCACGCACAGCTTTCGCCTTCGTTCCATCAAAACTTTTCACCGTGCCGCCAAACACCGGGCAACGTGCCACCGCCGCATGCAGCATCTTCGGCCGGCGCACATCAATCCCAAACTCCGCCGTGCCGTTCACCTTTATCCGGGAATCGATCCGCTTCGTCGCCTTCCCGACGAATTTGTAATCCTTCGCGTCTTTCCGCTTCGGGCTTGCAGGCACCGGCAGCTTCGCCGCCTCTTCCACCAGGGCCCCATACCCGATTCGCTTGCCCGAAGCCGTATTCACCACCACGCTGTTTTCGGTGTGGCAAGCGCTCGGCTCCACGCTCCACCGCTTCGCCGCCGTCGCGATCAGCATTTCCCTCGCCGCCGCACCCGCTTTCGCCAGCGGCTCCCACGATCCGCGAACGCTCGTGCTTCCGCCCGTGCCTTGCAACCCGAAAACCGGATTGAAATATACCGGTGCTGCGGGTGCAAATTCCGTCTTGATCTTTTTCCAGTCGAGGTCCAGCTCATCCGCTAGAATCATCGTCAGCGCCGTGTTGATTCCCTGGCCCATCTCAGACTTGTCGATCACCAGCGTCGTCGTGTCGTCTGCCGCAATCTGCACCCACGCATTGATCGCCGCCGGATCCTTTGGCGGCGTTCCCGCCAGAGCCTCATATTTTCCCGGCAAGTAAAGGCCGATCACCAATCCGGCTCCACCTGCCGCGCTCTTCTTCAAGAATTCCCGCCGGCCCACCATATCTATCGTTGGCATTTGTTCTCCTCTTAAGCTAAATCCTCGGGCCGAATCGGCAGCCGGCGCAGACGCTTCCCGGTCGCCGCGAAAATCGCGTTGCACATCGCGGGAGCCATCACGGGCAATCCCGGCTCGCCAATGCCCGTCGGCTCTTCCTTGCTCATCACCACATGGACTTCCGTTTTCGGAGCCTCGTTCATCCGTGGCATCCGATAGTCATTGAAATTCGATTGCTCCACCCGTCCTCCGCTGATCGTGATGGCGTCGTACGAAGCAGCACCGCGTAAACCAGCCGCTCCAGTTTTGCTGCGCCGTTCTTCACGCTGACCTCCGCGACGGCCGCGGTGTAGGAATCAAACGAATAAAACGCCGCAATGCCGCGCCCTTGTCCCTTCGGCAACGGTTTCCCCCAGCCCGCCTTCTCGGCGGCAAGTTGCAACACGCCCTTCAGCCGCGCGGTGTCCAGCGGTGGTGCCTTCTCAGCGTCGAACAGCGGAATTTTGCGATCCGGGCCAATCAGCTTCAGCCGGAACGCCAGTGGATCTTGCCCGGCCGCAACCGCAAGCTCATCAATAAAGCTTTCCACGACAAACCCGCTCGTCGAATGTTCCACGGAACGCCACCACGCCCGCGGCACGCTCGATTCCGCCAGCTTGTATTCGATGCGGATATTCGGCGTGAGATATGGAATTGTTGAACCGGTGCCGAATTCGCCCTGCTCTGGTTTTTCCGTGCCGTTCTCCCGCCACTTCGCGGCGATAGATGTGGAAGTCTGAAAATGTTTCCATGCGGCAAGATTCCCGTTCGCATCCAGCGCGCCCTGCATCTTGTGGTAAGACGCGGGCCGATAAAAATCGTGCTGCATGTCGTCTTCGCGGGTCCACAAAACCATCACGGGTTTCCCCGCGGCCTTGGCCACCTGCGCGGCTTCCATCACGAAATCCGCCTGGTAGCGCCTCCCAAATCCACCGCCCATCAGCGTTGTGTGTACGATCACTTTTTCCGGCGGCAGTTTGGCTGCTTCCGCGATCACGCCTTGCGCCCACTGCGGTGCCTGCGTCGGCACCCATGCTTCCGCTCCGTCGGGCCGGATGTGCACGGTGCAGTTCATCGGCTCCATGCAGGCATGAGGGGCAAAAGGGAATTCGTAAGCGGCCTCGATTTTTTTCGCGCTGGATGCCAGCACAGAATCCGCATCGCCGTCATTGCGGACAATCTTTCCCGGCTTCGCCGCATTCGCCAGAAACTGTTCCCGAAGTCCCGTGCTCGATTCCTTCACCGCCGGGCCCAGGTCCCATTTCACTTCCAGCGCGTTGCGGCCCTGCATCGCGGCCCACGAATTCACGGCCAGCACGGCAATTCCACCCGTCGTGGAAGCTCCTCGCCCGCTCGTTTCAAACGCAATCACGTCGCGCACACCGGGCACAGCTTTCGCTTTTGCGGCATCAAACGAAACCACTTTTCCGCCAAACACCGGGCATCGCGCCACAACTGCATACAGCATTCCTGGAACGCGGGAATCAATGCCAAAGGTAGCTGCGCCGGTGGCCTTATCCCGGACTTCATAGCGCCGGGTATCGTGTCCGACCAATGTGAAATCATTGGAATTCTTCAGCGGAACCGTATTGAAATTCGGGATCGGCAGCTTCGCGGCGGCCTCGATCAGTTCTCCGTACGACAGATACCGTTTCGGATTGCCATGAACCACCTGGCCGTCCGCCGCTTTGCAGGTGTCTGCGCCGACTTCCCACTTCTGCGCAGCCGCGGCAATCAGCATTTCGCGTGCCGCCGCACCCGCCCGGCGCAAGGGCAACCAGGATCCCGCAACGCTGCCGCTGCCACCAGTGCCAAGGTCATAAATCTTCGGATTGGTCGGCGCCTGCTCCACCTTCACATTCTTCCAATCCACGCAAAGTTCTTCCGCAAGGATCATCGGTAGAGCCGTCATGATCCCCTGGCCCATTTCCGATTTGCCAAGTGTCAGCGTCACGCGATTGTCAGAAGTGATGCGAACCCACGCGTCAAAGGGACTTGGAGTTTTCTTCTCCTGCTCCGCGGCCTGGCCGGCAAAGGCGCGCGTCGACAAACGGAACCCGACGACAAGCGCCGAGCCTCCAGTCACACCAGTCCTCAGGAATTCGCGGCGGGAAAAAGCAGAACTCTTTGCCATAAGACACCCCGGAAAGTTTCGCGAACAGTTCGGTGAAAAAAGGGCTGGAGTGTTGAATTAGGACTTGCCGGCTTGCAGTGAAGCGGCGTGGTGGATGGCTTTGCGGATGCGCTGGTAGGTGCCGCAGCGGCAGATGTTTCCGCTCATGGCATCGTCAATATCCGCATCGGTTGGATTTGGTTTCTTCGCCAGCAGCGCCGCCGCGGACATGATCTGCCCGGACTGGCAGTATCCGCACTGCGGCACGTCTTCTTCGATCCAGGCCTTCTGCACCGGATGCGACGCATCCGCCGAAAGCCCCTCGATCGTCGTGATTTTCTTTCCCGCCACGCTCGAAACCGGCGTAATACACGAGCGCGTCGCCTCGCCGTTGATGTGCACCGTGCACGCACCGCACAGCGCCATCCCGCAGCCGAACTTCGTGCCCGTCATGTTCAACGTGTCCCGCAGTACCCAGAGGAGCGGCATTTGCGGATCGACATCAACGGTCGTGGATTTTCCATTCAGCGTAAAAGTTGTGCCCATGATCTTCTCCCCCAACTCGTTAAATATCCTACAACACCCCGCCACCGGATGGAAATCGCCGAAAATCCGCCAGCGGTGTGGAATTCGATTTCGGCGGTAATCGTTAAGATGCTCGACGGCTTGCTTCGAATTGGCTAATTCCTGCCCGACTGCTCAGGTCGCAAATTGCGGCGCAGGTAGACTTTGGCTCGAAACATCATCGTTCTCAGTGTTGGAAGGCGCGTGTTCAGCGCGCGAGCGATTTCGGAGTAACTCATTTGTTTGTAGTAGAGCAACATCAGTGGAACTTTGTATCTTTCCGGCAGACGAGTTAACTGCTCTCTGACCTGGCGGTGTTTGTCCTTGCGCAGAAGTTGGGAGAGTGGCGAAGGAATCGAACGATCGGGGATACACACTCAAAGTTGGTGTCCTCCAGAGAAGAACTCTTCTCGCGCTTTCTTTGCCGCAGCTTGTCAATGCAGTGCCGCCATGCCACCTGCGAGACCCAGGGGCGGAAGGGCAACCTCTCGTCCTTTTGGTGCAAAACCCTGTAAAGCTTCACGAAGACCTCGGCAGCCGCATCCTCGGCGTCTTCCGGCTGTCGAAAAAACCGCCGGCAGATCCCCAATACATACCGATAGTGAGCTGTATAGATTGTGCCCAAAACTTCAGGACAGATTGACTGTGACTCGTTCAGGGCTGGGCAGAGCGGCGCACCCTCCATGATCATTAAAGCGGATTTTGTTGCCATCACCGGTCCCTTCCTTTGAATTTGGACACACCTATAGCTTCGCGCCCGCACGTTACAGGTTGCCGAGCTCGTCGTTATATTTGTTTAACTATCTGTACTTGTTTCCTCTTCGCTTGCGACTTGCCTCGGTCGCGCGTCGGAACCCTGACGGCGACGAGGCCTCGAAATCTGCCTGTTGCCCGCGGAAATGTATTTCCTCACGAGGGCTTCGCGGCGACGGATAACCAAGAGTGTCAAATCATCCTCCGGCGGGCACGCATCGGCAAAGTCGAGCACAGCCCCAAGGGTGGAGAAGAGAACCTGGTTTGCTGTTGCCCAGCCCATTGCTTTCGCTGCGGCCGTCAACCTTTCCATCTCAAACTCTTCGTCCAGGGAATTCCGGCATTCCGTGAGACCGTCGGAATAAGCGAGCAGTAAATCGCCAGGATCCAGACAGACCCTCCCTGAGTCGTATCTCGATTCTTTCAGTGCACCCAGCATCGGGCCGCCTTGTTCGAGTCTTTCCACCGACTTGTTGCGCCGGATAAGCAATGGAGGTGGCAAGCCGGCGTTGCAGTACACAAGTTCTCCGCCCTGCTGATCGAGCCGGGCAAAAAACAGTGCCGCGATCGGCGGCTCGTTCTGATCCCGGCAAAGCTCATGATTAGCCGCGGCGACCACCTCGGCCGGAGGTGAGTTGGTTCGCGCACAGCGCTGAATCAAATCCATCAAATGGGCCTGCCAGATTCCTGCGGATAAACCTTTGCCGGCGATGTCACCCACGGTTAGCCCGAGCGTCGAGTCGAGTTTCAGCACCTTGAAAAAATCCCCCGACAGATGGCGCACCGGGAAAATCTCGCCTGCGATTTCGAACTCGCCCCAAACTAATTCGCGTGGGGCGCAAAGCCGTCGTTGGATCTGGGCCGCCTCGTAAATAGCCTGTTGCAGTCTTGCATGCTCGCGGCGCACGCTATCGAGCTCATCTCTCAGCGACTGGGCGCTTTCCGTGAAGCCGGTTGCAGTTGGAGCCGCCGCCTGCTTACGCACGTGCCCAACCGCCACACGCTTCGCCTCTGGCCCCGGACGTTGCCGGGGCACCTTCCGCGTTGCGTTCTGTGTTTCTATGCCGGGCGTGATCATGTTCATTTCATCCTACGAATTTGTAGCCCACTCCATGCACGGTAAGAAAAAATCGCGGCTGGTCCGGAACTGGCTCAAGCTTTTGCCGAATCCTTACGATATGAACATCCACCGTCCGGGTAGTCGGAAAGTTCTCATACCCCCAAACCTCGTCGAGCAGTCGCTCGCGGCTCAGCGTCTCCCCGGAGTGACACAGAAAATGCTTCAGCAACTCAAATTCCTTGCTGGAAAACTCCACCGGGTTACCGCCACGCGTCACCTGGTAGCTCCGCAAATTCACGTCCACGTCACCGAAGGTATAGCGGTCCTGCTCTTTAGGAAGTGTCTGAGCCCGCCGTAAAACCGCTTTCACGCGAGCGAGTAATTCCCGGATCGAGAAGGGTTTCGTGACGTAATCATCGGCGCCGAGTTCCAGGCCGACAACCTTGTCTACCTCCTGCCCGCGCGCCGTAAGCATGATGATGGGAATCGATGGGCGTTTGGCCTTCAGCTGTTTGCAGACATCCAGCCCGCTCATACGCGGCATCATCACGTCGAGGACAATCAAGTCCGGAGATTCCTTCAGCGCCCGTTCGAGTCCCTCGACGCCATCGAGCGCCGTTATCACTTGAAACCCCTCGAACTCGAAGTTATCGCGGAGACCGGCAACCATGTTTGGCTCGTCCTCGACTATCAGAATCTTCACTGGACCCATACCATCTCCCTTAATTCCTCAAGCATGACCGGAACACCGGCGCTCCATAACGCTTATGCAGTTGCGCTTCCCGTTTGTGAAGCGGCAGCGAACGGCAGCGCGATCGTGAATTTGCTCCCTTTCTCTGGTTCACTCTCCACCAGGACATCCCCGCCGTGCGCCCGTGCGATGTGCCGCACCAGGGAGAGGCCCAGCCCCGATCCCTTCACGTTGTGTACCAGCGGATCCCCGCAACGGTAAAACTTATCGAAGATTTTTTCCTGCTCGTTGGCCGGGATACCGATGCCGCTGTCCCGAACTTCCAGGTTTATGGAACTGTTCAAGCGGTACAGGCTCACACCAATGAACTTCCGGTCCTTCGAATACTTCAATGCATTGTTCACCAGGTTGAGGAGCGATCGCGCGATCGCCTCGCGGTCCACCTTCACCGGCGGGATGTCGGGCGAAATGTTCTCCTCGAATGCGAAACCGTTTTGCTGGATCTGGAACCGGTAGGATTCCAGGGTCGAATGAACCAATTCCCCCAGGTCAGTTTCCTGGAACTCGTATTCCTTCCGTCCGGCCTCGATTCGTGAAAAATCCAGGATGTTGCTGATCAGCGCCGTCAGGCGTTCGCTCTCCTCCCGGATGATTCGAAAATATTCCTGGTATTTCTCCTTCGACGTGAGCCGCCCCAGCTCCAGAGTCTCGGCATACAGCCGGATGAGCGCTAGAGGCGTCCGCAATTCGTGCGAGACGTTGGCGACAAAATCGGATTTCAGTCTCGCGAGAGTCATCTCTCTGTAAACGTTGCGATAGGTGAGCCAAACTCCCCCGATCATCAGCACGGAGAGGGCGGCAAGGATGGTGTAGTTGTAATGGAGGAACCTTGCCCCAATATCTGCGACCGTCGTCCCCTGGTACTTGATCGCCAGAACCATGGACGGGAAAACATCCGCAAAAATGCGTTCCGCCTCTGGTTTGCCTCCGTCCCACTTTGCCGAAGCCAGCCAAGGGTTGGAATCCCTCAGCGGGTGGATCATCATGATCGGCGGATTGGCATCGGCCTTCAATACGCTGCTCTTGCCGGTCAACACATCCTTCATCACCGCGGGCAGGAAATTCTTGCGCATATAGTC
>WNFR01002962.1_pt1 | contig 17606 bp, 17 predicted proteins | sample 5400221 | NCBI WGS metagenome assembly WNFR01 (sample SAMN13153357, study PRJNA577476) | soil metagenome | isolation source: 40 cm soil under Madrone tree | place: USA:California | collected 2016-06-14
GCGGCAGCTTGAGTTATCGAAGCCTGTGTTCAGGAAACCGTCAGGAAATTGAAGAATGCTGGGACAGCCTAAGTAGGCATACATACGACTGCAATAATCAAACAGAACCACGACGATCGGTTATTCAGCAACCAAATCCGATAGCAGAAGTATCCTTGAACGGCGAATGAACTAATTGTGGTCACGAATGTCATGTCCATGGCGACGAAATGGGAACGTAGGAATTGCTCTGGGTTGCCATATCCATCAACAAACCAATAGTAGACATCAGCCCCTGTCAGCACAGTTTGCACGGTCTCCAGCACAAAAATGAAATAAGCTGCTCCAAGTTTATCTTGACATCAGAACACACGAGCAACACTGAAGACAAACCTAGACATTTTAACGGCCATCTGTCTTTTGGAAAGTTGTAGCTATATATGTCTGGACGTGGGTGAGTGGAATAAACCATGATTTCTAGGGACAAGTATACAAATCTGGACGCAGAGAATGCCGTAAAGTGCCCAGTTGATTAGTGGGCCGAAGAGCTACAAAGGTTTTTGGAATATCAGATTCAACAACCTGAGGAAGGCAAGCGCGCACAAGAGGGGAAGCTCTGGGAGATGACCAACGATCAACGGATACCCTAACAATGTAGCAGCAAACCTACATTTTAATGATTTCTGCCTCTTCTGAGGAAGGGATTGAGCTCTGAGCCATTACTGTAATATCGTAAATGTCAAGGATAGTGACAGGGAAGTTCGGTTCGAATTTTCAGACATCAAGGCTTTATACCGAGAGATTAGATCGGTCTGAAGGGACGAGCCAAAAAATAAATGTTGATCTTGTATTGGAAATGTGAAGTTGGTGCACAAACCTTTACCACTTTACTGTACTTACTTTGCAAGCGAAGGAAGAAGCTTGAAGAAGCTCGAACCTAGTTTTTTTTTACGGTTACTTATGTAATCGATCAAAACCTAATCGTTGTATCCCAAACCAAACCAAACACTCGCCGTGTCATCGTCATGTTCGCTACAGCTACAGCACAGTAGATGGTCTATTTTACTTCGGGCTGAACCATTCCACTGCTCAGGCTATGAATATTAGCGAGAGTAATTTTGCTCTATTGTTTCCTATGTTGCTGAATATACAAGGAGAATCAGTAGCTACAAGGAAGCCCACTGGCAGTGGGTAGGGCCCCGGAGAAGGTGTGAGTACAAGTGCGAATGGCTGCATGAAGGGAGGTACGAGGTGTAGGAGTGAGGCAGTATGGTACAGGTTGCTCAGACTTGGATGAGCCGGTGCGGGACAATATCGGGAATGATAACGACAGAAACAAGGCCAAAATGTAGAAACCGCGAGCACAAGTACTAGGACAAGGGATGAAAGAGTTAGCAAAAGATCTGAGCAATGGATATGGATATGTAGCCGCACCTGTGTCTGAGGCAAAGATAGCGCTGTCTGAGTGTGTGGCAAGTTGGGAAAAATGGGATTGGCGCAGGCTCGGATAGGTGGTGCAATGGAGAGTGCGAGTGGGTACGAGGTGTCTTCAAGGGCCATCTGCGAGGCAACTGGGGCCAAAATACATCGAAGACGTGGCAAGGGAGAAAACGAGTGTAAATGTGTGTGTTTGTGTGTGTGTGCATGATGAGGTGAGAGGGATGTGAATGTAAGGACTGACGCAGGACACAGGGCCGCGAGACTGAAATGCGAAAGTGGCCGGAAGGCCACGCAGCGCCAACCGAGACAGACAGAAAACTGAGGGAATGATAGATTTGAGGCTCAAGGCATTTGAGCTGAGCTCGGGACTAGCACAGGAAGTGCATATCCTGAATCTCACTGGCAGGCCTGTCGCGATACTATAACCATCTGCTTTTTGCAGCCTGGAGTTACTTCGCTCGCAGAAAACGGCACCTCACTTGGCGTAGAGTGAAGACACCATGGCGGATACAATAGATTAGGTTTGATCAATGATTTGTCCCACGCTCTTTCAGCCTTCGAGTAGCAATTTGGCATGGCGGGCCCTGGCCCTCGAACCCATTCGCGGGTGCTCTGGTCTCCTCTCCTCGGGTCCCCCCAATCCCATGAGAGTCCCCCTCTTTTCTGGTCCTCGTCAACGCGGAGACGGACTCAAAGTGGTACGAGGGGCCCAGAAACCGGCCTGCACGAAATTGAGGCCTGTGCCGCTACTTACTGTAGACAAGAAAATATTTTTAGCACCACTTGTTGGTTGTTCTAAATATTCAATATTCAAATTGGTCAATTTGTCAACACAGTTACAAGTGAAGATCTGCGTAACAACTTCAACATTTCCAATACAAGCCCCTCAAGGCCTCACTGCAGGGCCTCATGATCAAGGCCTCAAGGCCTCAAGCGCCATGAGGGATTCCATTTTTTTCAAAAAAGAAAAAAAAAAACTTACAGGTGGCGAACGCCCAGACGCCCACAGAACGCTCCTGTTTTTTGTTCAATTTGTCTTTGTTGTTTGTTCTCGTATGGTCATGATTGCGGGGCGTCGGGGCGTCGATCATAAAAAGCGGATGCTTCCACTTGCGGTGCGAATGTGCGAAATTACTTCTGATTCCGGTGACCGGTCCAGGCACTGTTTTCCGGAAGCAGTCTGCACCGCGACCCTCAATATCACCTTCCCAGTCTGAGTAGATAGTCACTTCATCCTCGCAGCGCTGGAAGTCCATCGTCTGACAGCAGTGAGTATTTTTACTGTAATTGTGGAATCTGGGTGCCGTTCAGACTCGGCCGGGTGTGGTGGACCTGCCCTTCGCCTCGGAGTCGGCCGGGTTCTCAATCTCAGGGCCTCCTCCTTCACAAGAGACGACCAATGCAGCGTAGTACCGCCCAGTTTCTGCAGCGCTTCCACCCCCAACATTGTTCTTATTCATGATGTGTTGGTCTGTATAACATGGCTCGCCTTGACTTCGAGTCAGTTTCGCGGTGTAGTGCGCACTCCGGATCGGGCCGGGCCGACCGGGCTGATGTCGCGCTCTCTGTCGCGCTCTCGGAGTTGCCCTGAGAAGTGGTGGTGGGCGACGGAAAGAGAAGCTCGCGCTCTGTGCTACGACGATACACAAATTCTTGCGAGTTGAGATCACGTGACAATTTGAGTCGATTGGCACGAGTTGTGGACTGCGCTCGTTGTCGTTTTTCGCGTGCGACCACCATCTGTCTAGAATATGGCCCTTACTTGCTGCCCGTCGCACGCCGTAACCAACTGTGAGACCAGCGATGCAGTCTCCGAGTTCGATATTTCTTCCTTCCAATTCAATCAGTCTGAGAGGCCCACCGGCGCTGCCGCGACCTTGTCTCAGGCAGGAGAAGCGCTTTGCACTTCAGTGGGGTGCCAAGTTCCAGAGAAGGTTCGGGGAGGTGATGTTTTAGTAAAGCATGAGGCGCACTCACAGAAACACCCCCTACGATGCTAATATAATATCTTACTAATTTATGCCTGGCAAACTACAGCTCATCCTAATGTGAGGGCGAAACTGGCAATTTTAAGAACGTCAATAATCTATGCAGAACCGTGAGCACGAAGACCAATTTAACCATTCACTGGCACAGCCAAACCTCTGCTGCAGAGGCAGCGAAAAACCACGATAAAAGGAGCCTGTCCAGCCTGTCCATACCGACATTCCATACATCTCGCACTATGCCATTTCGGTCTGGTTTGAATGATTGGATGACGCGGTGTCCACTATCCACTCGCCGGGGTCCTCGGGAAATGTACGAGATTTCTGAGGGTGCGGCTGGATGTGAAACCGAGCCATTCGGCAACGTTAAATCGGATAGTAGTCATGGCGGAAATCACGCGTACCAGCGTCCGCGGCTTGGAATCGGTGGATAGGGTGAAAACGCCGTTTGGTGCCCGCGGCGGGGGCGGGGGCCCTGTTATGGCAGAAGGGGGTGACGTTACAGAGGTGGCGCGAACCCAGACGGAGACTGGGAGGTTCGTGCTATTATCCAAGCCGCTGTCCCGTGCGGATGACGCGCGGTCACGGAAGTATATGCGATTGTTAAGGCTCACTAAGAGCGTGTTGGAGTACCTGAGACGTTTGGATGTTGGCTCTCACGTAATCGATAATGTGTTACTCACAATTTCCCAATAATCTCAGATCTTTTTGCTCATATTAGCCAGAAGGATGCACGACAAGGGAGAACTTACAAGTACATGTAATATAGCTGGTCCTGTGAAAATGCGTAAGAGGTAATGGTTAGAAGGTGTTGAGCTTCTCAATCGGACTTACGGGGAAGGCGAAATAGAGAACCATGATAACAAAGGCCATGGTGGCTGATAGAAAAGTTAGATGGACGGTTGTGTGAGCTTTTGGAGGGACAGGTACCAGTGAGGGCATTTGTCTCGACAGTAAGACGTACCACCCGAACTAATACAAAGTTGGAGTAATTGCTGCCCGACATTCTTAACTGTGCAAAGGGACTTCAGTAGTCGATCCAACAATATGATCCGAGTCCCGTACCATCAAAGTCATGGCTACCGCGATCATGATGTCGGCCAGGGCACTTGGTATCGACCATAACTAACAAGACAAAGTAAGAGAAAATAATTTGCTGTAAGCGAAAGACTGCACTTACGCCCATAGCTGTCTTGGTGACTGCATACTTCCCAGAGATGAGTGACTAAATGCTGCGTGAGATGGCCGATTCGGCAGATGCTTGCATAGTACTGACTCTCAAGCCCGCCCATACCCCTGCAACTGTTTGAGTCGCCGCAAGCTGCGTAAGGTGAATGTCATGAACGTCAAGTTGAGGGATGCAAGGATAGTCAGGTGCACATACGATAGCAATGACCCAACAGAACCACGACGATCCGAGCCCTTTCTTCAGCACCCATATCCGATAACAGAAGTATCCTTGGACGATGGGTGAACTAACTGAGATCATGATGGGGACGTCAAAGGGGACGAAATGGGAATGCCCAAGGCGCTCTGGTTGACCAAATCCGGTAACAAACCAATAGTAAATATCGCACCCAGTGAGCGCAGTTTGAACAGTCTCCGCCAAGAAGGTGAAATAAGCTGCTCAGAGTGCGCCTTAGCATCACCGGTGGTGGGCTTCCAAAAAAACGTCGAGAACCAACCTAGGAATTTTATGAGTCGTGTGTCGTCGGGAAAGTTGTAGCTGTATACGTCTGAATGTCAGGAAGTGGAACCCATGATAAGTTGATGCTCGACTGAGAGGGACAGGCCTCGCACAAATTTGGACACAGAGGGCACCATATAGAGCCCAGTTGAATAGAGGACCTAGGAGCTGCATAGGATATCAGCCACGTTAACACCCAGGGTGACCAATACGCACAAGAGGGGCAGCTCTGCGAGCGAGTCGTGGTAGTAGTGAGATAACTTGATACCACTTTCACAGAACGAATGAACTTACACTTTGATGACCTCAGAGGAAGTGATCGATGAGTTAGAGTACTCGGCCATCAATTTTGGAGACATAGCGACCATAGGCGGGGGCTACTGTCATGAAAACGTGCAGGCAGGGAGGTCGCAGACCACAACGGGGTCTTTATAAGCTCCGAAACCCGAATGATATGATAACAAGGACGCCTGATGTGGATGACAATCCGAGTCAGGAAAAGGTGGAAATCGCCGTGAGCGGCGCAGATTGCTTCTATTATGATGCCGATTACACACTTCTTTCATATCTGTGGGGGGTTCAACAGTTTTGCCTGTGGACCAGTAGAAGCTCACCTGAAGTCGGTGTACTAAACGACCTTGCTACTCGCCTGCGCTTGCTCAGTCTCACGATTACAGCCATGACATTGCGCTCAGGAGATGTGACCCACGAGTTCGATGAGTAGAGCGCCGAGAGAAGTGAATGATTTATGGACTTCTTGATTTGATGGTCCTCGTGGCAGTGGAGTCAGTGTCACTAGCAACATAAATACAGGAAAAGAACTAACGTTTGACAGGGCGTGCGTTACAACTTGGTCATATTCTTGTGCTATCCGAATTGTGTGCGCCTCGCAACTGCCAGATGGGGGGACTCGAGATGTGCACGGCACTCCGGCACTGGCAAGCTCGGCGCCAAGTGTCAAGCTGAGCCATGCCAAGGGCCACGCGGCTACGTATATTACTTTCCCATGTCACAGTGATGCTGATTGCTGGCATATCAGCACAGGTCAATCACGGTACATCATATAGTTCTCCAGTGCACCGTGAAATGAGAACATCCTGAAACAATTGCGGGCGGGCCCGGGACTAGTAGAGTAGAAGTGCGTGCGCAAGGATACCGGAAGGCCCGGAAGGCCGGTCGCCGCAACTTGTTGTGCCCGTTTCCTCTTCCTCTCCTCTTGCTTGGCCTCGCCCTTGGACTTGCGACATATACCGACGCCACCACCTGCACCGGGCGCAACTTGAGCACACGATCCATACCCGACCACATGCGCGTGCATACAAAGCAAACTTTCAGGTGGACCTCCGCAGATTCGGAGCCCGCTGTTCCTTCTGGACGTCGGGCATCCGCTTGAGATTGCGAGTGTGGTGTTGTGTTGGAGGTAAACGCGGCCGCAGAGAGCAACCGCCAAGCCTCGCCTTGCATTCATTGTGGCCTGTCGACGTGTTCAGTATGTATGGCCTTTCATTTCCGATGACCTCGGGTATAGTAAAATGATGTAGTCAACGCATATATTTTTCAAATGGCTGCATAGTAGCTTTTGGAGGTGTAAAGTTTGTTTGATGGTTGCTGTGACGCCAAAATGCGCCAGGTGCCACGGCGACGCTTCTGCTCACAGCGCTCAGACGCGATGACCCGCACGACCCGGTATGGGCGCAGCGCGTGCACCTCACTGGCAAGGACACTGCGTATGGTCTGACTCCGTGTGTCAAATATCGATGAGAGCGTCTGGGAGCTGGTAGATGTCTCCGAGAGCCCGAGGGGCCGCCACGCTCCCTCGACAAGCTTGCGCTTCGCTGCTGTCCTACATGTACGATGCAACCTCCATTTCTTCTTCCTCATTGAGCTCTGGCCATGACCTCGGTTGTGCTGGCACTGGGCTTACAACTGGGGCTCAGGATGCCAGTGGGGTTCTGGTAGTAAGGGTGACCATGAGTTGGAAAGTACGTACGCTCCCTCTCATTTACGAAGCTAATATAATCTCGCTACTCAGCTCATATAGCTCATACTAATGTGAGGGCGAAACCTTGGGAACGTTCTGCGGAAGTGAATGCTGTGGCCAATTTGACCAACTACTATGCTAGTGTGTAACAGAGACCTACTGCCCAACTTCTGCTGTAAATGTAGTGCAAAATTACGCTCAAAACTTCAAAAGCATCTCCTAGTACCAACCTGCATTGCCAATGCCCACATAGATACCTAATCACATCTCATACATTTCGCTGGCACGTTCCTTTCTAACGTGAATGACGCGACGACGTGCCTACGGTCCACTCGGGATCTTGGGGAAGTATACGATATTTCTGAGGGTACGGCTAGATGGGACATCGCGTCATTCAGCAATAAATCGGGTAGTAGCTCATGGCAGGGAGTCACACATACCAGGGTCCACCTAGCCTCAGTGTCGTTCTCTTTACTACTATTTGGCTGGGGGATGGCGTATATAGGCAAAATGTCATCGTTTGGTGTCCATTGCTCCGGCTCAGGCGGTGTTACAGCAGAAGGTGGCGGCGTTACTGAGGTGGCACAAACCCAGACGGAGACTTGGGGGTTTGTGCTATTATTGAAGCCGCTGTCTTGTACAGATGGCCCGTGGTCACGGAAGTAGATGCGATTGTTAAGGCTCACTAAGAGCGTGTTGGTGTACCTGAGACGTTTGTATGTTGGGTCGTACGTAGTCGATTATGCGTTACTCACAATTTCCCGATAATCATAGCTCTTTTTGCTCACATTAGCCGAAGGGTGCACAACAACACAGAAGAACCTACGAGAAGTAGTAATATGTGTAGCCCTGTGAAAGAGGTGAACGGGTGAGAAGATGCCGTGCCACGGTGTACTAGTAGCGCTCCTCGATCGGACTTACGTTAAAGACGACATTGAGAACTAGGGTCGCGACGGCCGTGATGGCTAATGGAGAAAGTTAGGTTCACAGTTGTATCGGGTTTTCCAGAAAGGTACCAGTGAGGGTGTTTGTCTCGACGGTAAGCCGTACCAGACGAACTAATATAAACTTAGAGTACTTGCTACCCGCCTTTCTTATCTGGGAAAAATGACCTCAGGTTAATGATGCCGTCAATGATACAATAAGATGATCTGAGTCTCTTACGAGCCGCGTCATGGCTACCGCAATCATAATGTCTGCCAGCGCACTTGGTATCGTCCATAACTAAAACGGCCAAGTATAAGATAGTATGGCCAAGTAAATCGAACGACTGTGCTTACACACATAGCTATTTCGTTTTGCACAACGCCAAAATTCCCATCGACGAGTGTCTGAACGATGCGTGAGATAGACGATACGGCAGATGCCTGCAAGTACTGACAGTGGCGCCTATCCACATCGCTGCAACTGCTTGAGTCACCGCAGACTGTGTAAGGGGAAGCATCATGAGCTTGGGGAATGTGGGGATGGTCAAATATACATACGGTAGCAATGATCCAACAGAACCACGAGGATCCGAGTCCTTTGTTCAGCACCCATATCCGATAACAGAAGTATCCTTGGACAATGAGTGAACTAACTGCGGTCATGATGTGAATGTCTACGGGCATAAAATGCGGGTCGGAAAGGAACTGTGTTTGGCCAAATCCCTCAACAAACCAATAGTAGAGATCGGACCCAGTGAGCGCGGTTTGAACAGTCTCTAACAAGAATATGAAATAAGCTACTCAGGGTTCGCCTTAGAATCACTGGCAGGGCTTCAAAGAAACGTCGAAAACCAACCTATGAATTTTACAAGTCGTGTGTCGTCGGGAAAGTTGTAACTGTATATGTCTGAACGATGATAAGATGGAAAGATTATGAGCTGTGGTCCAAACTTGAGGACAGGCCCGTACAAATTTGGACGCAGAGAATACCATAGAGTGTCCAGTTGAATAGAGGGCCTAGTAGGAGCTATCTAGATATTAATTATGATGGCGATCATACTAGGATGTGGCCAAACGCACCGGAGGGCCATATATGGCAGCTCTGTGGGTCGGTCATTATATATATAGTGAGATCACTTGATACACTTGTACAGAATGAGCGAACCTACATCGCGGTGACATCCTCAGGCTCGAGAGGGATCGATGGGATAAAGTACTCCGCCATTAATTCTGTAGATGTGGAGGACGTGGACGGGTGCTAGTATGAGCTTTTAAGTGACCCAAAAACCGGAATGCAGTGTAACGGGATCAACACGCATATATATGGGTTTCCCTTAGTAGTGATGGCCGGGCTTGGGCCTCATGCCCGAGAACAGCCCGCTTGAGCCCGAGGCGGGCTTGGGCTCGGGCTTACATTACCTTGTTTACAAACAAGGTCCTCAACATTACAGCGGTTTTCATATCGATGGCACTCGGCAAATTTGCCGACGGCTGGTCCCGAAACTCAGCCCTTGTCTGCTAAATGACGCTGTTGCTATCGATATGAAAACCGCTGTAAATGAACGGTATATATATTCATGTGTTGTGAGATAGGGGAAAAACAGAGAACTCGAGCAGAAAAACCCAATCTGTCTTCCAGCATCAGCAACCATCATTTGCCGGTGCACAACTACATTTGTATTCATTGCCTAAAATCACTCCCATAACCCCCTCTCAGAAATAACGCCCGTGGGTTTCAATATCGGTATGTGTTCGTGTCATGTTAGAACGACAAAAAAGTACGAGGTTCTATTTTCGCTAGGAAATGCATGCGCATGCGCACATAAACGAACCTCCTCCAACCAGGCATAGTGCTAATTTAATACCTCGGCACTGCCAGCGTACGCAGGGCTACCGCTTATAGTATAGGAAAGGGAAACGGGACAGGGATCTCGATGCCCAACGAGATAATTTGTAGAGTCGGCGAGCCCAACCGGCCAATCTCTCTGTGACCAAAGCAGCAAAGCGTCACGCCAATTTCAAGCCGCATTGCAAGGAAGGACCTCTCGTAGTAATTCCCATCCTTTCATGGGAGATGTGCGGTACGCGCTAGGGTTGCTGGGGGGGTAGCTGGACATTTTTTGGGTATGACTAAATGCGAAACCGAGCCGTTGTTAGGGTCGAGTGATATTTGTGACGACGGGTAATCGCACATACCAGTGGGTCTATGCTGGTGTCGTCGCCTTTACTGCTATTCAGGTCCACCGACTGGGAAATCGTGTACAGTGGGAAACTTTCGACGTCAGCGTTTGACGCTCGCGTGTTTGACTCTGTTCCGGGCATGGCAAGACTTTGAGGAGTCACCGCGATGGTAAAAGCCATTTCGGAGGGCGGAGGGAAGGTGGAATGGTCACGTGCGGATGATTTGTGGTCACGTATATAGATGCGGTTGTTAAGGCTCACTAAGAGCGTGTTAGAGTATCTAAGACGTTTCCATTTTGAACTCGCATGTAATAGATAATATGTTTGCTCACAATTTTCCGATAACTCCAGATCTTGTGCTCACATTAGCCAAAAGGGTGCGCGGCGACAGACCAAGAGAACATACGCGTATATGTAATAGACCTGGTCCTGTAAAAGGTGATAGAATCAAAAACTGGAACGTAGCGCTTCTCGATGCGACGTACTGGGAAGACAGCGTAAAGCACAAGAGCCGTGATGGCCAACGCGGCTAAACAAAGCTTAGATACAACACTGAATAGGATTTCTGAGAGACGGGTACCAGTGAGGGCGTTTGTCTCAATGCTGAGCCGGACCAAGCGAACCAACACGAAGCTCGAGAACTTGCTACCCGCTTGTCTTAGCTGCGCAACAGGATCTAAGCCGACGTAGCGAAGGTCTGAATAAAGTAATCATACCACCAAAGTCATGCCTATCACGATGGCGACGTCCGCCACGGCACTCGGTATCGACCATAACTGCATGGCAAAGCATGAGGTCGTATGGTCAGTTGAACCGAGCATAAGCGGACGTACGTACATATATAGCTGCCTTATTAACCACATACTTCCCCACCGCCTTGAGTGACTAAATGCTATGAGATAAGGCGATTAGGTAAAAAATGTGTGTACTACTGACTGAAATGCCCAGCCACATCGCTGCGACTGCTTGAGTAACCGAAGCCTACGTTCAGAAAGATATCCCGAGCTTGAGAAATGCGGGGGCAGCTAGGTAGTATACATACCACAGCGATGATGCCACAGAGCCACACCAACCGTTTGTCCAGCACCCGAATGCGATAACAGAAGAACGCTTGGACCAGGAGCGAACTGACTGCGGTCATGATGGGAATGTCAACGGGGGTGAAGTGAGAATTTCTGAGGCGTTCCACATTGCCAAACCCGCTGACAAACCAATAGTAGACATCGACCCCAGTCAGCGCAGTTTGAACAGTCTCCATTAAAAAGAGTAAATAGGCTGTTCAGGGTTCGACGTGAAACCTCAGTTTCCATGCAAAAACGCCGAAGACCAACCTAGAGATTTTACGATTCGTCCGTCTTGGGGAAAATTGTAGCTATATACGTCTGAACGTGGGTGAGTGGAAGTCGAGCTTTCGAGAGACAGAACACGCACAAATCTGGACGCAGAGAATGCCATAGAGAGCCCAGTTGAAGATGGCGGCGAAGAGCTACATGGGCTGTTGAGAACATGAGGTGCGTGGACAACAGAACTAGGCCAAGCGCACAAGAGGACCAGCTCTGCGAATCGATTTAATAAGCTATGACGTACGCCATACTGAACACCAACTTACGCTTTTATGACTTCCGGGGAAACGGCTTGTAATTCAGAGGATCCAGCCATTAGTGTCGTCAAGCAAACAAGCTGGAGCGGCGTGGAGACGGGGAGGTTATATACCACGAGGAAGTCTTTATAATAATCCGAAGCTGAAGGCCGGACTGTGTGTGTGCGAAATGAGTCGGAGATAAAAGTACCGAGATAACCGCCGAGAAGTCACTGGCAGGTAGTTGATGAATGTTGATTGTCCTATCCCTATAAGTGGCGCAGGTATTCAATACTTCCGTGGTAATGGAATTAACTGAAAACGCGTAATTTCTTCCAAGAATTGAATTCTGTGCTCTTGATATACCGCCATCGTCGTGACGGCCCTGCGCCCATCAGATCTGAGACACGGCGCGTAAGTTCGATAACGAGCGAGATCAAGAGAAACGAGTGATCCAGACGCATACAACGCAGGTTTAACTCCTCCACTATAACTCGAACATACTTTCGCATTATACGTTTGTATGTGAGCCTTCGTTAACGTCGTCTGATGGAGTGGTTGGAGCGGGACGCTCAGGCCGGCATATGCCGATGACATGTTTCATGATCGAAATGATCGAAGCCGATGCTTATCATACACCGCCAAACTCAGCTACTGCTTTCCCTTGCAAGTGTTACGGTCAGTCTCAAAGCGGCAATGCTTGTTATTCGCTGCCATCACCAGCTGGGTTGACGAGACAATGATGGCGGTGCTACAACTGCGTAGAATGGGGAGCTGGACGCCACCAACTTGAAGCCATGCGCCTTCGAGTTTGTCTATCTCTACCATTCTGGGCCCAGTCAGATGATCATATACGTATTTGTGCCGCTTGACATCACTGCATCACTGGCAGCCCACGAAGCTATCACCATCTACAACTCACGCATCGCATCAGGAATACTGATACATACTGAACTTCTCAAACATCGTAATAGATCAATGGCAGTGCTGTGCACTGTGATCTACATTTCTTATTTCTGCGGACTCAAAAATAAACGCCTCTGCCGGGTAGCTTACTTGGATGCTATGTAGCTTGCTCGCTCGGCTCAGGCAGTTGAAGAAGAACGAAGGAACTAAGAGTCCCAGGTCATTCCAAACAACGGGAAAACCCAGGTGGCCTGTGCCACTCGTATAAGCGCCTAGGTAGCGTCGCCGTTGCCATGTTCGGCAAACTTCTTCCAAGTTACTTTGACGTCCCACGGATATAGCAAGTCTATAATATCGGAATGACATCAAGTAGAAGCTGAGGAAGGTTAGAGCTCCCATATTTTTCGGCGTTTTCCCGTCAGTGGTACGCGTCAGTATGCAAAACAAGGTTAGAAGGCTTCGCATGGAAGTATGAACGAGCCAGACGGCATCTCTACGGTATGCGGTGGCGAACGGTGGCGAACGTCATGTGTTGATCTATTTATCACATCCATGCGGAATCCACTGACCTATAAAGCTAGGTGGGCATCTCGGGCCGTTCCAAGGTGTTCCGACTCGGAGGAGTTCTGGAAGTTCTGGAATGCCTCTGAACACCTACTAGTACTTTTTTTGCGGGCGCACACCCGACTCTTACCAGTGAATCACGAAGTAATCACAGCCGGGGCTACATATCAATGGATCGGAAATCCTGCTTCCCCAGAGTCATGAGATGGATTCGAGTCAAACACACTTTGACTTGATCTCACTGGCAACACCATTATCATATCAATGGTCACGGCTTCTGAGGATACTGATGACCCGGGCGTATACCTTCTTCAGGAGTTATTGTCGCTCCTTCCACTGTAGAGATTCGTGTCGCTCAGAAATGTTGGTATACAATAACAGCTGGAACAAAAAGTCCTACTTGCCAGGAAAAAGTTAATGCTGGTATCGTCGCCTTTGCCCTTCTCAAGCTTTGACTCGAGAGTAATGTAAATTAGTATGAGAATAAGGTAGTTGGCGGGTGCGGAGGGATATCTATACAACAATATAGCCCGACTCGGTATGTGCGCGCATGTAACGCCCAGTACCAAAATAGATTCACCTATACAACAAGATAGCCCGCGACTAGTAGGGCAAGTAAGTACAATATACACTACGGAAAATCTCACCTCGAGTAACGCACAGTACTAAGGCTTGGACACTACAAGACTATCAGATTTAAATACGTAGAGACGTCACATATCGAAGTCCGCTGGGGCGTAGCATGGTAACATGATGAAAAATACAGTACCATATGTGAGAGGATACCACACGGGTTTTCACACCCCACGCGCCCCGGGATAAGAATCAATACGAATCATATCAGTAGCTCGAAAATACCATTCAACACCACCATCTAAATGACGGCACAGAGCGGCTGGAAGGTATCATTTGTTGGTGTTCGCGGCTGTGACTCAGGTCCAGCAAAACAAGAGGGCGTTACTACAGTTGCACGGAGACCGTGGGGTGAGCGCTATAGCCATTTTCAAGTGGTTGGTGTTCACGGAAGTAGATGCGTTGTTGAGGGCTCACTAAGAACGTGTCGGAGTACTTTGCACATTTGTTACTAAGGGTCCCACTCGCACACACTATGTTGTTTCACTCACACTTTTGCTTACATTAGCCCAAATGAGCTCACCCTATGAACAAGGTGATGGGGTCAAGCCGACTCAACGATAAGTCAGAAGGTTGCTTGTGAAAGGTTTCTGAGGAACAGGTAAGCGTGTTTGTTTCAACTTGAATAGTACCACACAAATTAACATAAAGCTAGATAATTTGCCCCTCGCCGTTCTCAGCTGTGCAATAATCGTTAATAGAGTCCAACAGGGTGAATGCCGTACCCGTAGAGTCATCGCCAAGGTGTCCGCCAGAGCACTCGATATCGACCATAACTAACCTGAGACAGAATTAGATGGTAAGATTACTTATATGAAAACGAGACCACGCATTGAGAGCTGCCTTGGAAATCGCATACTTTCTAATCATGAGTGATTACGCTGCGTTAGATAAGGTGTTTTAGTAAAGAATGAAGATAGATTTTTGACTGTGATGCCCACCCACTGGCCCCGGCCGATTGGTAACCGCAGCCTAGTATACTGAGGAAAGCTCTAGATGTGGGTCAGAAATGCTTACAATGATGATGATCCAGCAGAGCGACGACGCCTTTCTGCTCACTAACCAGATCCGATAAACAGAAGTAACCTTGGGCGGTGAGAGAGGTAATCGGTCGTGATGGGAATGTCGACGTGCAGTAGATGCCCGACATGCCCGCACAACTCCACGTCGCTAAATCCATCAACGAACCAGCGGTAGGCATGGGCACCAGGCACCATTCAGCGTGGTCTAAACAGTCTCCAGCGCAAAGAGGAATTGCTTGAAATTCGTCTTGACGTCACAGAGGGTTCCAAGTTAGTGAACGAAGACGGACCTAACGATTTCTTGGATTGACCCGTAATTTGGAAAATTGTGGCTACACGTCTGAACGTAGGTGGTAGTGGTGTCCGGACACAGAGGAATTCGTGCCCAGTTAAATTGAGGGCCGAAGAACTTCACGCGATGTTAGAGACATCAGTTCCGTTGACAACAGAACAGGGCTGGGCGCACAAGAGGCCCTGCGGCCCGGGAAGGTCGCGCGTCAATACTATTGTACGAACATAGAATGGACATAGAACATAGAATTTGCAGTCCGATGACTTCTGGGGAAGTGGCTGATGGCAGAGTGCTCGGCTAGAGTGGTAGACGTCGAGAAGTGGACAGGGACCAGCGGTGGGAAGTCTAGAGACCCAAAAGAGAAGCCAGAGAGCGTGTGAGAGTCGGAGGACCCGGATAGTATGAGTGGGAACGAGAGTAGATGGCCATATGGTTGAGAAACCTTCATTGGTGGCCTCCAGTGAGCAACAAATGCCCGGGCCCAGGCCCAAAACAGGCGCTAATGGGTAGTGTGCGGACCGGGCGGGCCGTCCTTGCTTTGTCTGGTGTCCTTTGCTCTGCTTAGTGTTTTACAGATTATTTTCTGCTTTCCTGCGCCGTGGAGAACAGTCTCATCCTTGTGACCCCTCATCATTAATGAGGTATGACTCGAAAACCAGATAGCTGCTTCACTTACCGCATCAGAGCCTCAACTGAAAGGGCAGTACACCGAGAAGAATGAACTTAAATCAAGATGCGATCATGCGAATACTACTACGCGGGGCGTTGATAACCAATACAGGACTTTGGAACCCAAATGGCAGAATTTTCATGATGTCCCAATTCACGGTGTACGCAGAAGCGCGAGACACTATGATTGCGACGTGGCTGGGGTCAAAGGTCAAGAGACATAAAGACGAGGCACTTTTCTCCGTACCAATTACATTCGCAGTAACTTAGTATGGATTCAATGTGCACGGCTTTCTCAAGCTCCTGGGCGCAAGACCGAAGGTTGGTGAAGCGGCGTTAGGGTGTTCACTGTGTGCCCATTTCGCGAAGTGTCGTGATCGTCGTCCTGATCATCACGATTTGGGGAGTTGTCTGGGATTTGGGATTCCACTGATATATCAACCACCGCCACTGTGATTGACCTCACGTTTCCGTGGAAAGGTTTGGGTATGTTGTTGAGAAAGTGTGATGACGGATCTTGATCGATACTGGTATGCTTCCAATGACCTTCACGGCATCATACTGTATGTATTGTCTGCCTCGTTCGCATGGTCAGCAGACTCAGCACCGCCATGCCGCCTTGGCTTTCTGTCTTTGGTTCGCGAACTGATGTGTACTGACGGGAAACCGGGAACTATGACGGAACTCACCAACTTCGATGCCACTTGTGGGGAAATGTTAATATAACGGTGGAGCCTGGATCCTCCCTTACCATAGATCGTGCCGCTTATCGTAAACTCTTTCCCATGGCGTAGGGTCTCCTCCCTTGTTTTTCCCGAGGAGAACGTGGCGGAATGGACACATCCCAAGGTCCCTCGACCTTCCAGAAAGCCTCCGGAACGTGCGAGAGGTGGTGCGCTCAGGTAGTGCCCCCCCAAGGAGTTTTCGGTGAGTGTCCACTTAAATGAGAAACAACATCAGGGTCGCTGTACTTTGCCATACATAACGTGCCAATGCCAATGCCCTTGATGATGTGTGAATAGTGTTGGTGATACCTTCTGGGCTGGTATAGAATGTTACGAAAATATGATGCATCTGATGGGGCCCAGAGCATTGAAGAGATAGCGCGAGTGTCGACAGTGATAGAAGTCGTAGACAGAGTAGACCGTTCGAGGTCGCGCGAGTGCGAGTGCTCGAATAAAATGGGAAGTCGGACGAGCTTCGAGAATGGAGGATGATTACTGATTAGAGTCGAGTACATGGTGTTTATACATGATTAGGAGACACAGGGGAAGACAGGACAATACCGTGAGTCGTATGGTACAGACAAAACGCACGATGACAGGGGAGGCGCAAGGATGGGCGTGGCAACGAAACAAAGCCGCGGGCCCGGCGTGTACGAGTGCGTGGAGGTGAAAGCGGCGACGGACAAAAACGGGCGGTTGTCGATACAAAGCGGTGGAGGCGTAGGGGTCGGATGGGCGCTGTGACATACAAAGGCGATCGGGCATCATATGCATAGGGCTATGGTAGCCCAAAAAAGAGACAAGGGCAGAGACACAAGGCGCGCGGACAAAGGTCGGGCGCGAGCTTGACGCCGAGGTTGGAGGTGGCGTATTCATCAGGCACGAGGTCGGAGGGCGTATGATAACATTCGTTGTCTTGTCGAAGAGAACCGTTTCGAGGATGCGTCGACCTTACAGCATACTAGGTAAACATCGGCAAGATTGATGTCGACGACACTTTCTCAACCCCTCTCAGCATGCGCAGACGATGGTGGCTA
>WNFR01002963.1_pt1 | contig 17606 bp, 18 predicted proteins | sample 5400221 | NCBI WGS metagenome assembly WNFR01 (sample SAMN13153357, study PRJNA577476) | soil metagenome | isolation source: 40 cm soil under Madrone tree | place: USA:California | collected 2016-06-14
GCGATTTGGCGACGTTTGAGCGGCATGCGATACCTCCAACAAATCCCCTCTAGACCGGCACGTGGACCAAACGGTCGATGAAGATGCCGGGGGTGACGATCATCTCGGGGTCGATCTCGCCGAGTTCAACGATATGGCGGACCTGGGCGATCGAGAGGCTCGCCGCCATTGCCATGGTCGGGTTGAAGTTGCGCGCCGATTTGCGATAGGTCAGGTTGCCCCAGCGGTCGCCGCGATCGGCGGAGAGCAGCGCGACATCGCCCTTCAGCGGCCTTTCGAGCACATGCATGCGGCCGTCGATCTCGCGGTGCTCCTTGCCTTCGGCGAGGCGCGTCCCGACCGAGACCGGCGAATAGAAGCCGCCGAGCCCGGCGGCGGCGCAGCGCATGCGTTCGCTGATGATGCCCTGCGGCACCAGTTCGAGCTCGATCCGTCCTGCGGCGTAGAGTTCCTCAAAGACGACCGAGCCGGAACTACGGGGGAAGGAGCAGATGATCCGTCGAACCCGACCCGCCGCCATCAGGGCCGCGAGCCCGCCCCGCCCGGTCCCGGCATTGTTGGCAACCACCGTCAGATCGCGCGCTCCCTGTTCAACGACGGCTTCGCACAAGGCGTCCGGCAACCCGGCGCCGCCGAACCCGGCGCAGAGAATCGTGGCGCCATCCGGAATGCCGGCGACCGCGTTAGCGAGATTTCTGACCCGTTTGTCGATCATCAGAAGGCGACCGCGTCGCCGCCTTTGAGCGCGAGCATGGCCCGCGCCTCGTCGGGTGTCGCGATTTCGAGCGAGAGGTTCTCGACAATGGCGCGGACGCATTTGACCTGGTCGGCGTTGCTCTCGGCGAGCTTGCCTCTGCCGATCCACAGCGAATCCTCGAGCCCCACCCGAACATTGCCTCCCATGATCGCGCCCATCGATACCAGCGGCAGCTGGTAGCGCCCGGCGGCGAGAACGGACCAGGCGTAGGAATCGCCAAACAGCTTGTCGGCAATCCGCTTCATGTGGACGACATTCTCCGGATCCGCGCCGATGCCGCCGAGGATGCCGAAAATCGTCTGCACGAAGAGCGGCGGCTTGACCATGCCCCGATCGAGGAAATGCGCGAGGTTGTAGAGGTGGCCGACATCGTAACACTCGAACTCGAAGCGGGTGCCGCACCCCTCCCCCAAATCCTTCAGGATCCGCTCGATATCGGCAAAGGTGTTGCGGAAGATGAAGTCGCGCGTCATCTCGAGGTGCTGCGACTCCCAAGGATGCTTGAATTCCTTGTACTTTTCCAGCAGCGGAAACAGCCCGAAATTCATCGAGCCCATGTTGAGCGAGCACATTTCGGGTTTGGCGCGCAGTGGAGCGGCGAGGCGCTCCTCGAGCGTCATCCCGTGGCCGCCGCCGGTTGTGATGTTGACGACCGCCCCCGTCGACTGCTTGATCCGCGGCAGGAACTGCATGAACACATCGGGATCCGGCGTCGGTCGCCCGTCCTTCGGGTCGCGGGCGTGGAGGTGCAGGATGGCCGCCCCCGCCTCGGCGGCGGCGATCGCGTCGCGCGCGATCTCGTCGGGTGTCAGCGGCAGGTACGGGCTCATCGTCGGGGTATGGATCGACCCCGTGACGGCGCAGGTTATGACGACCTTGCCACGAAGAGGCATCCTCCTCCCCTCTCTCTAGCGGGCGCGCCGCCGCGAGCGGGCCGGAGGAAGATTCCCGCCGGCTAGCCCTGCGCCCGGATGAACGCCTTGACCTTGGGGTAGGTCTCGGTCTGCCACCGGCGGCCGTGGAATACCCCATAATGGCCGACTTTGGGCTGGAGGTGGTGCGTCTTTTTTACCGCGGGGATGCCGGTGCACAGAGAATGCGCGGCGACGGTCTGCCCGACCGCGCATATGTCGTCCCTCTCGCCTTCGACGGTCATCAAGGCGGTGCGCTCGATGGCCGCTGGCTCGATCGGTTTGCCATGCACCAGAAAGCGGCCCCGCGGCAGGTCATGGTCATGGAAGACGCGCTTGATGGTCTGCAGATAGAAATCTGCCGGCAGATCCATGACCGAGGTGTATTCCTTGTAGAAGGCGCGGGTCGCCGCCGCGCTGTCGCCGTGGCCTTTCACCAGATTGTTGAACATCGACCAATGCGCCGATACGTGGCGGTCGAGATTCATGCTGAGAAACCCGGCGAGCTGCAGAAAGCCCGGATAAACCCGGCGAAACGCCCCCGGATAGCGGGCCGGCACCGTCGTGATGACGGTGCGGTCGAACCATTCGAGCGGATGCGCCATCGCGAAGTGATTGACCTCGGTCGGGTTCGCCCGCGGGTCGATCGGACCGCCCATCAGGATCATCGAGGCCGGCTGACAAGGGTCGTCACTCGCCGCCATCAACGACACGGCCGCAAGCACCGGGACCGAGGGCTGGCAGACCGCCATGACGTGAACGCTCGGACCCAATAGGCGGACAAAGCGGATCACCGAATCGACAAAGTCGTCGAGATCAAACCGCCCGTAGAGAAGGGGAACATTGCGCGAGTTCAGCCAGTCGGTGATGTAGACGTTGTGGTCCGGCAGCAGGGCCTGGACGGTGCCGCGCAGCAATGTCGAGAAATGCCCGGAGAGTGGCGCAACGACCAGGATGGTGGGCTCGTCGCGGGTCCCCTCCTTGCGGAAATGCAGGAGGTTGCAGAAGGGATGGGAGGCGACGACTTCCTCGGTGACGGCAATCTCCTCGCCATCGATCGCGACCGATCGAATGCCGAAATCCGGCCGGTCATGCGACATCCCGGCGTTGGACAGCAGCTCCATCGCAGCTGCAGCGCCCCTGACAAACGGGGCATTCTCGATCAGCGGCCACGGCTGGGTGAGCACACCTCGGAAAAATTCGGCCATGAGTCGAATCGGGGCGAGAACGTCGCTGTGTACCTGGTAGGTGTCGTAAAGCATATATCCTCGTATGTCCGCGCCCCCGAGTTCGCGAACCTCCAAAGTGTTGAAGCGGTCCCCGCTTCGATCGATCTCAAGGCGAAATCATCCCAACTTAAAACTTCTTCCATTACAAGGGTATATTTGCATTGACAAAGGCTTAGGCAAGAGACAAGGCGATTGCCTTCGCCCTCACTTGAGCCGTGAGGTGCGGCCTTCTTCTACTTTTGGATTCTTGGTTAACGGCGCCCGGATATCGGGCAAGTCAAGACCATTTGCCTATTTAATAGGCCGGGCCCCCGCCTCAGATGCATACCTGGTCAGCGCGACGGGGCGGCCACCCCGCCGCGGAGCTCGTGAACGACGATACCAGAAAGCCGCGGAGGCGGGGCCAGCCAGCGCGGATGAGCAAGGCTCGTCCCGATGTCGCTTTCTCCCGCCTTCCAGCGCCGCGTCACGGCGGCGGAGGAGAAGTCGGCCATCTTGGCGGCAAAATCGGTGGCGTTGCCTTCATGCACGAGGTGGAGGATCGTCATTGTCGCGTCGCTCGCTTCGGAGAGACAACGGCGGATATCGACGTCCCCCCGCAGGGCTGCGGGAAGCCGCTCGCCGAGCAGCGCGAGCCTGCGGCGCAGGTCATGCGTGCGGCGCATCGCGGCGATTTCCCGCGCCGTGCGGCTGACCCCACCATGGGCTCCGGGGAGCGGATCATAGCCGTCGATGGCGAAGCACAGGGTGTCTGCCGGACGCGCGTCGTCCAGCGCGGAAACCGATACGGCGCTGCCGCCAAAGAGCTGCCGGTCGATCGTCACCGGCGGCAAACCCGGCAACGGGCTACCGGCCAACACGTGGTCGGGGCCGAGCACGTGCCGGTCGTTGTCGAAAAACGTCTCGGCTCCGGTCGCGAGGTTCAACGCTCCAAACACCACCCGGACGGTCCCCGAATTGATCCGCTCGAAATCGACGGTCTCGCCGATCAGAGTCTGCAATTCGGCGGCGGACAGAACCGGCTCCTCGCGCTGTACTGCAGTGGTCGGTGAGCGCCGGCCGCCCGATAGGAAATTCGAGAGTGCCGACTTGGCCCATCGGGCGGGCCTACGCGGGCGTCGATGTGCCGCGCGCTCGCTAAGTTCGCGCCAAAATTGGCGCAATCGCAGAACGCGTTCGTGGGGCAGGTTTCCCGCGATGATGGCAGCGTTGATCGCCCCGACGGCCGTGCCCGCTATCCAGTTGGGCCGCACCCCGCACTTCTCGAGGGCGGCATAAGCCCCCGCCTGATAGGCGCCGAGCGCCCCACCGCCCGACAGCACCAACGCGATCCGTTCGAAACGGGCCAAGCTCTTCTCCGGTCGCCCTCGCGCCAAGACGCACTCCCTACCGCCAGTCGCCCGCAGAACCCTATCCGGCGGGGCCTGGTATCATAGGAAGTCCCGCCGGCCCGTCCAGTGTCGAAGCCGCGCTCAGCGACCCTTTTTCCGCGACTGAATGGGCGGCAGCGATTTCAAGTAGACCGCGATCGCACGCCGATCGGCATCGTCGAGCCGAGAAGTGTTACGCACGATCTCGCCCATCGCGCCACCGACGAAGTCGAATTCCGGGGTCTGGCCGGTTTTCAGCAATGTCGTAATGTCCTCTTCGCTCCAGTTACCGATGCCGGTCTGCGGGTCGGGAGTTATGTTCGGGACATTCTTGCCGTCCGGCCCGTGCGGGTTCCCGGCGAGAAAGCGGTCCGGCTCGGTCGCGCCGAACCAGTTGCGCGGTGTATGACATTCGCCGCAGTGGGCGAGCGCGGTAACGAGGTAGGCGCCGCGATTGTACGCTTCGGAGCGCTCCGGCGCCGGCCGGAATGGGCCCGGACTGAAAAACAACAATTTCCATCCGTTTTGCAGGAAGCGCCACGAGACCGGGAAGGAGACGTCGTGCGCTCGGTTGGCCTGGCGCACCGCCGGCAGTGAAAAGAGATAGGCTTTGATCGCTCGCGCATCCGCATCGGTAATCTTCGTAAAGCTGGGATACGGGAATACCGGGAAATAATTGGCGCCGTCGGGACGCACGCCGTCCCGCAATGCCTGCAAAAATTGTTCGTCGCTCCAGCTGCCGATACCGGACTCCGGATCCGGGGTGATGTTCGGGCTGTAGAAGGTTCCGAACGGCGTCGCGAGCGCTCGCCCGCCAGCATAGGGCTGCCCGCCATGCTCGCGATCAGTGTGACAGGCCGCGCAGCCCGCGGCATTCGCGAGATAGGCCCCTCGCGAGACGGGGTCCGCTACCGCCGAGAAGCTCAGAACCGGCAGCAATACAACCGCCGCTGCCCTTGATATTCTCTGGAAGATACCCGCTGGATCGGCCGTCCGTATAACCCGATCAAGAGAGTGGCGAGGAACTCCTATTTTTCGATCTTTTCGCGGAAAGTCGTATGGCAGGCGCCGCAGCCGTTCTTGCCGAGATCGTTGAAAGCGGCTTCGATCGCCCCCTTGTCACCGCTGTTCACCGCCACGAGGAGGGCGTCGGCCTTGGTGGCCGCGGCTTTTTGAGCATCGAGAAACTTGTTCCAGTCGGTCCAGATCTCCGGTTTGGCGACATAGTCGCCAGTCGGATTCAGTCCACCCGTTCCAGGAGGAAACAACTCCGGGATTTTCTTTGTCGTCTGCGTGAGATTGGCGGCGCCGGTTTTGGCCTGCGCCAGATCCCCCTTGCCGTCGAGATAGGCCTTGACGGCTCCGACGTCCTTGCCCTGCTCCTTCATCGTTGCCTGGCGATTCTTGAAGATCGTTTCCTTGTCCTGCGCAAGCGCCACCCCGCTCCCACCGGCCAGAACAATCGCCAACGCCGCTCCCAATAGCCGAGATTTCATTGCAGACAACATGCTCCCTCCCCTGTCTTATCCGTCCGGGTCCAACGGTTCAACTCGGCGCTGACCCAGCGCAGACTAGCTTGCAGTCGCGGCAAGGCAAGAGCCGGCGCCATCGGCTCACTATTACGTGATCGGGATTTCGATATGCTTTTTAAAAGCGGGCCGCGCGCGCAGGCGCTCGTACCAAGCCTTCACGTTCTTCAGTAATGGCCGCTCGATCGGAAAGGCGTGCCAGCGATAAACCAGGGTTCCCAGCGTGATCTCGGCCAGGCTCACATCGTCTCCGGCGAGATAGGAACGACCCTCGAGTGCGTCTTCAATGATCATCCAGGCAGCGAGCGCCTTGCGCCGCGCCGCTTCGATGGCCGCATGGTCGCGCTGCTCGGGTTTGGTGCGGATCAGGCCAAACAGCAATGCTCCCATCGGCGGCCCGACATTGGAGAGCTGCCAGTCCATCCAACGTTCCACATGGGTGCGGGCGGCGGGTGCTGTCGGATAGAGCCGCTCGCCATTACGCGTCGTGCACAGATACCGGCAGATCGTGTTCGATTCCCAAAGGATCAGATCGCCGTCCTTCACGGTCGGCACCAGGCCGTTGGGGTTCAGGGCAAGATATTCAGGGTCTTGATTGCCGCCGAACGGCCCACCGAGGTCAACCCGGTCGTACTCGATTCCGAGCTCGGCGCAGCACCACAGCACTTTCTGCACGTTGGATGAGGTCGTCCGCCCCCAAATCTTCAGCATTGCAGCTCCTCCATCCGATCTGCGCTTATGGAGCCCCAGAATTCTATCGAGCGCAACAGCCCTTGCCCGAAGGCGTGTAGGATCGCGGCACGGGATCGGTGTTCATTCGCTTGATAATCGTGAAGGAGGTGCCGGGTGAACCCACTCGCTTTCTCGCTCTTCGCTGCGCTCGTCCTGTCGGCCGTTGGCGCACAGGCGACCCAGTCCGGTCAAGCGGCTCTGCAACATTGGAAGGTGATGGATGTCTGCGCCAAACAGGCTCAAACCGCTTATCCCGAGTACAGCACGGAGTCGAACGCCAAGCGGGATGCCAAGCTGAAGGAGTGCTTGAACGCAAACCACCTTCCCCCCCGCCAGCCATTGTCGCGCCCTTGATCGCGCCGATTGGGTGTCGGATGACACTCAGCTCACGTGACCTTCTTCCCAGCCCTCGCCCATTTGCGGCAAGCCCGGCAGGCGGTTGAGAGTCCGTTCGGCTGATCTGAACCGAACACCCTCGGCAAAAGCCAGCTGGGCATCGAGTTCGATGTCCAGGCTGGAGGTGACCTCCAGCTGGGGATCCTCGAACACGTGCGTGCGACGGCGGCGGCGCCACGCCATCACGGTGTCGTCGCGCGCCCGCAGCAATGCCGCGATCTGCGGGCGGAAGAGCCCAATCACCGCGCCGATCCAGCGGTTGAGCACCGCCGAGGGCTGTTCCGCAGTGATCGCGAACCGATCCAGCATCCGGATGACGTCATCCGCGCGATACCAAGTCTCCCCGGTGACCCAGCGATTGGTCGTAAACAGTCGGATCGGCTCGCCGCGGAGGTCGATGGCTATAGCGACCAGGTGGCTCACCTCGTCTCGCGTCCCACGCTTCAGCGGCGGCGCTTGCGGCGGCAGGGCCGGAACATCAGCGACCGCAAGCTCGGGAAGAAGCAGCGGAGCGATACCGATCGGCATGCCCTCGGCGCGCAGAAAGGTGTGGAAATGGCCTTGTTCCGCGGCCGGCCGACCCGTCCCCGCATGCGCATGGAAAAAGTACTGGGAATGGCTCTTGGGGTCGTAGGCCTCTCCCTCGGGATAATGCCGCCATTCCGAGATCGCCGCCGTTCCTGCCGTCACCTCGCTCAACAGGTTGGCATCGCGCGCCGCGAGTTCACGACGGCAGTCGCGGATGACTTCAGCAGCTGATGTCATCTGCTCGATTTCGGCCCGGCTCACGCGCAGGCCCTGCTCCCGATCCGAATGCGCCACGCGACTGCCTCAGAACAAAACGCGTCCAGAATAGCTAAGGGCGCTTCGCCGACAAAGCGGGATTGGTTACCGTCCAGACGACGATGTCCTTCATCAGCCCCCCGAGGGCCTCGTCAAAGGCCGCGATGACGCTTGGGACGTCGTTCGCCGAGGCTCGCTGGCGTCGCTCAAACGAGCTTTGCGCGACGATGTCGCGGTTGGATGGATTGACGAGCCGGACGTTGATCGCTGCCCATACATCTGGCGGCCCGTTTGGCGAATCGTACACCGCCTCGAAATGCCGAATCTCGGTCTTGAGGATGAAATCCGCTCGCAACCCGACCGACTCGCGATCGATGGCGTTGATCGTGTTGCTGTTCTCGAACGACTCGACCAGCGCCGTCTGCACGAGAAGCGGGGCACGGTCCGTCCATTCCGAATCGGCGAAATAGTCGATCGAAATCGCGGAGCGGCTCAACGCGATCCGCGAGCTGTCGAGCCCCGCCGGGGCGAGCGGAACGTCAACGAGGATCTGGACGGGTCGATGCGGCAAATTCGCCGGGTAGGTGCTCTTTGGGGTGACGCGATAGAGGTGCGCCGGCGCGCTGCTTCCGAGCACACCGGAACAGCCCGCCAGAGCGAGGACGATGACACTCGGGACGAATCGGCGCGATAGGCGAGCTGCCGGCCACATCATTGCGGCCGGTACCCCTCCCGCCGGTCTCCGAACAGCAGCCGGGCCGGGTCCCGCTCGACTGACGTTATGAACCGCGTCGCCCCCGCGATCAAACGCTGCATGTCGCCCACAAGATTGCTGACCTGGGTCAATGTGGCCTGGGTGAATTCGTGCAGACCCGGGCGATTTTCTTGGAGTACCTGCTGCAGTTGCCGGTTAGTGTCGACAAGGTTTCTTGCGAGCTTATCAAAGTCATTGAGTGCTTGAGAGGCCTCGTCTTTCAACCCCCCCTTGCTGGCGTAGCTCTGGTCAACGTGGCCGAGCAGCGACTTCATTTCGAGGACGGTCGCGTTCGCATTGGCAACGAGCTCGCTGACGTCCTTACTGGGCGCGACAAAGGCCTCGGTTATGGTCCGCACATTCTGGAGACTGTCGGCAACAGCCTGACGGTTTTGCGCGTTGAGTAGAGTATTCAGGTTATCGACCACGACCATCAATCGGTCCAAAAGTTGGGGTCCCGTCTCGGTCACACGCTGAAATACCGAGCTCCCCGCTGCGATAACCGGATAGCGGTGGCCAGCTTCAGGCTCGAGGTCCTGCGCCTCGCGGGTTCCGCCGCGGATCTGAATGGTGGCAATACCGCTCAAAAGCGCGGTCTCGACGAAAGCCCGGGCATCACTCTTTATCTTGACGAGGTTGGTGTCGATCTCGACCGTCACCTGGATCTTTTCGAGGTCGTCTGGGTCGACCCGTACATCCAAGACGCGCCCCACGGTGATCCCGTTATATTGGACTACGGAGCCCTTGCTGAGGCCGGTCACCGAGCCTCTGAAGAAGACGTAGTAGCGCTTCAGGTCTTGCGCGAACTCGACGCGTCCGAGCGAGACAACCGCGACAAAGCCAAGAACAATGACGGCGAGGACAAACGCGCCGACCGCGACATAGTGGGCTCTCGTTTCCATCTATTCACTCCTTGCGCGGGGGCGACTCACACCGTGGCTGCATTCCGTGCTTCCCGATTCCTCGAAGCGCCGGCCTCCAAGTGTTGTGCTGCCCGCCCGCGTGGACCATGAAAATAGGAGTGAATCCAGGGATGATTGTCCCTGAGGAGTTGCTCCAGGGTCCCGACGCGAACCTTCCTGTCCACCAGGACCGCGACCCTATCGCAAATCGCAAAGAGGCTGTCGAGGTCATGGGTCACCATGAACACGGTTAGGCCAAGGCTGGCCTTTAAGTCCCGAATCAACTCGTCGAAGGCGCCGGCGGCTATCGGATCGAGCCCCGCGGTAGGCTCGTCGAGAAACACTATTTCCGGATCGAGCGCCAGGGCGCGCGCGAGCCCGGCGCGTTTGCGCATGCCGCCTGAGAGCTGGGAGGGATATTTCTCGCCCGCATCCTCCGGCAGCCCGACCATGCCGACCTTGACCGCCGAGATCTCATCCATCAAGGGCAGCGGCAGGTCGTAGTATTCTTTGATTGGCACTTCGATGTTTTGCGCGACCGTCAATGAGCTGAAGAGCGCCCCATCCTGAAACAGCACTCCCCAACGGTTTTCGAGCTGTCGCCGCTGACGGTCGCTCATCTTTAGAATATCGCGGCCGAACACTTCGACTTTGCCCTGGACCGGTCGGTTGAGCCCGACGATGGTCCGGAGGAGGACCGACTTTCCGGACCCGGAACCGCCGACGATGCCGATAACCTCGCCGCGGAGGACATCGAGATCGAGACCGTCATGAACCGTCTCGGCGCCAAACCGGTTGACGAGGCCGCTCACGCGAATGATGGGTTCGCCCGAGTTGCCCTGCACGATCAAATCTGCAGGATGGAAAAGAAGATCGAAAACCCGGCATCAGCCACGATGACTAGAAATATCGCCTCCACGACCGAAAGAGTAGTGAGACGCCCGACACTCTCGGCGCTGCGCGACACCTGAAAGCCCTCGTAACAGCCAATTAGAGCGATGATGAAGGCGAAGGACGGTGCTTTGATCAAGCCGATCCAGAAAGTCCACGGATAGAGTGAACCTTGCAGCTGCCGAAGAAATTGCGGCGGAGTGATGCCGAGCGAGCCCCACGACATCAAACAGCCGCCGAAAAGCCCGACTACATCGGCCCAGAGCGTGAGCATCGGCAGGGTTAGCACAAGCCCGAAGAGACGGGGGATCACCAGGACCTCTAGGGGATCGAGGCCGATCGTGCGCAACGCGTCGATTTCTTCGTTGACCCGCATCGTCCCGATCTGGGCGGTGAAGGCGCTGCCCGAGCGTCCCGCGATGATGATCGCCGTCATCAGCACCCCGAGTTCGCGCAGGATCCCCACTCCTAATAAATTGACCGTATAGATCTCGGCACCAAATCGGCGCAGCTGATCGGCGCCCTGATAGGCAATAACGACCCCGATCAGAAAAGAGAGCAGGCCGACAATCGGCACAGCATTGACTCCGGTCTGCTCCATTTGCGCCGCCAGCGCCGTGATCCTGAGCCGACGCGGACGGAGCAGCAGGGCGCCTGTGCTTTCGCAGACGGCGCCAAAGAAACCGAGGATGCTGTAGGCGCGAGCAAAGAGCCCGAGCGAGATCTCGCCGATCCTCGCGAGGAACCCGGTAATCGTGTGGTGCGCCGGTCGCGGATGCGGAGCGGGGACCACCATTCCCCCCGCGCGCACCTGATCGAGAAGCGGCACGAAATTGGAACGCAAATTACGGATCTCGACGGCATTGCCGCGCGCTGCCAAATCGTGCTCGGTTCGCAGCAACAGCCACGCGCCGGCAGTATCGAGCCGGTCGATCCCAGCTAGATCGAAGGTGACCCGCTTGCCGCTTGGCAGTTGGATGGCGCGCAGCCGGCGATCGAGCTCAGCGGCAGTCGCGACCAGCCATTCCCCGGCTGCGGCAAAGACCAACGCACCAGGATCTTCGGACTCGACGAGGGTAGCGGCGACGGACGCCATGACATCCAAGGTTCAGAGTGCGCTTATCCGCCGCCGAACGAGGCCTTTTCAACTACAAGAAAACTCGCTATTCCGCAACAATTCACCGCATCGCGCGTCGCCGCCGGATCATCGGGGACAACGGCAATGGACCTCAAGCAGCATATCCGATCGGTACCTGATTTTCCCAAGCCGGGCATCCTCTTCTACGACATTTCAACGCTGCTCGCCCATCCCGTGGCCTGGCAGACGACGGTCCAACGCCTGGCGGAAGCGCTGCGGCCTCACCAGCCCGATCTGCTGATCGGCATCGAATCGCGGGGCTTTCTTGTCGCCGCGCCGCTGGCCTATGAGCTCGGCCGCGGTTTTGCGATGGTGCGCAAGCAAGGTAAATTGCCCGGCGCGACCGCGAGCCTCACCTATGATCTGGAATACGGGACCGACACCATCGAGATCCAAGAAAATGCGATCACCCCAGGTCAACGGGTCGTCGTCCTCGATGATTTGGTGGCGACTGGGGGAACGATGCAGGCTGCGATCAAGCTCGTGCGTCAGCGCGGGGGGGTTGTCGCCGCTGCCGGCTGCATCATCGAGCTGACGTTCTTGCAAGGCCGCAATCGAGTAGACGTGCCATTCACATCGATGGTCGCCTACGACTCCTAATCATCACCGTTCGCCGACCTCGGACCAAGGCTGCGGCCGATCACCGCATAGAGCGGATCTCCACCGCTGTGCGGCGTCCGATCGAGGCAGCGGATGTCGGTCCAGTTGCCCGCTTGGACGAAATGGTGCGCGATCAGGCAGAGATGACCGGCGTCATCGAGAAGGCACCAGCACCCGATGGCGCGCGTCGGCACGCAACGGTCGGAGAAGGTCACGATCAGCGGTGCTCCGGGTTTCAGCACCCGCCCCGCTTCGCGGATGACCTCGCAAGGCCGCGTCAGATGTTGAACCGAAACGCAGATGGCCGCGCCGTCGAACTCGCCGGCGGCGAACGGAAGCCCCGGATTGCGGTTCAAATCCTGCACGCACCATTCGTCGAGAAACGGGTTTTCCGCCAGCTCACGTGCATTGACGCCGACTCCAACGACCCGCGAATAGGGGATTTCGGGCGGCAGATGGCTGACCCAGCCGGACATCAGATCAAGGATGGCGCCGCCAGGCGGCAGGATCTCACGGTAAATGTCGGTGATCGCCGCGATCGCTGCGGCGTCGATTTGGCTGGCGCGCGCGGGCTCGGGGCCGACGGACGGGTCTAATCGCACATTGGGGTGCGCTGGTGCGGTCATCGGAAGGAGCGCCATATTCCCCCCCCTCTCTCTCCAGCCTGTTTGGTCTGAGATAGGGAGTGCTCGGCCCGCTATCCATAGCCGAAACTGCCGAAACTCTCAGCTTAGTGAGAAGTCAGCATTATTCGTCTCCGAGTACTTGCCCGGGCGGGGTAAATGTCAGAGCAAGATCACGTGCGACCGCCGGATGTGTCACCCGCCCCCGGCAAATATTCAGTCCATCTCGCAGGTGCGGGTCTTCGGACAGCGCGCGGCGCCAGCCGCGGTCTGCGATCGCCAGCACAAAGGGAAGGGTCGCATTGTTGAGTGCGACCGTCGAAGTGCGTGCGACCGCCCCCGGCATATTGGTCACGCAATAATGGACGACCCCTTCCTCGAGATAGGTCGGGGCGGCGTGAGTCGTCGGTCTGCTCGTCTCGAAGCAGCCGCCCTGATCGATCGAAATATCGACCACCACCGCTCCCGGTTTCATCGCTCGAACGAGCGCGCGGCTGACGAGCTTGGGCGCCGCCGCGCCGGGTATCAAAACGGCGCCGATAACGAGATCGGCGGTGATCACCTCGCGCTCGATGTTCTCCATCGTCGAGAAGAGCGTATGCAGCTGCGCCCCGAACTGGAGGTCCAGCTCGTACAATCGCGGCAATGAGCGGTCGATGACGGTGACATAAGCCTCCATTCCCATCGCCATTCGCGCCGCGTTCGTGCCCGATACGCCGCCCCCGAGAATGACCACTTTGGCTGCGGGGACGCCGGGGACGCCGCCGAGCAGAACCCCGATGCCGCCCTGCTCCTTTTCAAGGCAGTGGGCTCCAACCTGTACCGCCATCCGCCCCGCGACCTCGCTCATCGGAGCGAGAAGCGGCAGCCCGCCGCGGGCGTCGGTGACGGTCTCGTAGGCGATCGCGATTGCGCCGGACCGCATCAGTCCGTCTGTCAGCAGCTTGTCCGCGGCGAGATGCAAATAGGTGAACAGGATTTGCCCTTGGCGCAACGCAGCAACTTCGTGCGGCTGCGGTTCCTTGACCTTGACGATCAATTCGGCGGCCGCGAACACTTCCGCGGCGCTCGCCAGGACGCCTGCGCCGGCTGCCTCATAGGAACCGTCGTCGAACCCAATGCCGCCGCCTGACCCCGCCTCCACGATCACCTCGTGGCCGTGAAATACGAGCTCGCGCACACTCCCGGGCGTGAGGCCGACGCGGTACTCGTGAGACTTCACCTCCTTCGGGACACCGATCAGCATGCAAAAACTCCGCTCGAACCGAGGTTGGCTACCACCGCGGCTTTTGCCAGAAGGGGTTGATCCGATTAGTTCTCGGGGCCGAGTCTTACCACCACCTCATCGGCGAGCGGCAACGAGGCCGTGAGCCCCGGAGACTCGATCCCGTACATATTGACGAGCCCCGGAACACCGTGAACTTCAGGGCCTTGGACGACGAAGTCTGCAGCCGGGTCTGCGGGTCCGCTGATCTTCGGACGGATCCCCGCATAACCCGGCTGTAAGGAGCCGTCCCGCAACTCGGGCCAGTAGGTTCGAACGGCAGCATAGAACACCTCGCCGCGCGCCGGGTCGACCGCGTAATCGACCGAGGGGATCCATTCCACATCCGGTCCGAATCGGGCCTGACCCGCCAGATCCAGGGTAATGTGCACACCGAGCCCGCCGGCAACCGGAACCGGGTAGACGAGCCGCCCGAATGGGGCGCGCCCGCTCAGTGTGAAATAGACGCCGCGGCAGAAATAAGCCGGAGGGATCGTCTCGGCAGGGATTCTGTCGATTCCATGCGCGACAGCCGGGGCGTAGAGCCCGGCGGCATTGACCAGAAGCCGGCAGCGGATGGCCGTCGGCTCGTCGCCGCCGATGGCAAGTTCAAACCCGTCATTTCGCACCTCGCCGGAGAGTACCGGAGTGCGAAGCACCACCATCGCTCCGGCGGCCTCGGCTTCGCCTTGATAGGCGAGCATCAGCGCATGGCCGTCGATAATCCCGGTCGAAGGCGACAGCACGGCCGCAACGCAACGGAGCGCGGGTTCAAGCCGCCGCGCCTGCGCCCGATCCAGCCACTCCAAATCGTCGACCCCGTTGCCGCGGGCGGTGGCGGTGATTTTCTCCAGACCCGAGATCTCGGCTTCGCTCGTGGCGACGATGAGCTTGCCGATCCGGGCGTGCGGGATGCCGTGCTCGCGGCAATAGGCCTGGAGGCGTTGGCGGCCGGCGACGGAGCTGCGCGCCTTCAAGCTGCCAACCGGGTAATAGAGCCCGCCATGGACGACTTCGCTGTTCCGCGACGAGGTCTCGAAACCGATCGTGTAGGCGCGTTCGAGGACGAGCACGCCATGACCGGCAAGCGCGAGCTCCCGAGCCACCGCGAGACCTACGACACCCGCCCCGACCACGACGCACTCAACCTCGTCCATTATATCTCCTGGGCAAAGGACTCCTGCCGAATATAGAGGGTCACGATGCCGATTTCGCTCAGGGTCGCGTCGGCGGAATTACCCTTTGGAATGTGACCGTTTGCCGCGATTAACCATGTTTCGTTTTGGACATAATATGATACATTCCGTTACATAGGTCTTAGGGCGGCCGGAAGCACACACGGGCAACACATTTCCGGCGGTTGTGGCAAGAGCGGGGCCGAAGATGGAGAGCATCGAGCACGACGCGGTCATTGCCGAGTTCATTCGCATCAAAGGAATTACCCGTTGCCCGACTGCATGCGTTTCTCCGACGCAAGCTTCGGTCGGCGCAGCCGACCGGGCGGCGTTGGAGGAGCACGCGATCGCCCGCGACCGCTCGCGCCGCGCAAGAATGGCAGGTCGCGCGCGATCATCGTGGGCAAATGGTTTTGCCATTTAGCCACGGTTTTCTGGCGCGGCAGGCGTGGCTCCGGCTATGGCGCGCCAAAAACAGAGCATCCCGGCAAGTTTCGCGTTACCAGTGCCATCGAGAAATAGGGAGCCTCCTCGGGTGCGATGCAAGCGAGCGGTGCGACGCGTTGATCCGCCAATGTCGCGTGTTCGATGTAGACGGCGCCGTCGATAAGACCGAGCCGGTCCAGCACCCGGCGCACTTTCGCGACATGGCGACCGAGCTTGACGATTGCGGCGGCGTCGGCATCAGAGAGCCGGCGGGCTAGTTCGGCCTCATCCAGCGTTGCAGGGATTACCGCGATGGTCTCGTCGCGCGACACCAGCGGGAGCGCCGCGGCGGCGGCGCACGCGGTCAGCGAGCAGACCCCGGGGACGATCTCGATCGGATATCGGCCGGCGAGGCGGGTGAATACATTGATGAAGCTGCCATAGAAGAACGGATCGCCCTGGCAGAGGAGCACGACGTCATGGCCGCGATCCAACTCGGCGGCGAGCGCTGCTGCCGCGGCGTCATAGATCGCGATCGGCAGTGGTCCCGGCCGCATCGGGAAGCGAATCGCGATCTCGCGCTGGTGACCCCCGATCCAATCAGCGGCGATCGCGCGGGCAAAGCTGTCGCCGTGCTCCGGCGCCGGATACGCAATCACCGGCACTTCCCGGAGCAGCCGGACCGCCTTCAACGTCAACAGCTCGGGGTCGCCTGGCCCGACGCCGACCCCGTACAACCTGCCGAGTGGCACCGACATTCAGCCGGGCTCCAAGTGGTAGAGAGCCAGAACGAGCTTGCCACCGCCCGCCGAGTAGTCGAGCCCGGAGACTCGGTCGATCGCGCGGGTGCTCAACCCATGCGCCGCCAATGATTGCTGGAATTCCGCATCGTAGCGATCACTGACCAGGGCCAAGCCGGCGCCAGCGAGCTGCCCATCTCCGGGCGCGGCGGTCACCAGTCGGGTTGCAGTGCCGAGTAGAAATACGAGGCTCGGCTCGCTGTAGCCGACCGACAGTACGGCTTCGCCTGGGCGCGGCGGGTGGCGGGCGAGCAGCCCCGCCGCGGATCGGCTCAGCCACAGAGAATCGAGTCGCGGCACCACCTCGAGCGCAGCGGGCAGCGCGAAGGAGGCGGCGAGCGCCGCGACCAGACCGGCAGCGTGGACTGGTCGCCAGTCACGGAAGAGGAGCAACAGCGCCAAGGCGAGCAAAACCGGCGCAGCGGCGAAAGCCGCAGGCGAAACCTCGCCGCCGAAGCGCGGCGGCAGCGCGATCAGCGCAGCGGCGAGAGCGATCGTGACCGCTCCCCAGAGCACCTTGGCAATGCCATCGAATAACCGCGCACGGCCAGAGCTGGTTTCAACGAACCCTTGCGTTAACGCACCGCCGACGAGCATCGCCAGCGCGGGGTAGAGCGGCAGGACATAATGCGGCAACTTCGTCGGCACGAGTTCGAAGAAAGCCCAAGCCGGAACAAGCCACGCGAGCAGGAAGCGCTCGCCCGCAGCGCGCTGCTGCCGCCAGCCCCAAATCAGCGCCGGAACGAGGAACAGCGAGCCCGGCCAGAAGCTCGCGACCGCCAGCGCCAGGTAATAGCCCGGCGGCGCGCCGTGCGCTTCCTGGGCGCCGACCAGCTTTGGCAAGAGGTCGCGCAATACCGAATCGGAGATGAAATGGCCCTCGGTGGCGCTTTCGACCGCAATCAACCAGGGAGTCACGATCAGCGCCGTCAAGAACAGGCCGGCAAGCGGCCGCAATCCTTTGATCCAGCGGATATCGCGGTCGGCGATCGTCAGGCATGCCGTGGTGAGCAGCGCCAGCACTGGCCCGGCGGGTCCTTTCAGCAGGATGGCGGCGGCTTCGGCCGTCCAAAAAACGAGCGGCAGCCAGCGGACCCGGCGCCCTGCACGGTTCGCGGTATAGACGAGTCCCAGGGCGCCCTGCCCCGCCACCACAGTGGCGAGGAGCGCAGCATCGGTCTTGGCGAGGTGCGCCTCGACGACCAGGCCCAGCGCGCTCGCCATCAGCACGGCGGCGATGAAACCGGCCGGCTGCGAGCCTAAAAGACGGGATCCGAACACCAAGGTCAGCAGCACCGCCGCAGTCGCCGCCAAGACCGAAGGCAG
>WNFR01002965.1_pt1 | contig 17603 bp, 12 predicted proteins | sample 5400221 | NCBI WGS metagenome assembly WNFR01 (sample SAMN13153357, study PRJNA577476) | soil metagenome | isolation source: 40 cm soil under Madrone tree | place: USA:California | collected 2016-06-14
CAACCAGATTCTTGCGCGCTTTTCGAGCTTGCAGACTTTGGAAGTGACGCAGGGCAAGCGTGCTTCGATGCGGCACGGCACGTGGCGAATTTTTCTGGATCATCCTGTGCTGGGAACGGGCCTGGGGACGTTGCAGCAGGTATATCCGCCGTACGAAACGCTGTATGACGGCAAAATCGTAAATCATGCACACAATGATTACCTGGAAGCTCTGGCAGAAACAGGCATTCTCGGCGGTGTTTGTTGCGCGTGGTTCATCGCAACTCTGTTGATCGGCGCGTTGGAATTCTTGAAATCCGGAGACAATTCCTTCGCGAGTACACTTCGTCTGTCTGGATCTGCAGGTTGCTGGGGATTGTTGGTGCACAGCCTGGTCGATTTCAATTTGCATATCCCGGCAAACCTCTTGCTTTTCTTGCTGATGAGCGTGCTGGCCACGGCGGAGATTCCAGAACTCGCACCCTCGAAAAACCGCGTTAGGACTCGCCGGAGGGCTGAAAAACCCTGATTGACTTGAGCGACGGGGTTGTATAATCGACTTTGGGGGTTACTGGTGCAAATTCAATCGGCCAGACCAGGTGTCCTGTATGGGTGTCTGCTTGCGGCCACAGTCTTCGGATTGACGCAAGCACCGTTGGTCTGTGGTCAAACAGCACTGGAAACCCAGCAGCAGACCAATGATCAGATTCGCGCTCTTTCGGCGAGAACGACTACGGCGCCGCATGATTACATCGTGGGACGAGGCGACTCGATTGCATTGGAAGTGTTTGATATTCCAGAACTTTCCAGAGAAGTTCGGGTTAGCCAAACAGGAACGATAGGCATCCCGCTGGTGCCGGTGCGTCTTTACGTTGCCGGATTGAGCGAACTGCAAGTGCAACAGAAAGTAGCGGAGGTTCTGGAAGCGAACGGGTTGGTTTCGCATCCCCAGGTCATGGTTTCGGTGAAGGAAAAAAGGAGCAAGCCGATCACGGTAATAGGGGCAGTGGCTCACTCCATGGTGTACCAGGCAGATCATCCCGTGACACTGGTGCAAGTCCTTGCGGAAGCCGGCGGAATCGCAGCAGACGCGGGAGATACGGTAATCATCACGCGACAGGCGCAGGACCAAGTAACTTCCAACGAGCCCCCGGAGATTGGTCCAGAAGACCCCGTTTCGGCAACAAATCCTGCTGCGCCGAAGACGGCACCTGATCAGAATCCGACACCCAATGCGGCAGCGACCGGGGAAAATTCATCCGAAAACACCCCATCGGCGATTCCGGGGGCGGAAACCGCGGCAAAACAAACGGGTGCGCCGAATGCCGGTTCCGAAGCCGCGCCACCACCGATCACAAATAGTGACGCGCCGCCACCGCCGGCGAATATCATCACCGTAAATCTGGGGGAATTGCTGGAGCGCGGGAACACCGAGAACAACATTCAACTGCAAGCCGGAGACGTGGTGACCGTCCCGCACGCGGGCATTGTGTACGCCTTGGGAGCGGTGCAACGTCCGGGCGGGTTTGTGTCCACAAATGACCGCGCTCAACTGTCGACGCTGAAGGTGTTGGCACTGGCCGGCGGGATGACACGGATTGCGAAAAAGGACCACGCAGTGATCATCCGCAAAGACTCGATGGGAAAACAACTGGCCATCCCCGTGGATTTGGGAAAGATTGTGCAGCGAAAGTCAGAAGATGTTCGGATGATGCCGAGTGACATTCTGTATATCCCCGACAGTGCTACAAAAGCCGCATTAATTCGCGCGGGCGAATTTGGCCTGGCCATCGGCACGGCGTTGACAGTCTACCGGCTCGGAACAGGAAACTAGAATTACATGACGGACGAAAACAAGCTGGTTCCGAAAGATAGCGGGACAGCCGCGGTAGAGGTCGTATCCATGCCGCAGCGGCTTCCGAGCTTCGATTTATCTCCGCGAGAACCCCATCTTTACGACTACTTATTAATCCTGCGGAAGCACCAATGGCTGATACTGTCCTTTCTGCTGGCCGTAGTAACCATCGTTTCCATCGCAACCTTCCGCATGCAACCGGTTTATTCGACGACGGCGCGAATCGAGATTGACCGGGAAAATACGAGTGTTCTGCCGTTCCCGGGCACGGATTCCTACGACTTCATGATGGACATGGACAACTACATTGAAACGCAATCGCGAATCTTGACCAGCGAGACGCTGGCTCTGCATACCATTCGCAACAGCGGATTGATTCCGCACGCGGAGATGCAGGGCGCGCCCGCAGGATCCGAAGCGATTACTTCTGGAAGCCTTGCGAATCACAAGCGGCCGCCGGAACTGGGAGCGTTTCTTGGTAGCCTGACTGTAAAACGAGTGCCGCAGAGCCGACTGCTCGACGTGAGCTTCGAATCGACTGACCCGCAACTGGGGGCACAGATCCTTAACGCACACATCGCGAACTTCATGGAGGAAAATTTTCGCAGCCGGTACGACACAACCGCCAAAGCGACGCTATGGCTGACGGATCAACTGAGCGAGCTGAAAGTAAAGGTGCAGAATTCCGAGGATGCGCGGCTGGCGTACGAACGGCAGCACCAGATCTGGGAACTGGACGACAAACAAAACATCACCACGCAACGACTGACGGACCTCAACAAGGAAGTGACGGACGCGCAGAGCGAACGTATGCGCAAGGAAGCGCTGTATGAATTCGCAAAGGCGGGAAACATCGATGTGGTTCCGCAACTGCGCGAAAACAACTCGCTGCAGGAATTGATGAGGAAGCATTCCGATGTTTATACCCACTATCTGGATGCTCTGAACCAATACGGGCCTAATTTCCCCAAGGTGCAGCGGGAGCAGGCGCAGTTGAAAGAAATTGAAGCTTTGATGGACAACGAGAAGCGCAACATTCTGGAAGCGCTGGGGAACGATTACAACGCAGCGCGCCAGCGGGAAGGGTTGTTGAACGAGGCGCTGAACGAGCAGAAGGCTGAAGTGAATGTGATGGCGCAGAGCCTGGTGGAATACAACATCTTGAAGCGCGAGGCGGAAGCAAATAAAACCATGTACGATGGCCTACTGACGAAATTGAAGGAAGCGAACATCTCGGCCGGGCTGAAATCATCCAACATCCGAGTGGTTGATCCGGCGATGGTGCCGTCTTACCCGTCGCGGCCGGCAAAGGCGAGAAATATTGGGCTTTCGTTTCTGGTGGGGCTGGTCGGGGGTATTGGACTGGCGCTGTTGCGCGAATATTTGGACAACACGGTCAAGACGCCAGACGACGTCGAAAACTTGGCGCGGCTGCCGGCATTGGCGGTGGTTCCCGCGTTCACGAGCGAAGACGGTTCCGGACGGCGCGGCCGCTTCATGAGCGGTGCTTCGCGCAACGGGAACGAAAAGCGCATCGAACTTGTGGCCCAGCATTTGCCGAAATCGCAGATGTCGGAGGCCTTCCGCGCGTTACGCACGGCGCTGTTGCTTTCGCAGGCGGACCACCCGCCACAGATAGTTCTTGTGACCAGTGCGCTACCGCGCGAAGGAAAAACGACGGCGGCGGCAAATCTGGCGGTCACGCTTGCGCAACTGGGGGACCGCACCCTGTTGATTGATGCGGACCTGCGGAAACCGGGAGTCGGACGTTTACTGAATATGTCGGATGGCAAGTACGCCGGATTGAGTTCCTATCTTGCCGGCGTTTCGAGCCTCGAACTGGTGGCTGTGCCGCACCCTTTGATTCCGAATCTGGTGGCCATTCCCACAGGACCGTTGCCGCCGAACCCTGCGGATTTGCTTTCTTCGCACAAGTTGGCGGATGCGCTACGCGAACTCCGGAGCCAGTACAAATTCATCGTTATTGATTCGCCTCCCATCATGGCCGCGACGGACGCGGTGATTCTGTCGGTGCAGACCGATGGCGTGCTGCTGGTGGTGCGCAGCGGCGAAACACCGAAAGAGGCATTCACACGGGCGCGCGATCTGCTGACCAGCGTGAAGTGCCGTCTGCTGGGAGTGGTATTGAATGCGGTCGATTCGAGTGCGCCGGATTATTACTATTCCTATCGCTACTACCCGTATTCGTACGGATACGGGCCGCAGGAGGCTGCGGAGGTTTACGGCAAGACCGACGACAATTCTTCAGCCACAACCGATTCACGTTATTCGGATGATGATTCACAGTCGCTGTGACTTTTCCCAGGAGGCGGCGTGCGCTATCTGATCACTGGTGGTGCCGGCTTCATTGGCTCGCATCTGGCTGAACGCCTGCTCGAACGGGGCGATCATGTGGTTCTGCTGGATAACCTTTCCACCGGAAGCATGGAGAACATCCGGCACCTGAAATCGAAAGAGCGGATGGAATACCACCTGGATGCGATCGAAAACCGGCGGTTGGTAGCGGAGCTCGTGGACGATGCGGACGTCGTAGTGCACCTTGCGGCGGCAGTGGGAGTGAGGCTGATCGTTGAGAGTCCGGTGCGAACGATTGAGACCAATGTAAACGGCACACAGATTATTCTGGAGGCCGCGGAGAAGAAACGGAAACTGGTGCTGACGGCGTCGACGTCTGAAGTGTATGGCAAAAGCACGCAAGTGCCGTTCCACGAAGAAGCGGACCTGGTGCTGGGTCCGACGACGAAGGGGCGCTGGAGTTACGCGGCATCGAAAGCGCTGGATGAGTTTCTGGCGCTGTCGTACTGGAGGGAACGTAAAGTTCCGGTGATTGTGGTGAGGCTGTTCAACACCGTGGGACCGAGGCAGACCGGGCGCTACGGAATGGTGCTGCCGAATTTCGTGAGGCAGGCCCTGGATAATAGGCCGATTACGGTATATGGATCCGGAACACAGTCGCGTTGCTTTTGCGACGTGCGCGATACCGTGGAAGCGCTGATACGGTTGATGGACACGGAGCGCGCCATCGGGGAAGTGGTAAATATCGGGAACACCGAAGAGATATCGATTGCCGAGCTCGCGCTGACCGTGAAGACACGAACCGGAAGCTCTTCTGAAATTGCTTTTGTGCCGTACGATCAGGCCTACGAACCGGGATTTGAGGATATGATGCGGCGCGTGCCAAGCGTGGAGAAACTGCAAAAGCTAACCGGTTTTCGCCCACAGACAAAGCTGGCTGATATTATTGACCGCGTGACTTCGCATCTGCGAGAAAAAGAAGCTGCGGAACGGCCGCGCGTAGTTTCCGGTGCGCCATCCTGAAATTACCTGCTCGACAGAACCCCTCCCAAGTTCACTCTTCCGCTGGTTCGATCGGTAAACAGTGGCGTTGAGGTCAGCTATACTCTGCTCGGAAGGGCCGCACACGGGTCAGGGGCTGGCGGTAGAAAGTATTTCGCTTTAGCGAACGGGTGGCTCTCTGTGGTGGATCGTCAGAACGACACGCGCGCATCCAGTGCAGCGCAGGTAAAATTCCCGCCGCGAATCCTGCTTATCGTTCTGCTTGTTTCCCTTCCATTATTGAATCCATGGGTGCGGGGCGATGGAGTGGGTTATTACGCGTTCGCGCGCGCGCTGCTGATACAGCACAATCTGGATTTTGCGCCGGACTATGAACACGCGAATGCGGGATTTCGCGAGGCCCGGCTGGACCCGACCGGCATTCCCAAACAGGAATTTCGCACAGTCAACGGACATCTAGACAATCATTTTACGGTGGGGCCTGCGATGCTGTGGGCGCCATTTCTACTGATCGCACATGCCGGTGTACTGACGCTGCGCGCGTTCGGTGCGCACGTTTCGGCGGATGGATTCTCTCTGCCGTATTTGATTGCCATGGCCTTCGGGACACTGGTCTACGGATTTGCCGCGCTACTGCTTTCGTATCGAGTGGCGTGCCGGTTCGTAGCGCAACGGTGGGCGCTGCTTGCGACGATCGCCATATGGTGGGCAAGTTCGCTGCCGGTTTACATGTATTTCAATCCGTCCTGGTCGCACGCGCACTCCGCGTTCGCAGTAGCGCTTTTCTTCTGGTATTGGTTGCGCACACGGGGAGAACGAACGGTGGCGCAGTGGTTCGCGCTGGCGTTGTTCGCCGGAGTGATGATGAATGTGTATTACCCGAATGCGCTGGTGCTGGCTTTGCTGGTCCCGGAAGCTGTGGCAGATTACCGGGCGGCTTTGCAACGATTGCAGGGGAATTCGCAGAAAGTTGTTGCTTCGCTCTTTGGTCGCCATTTTTTGTTTTGCGCGGTCGTGCTGGTGTCGCTGATGCCGACATTTTTGACCCGCTATTTCATATACGGGGGGTTCTTAGAAACGGGATATGTGCCCATCTCGCGATGGGCTTGGCGTTCGCCGTGGTTTCTGGCGCTGTTGTTCTCCGCGAATCACGGTCTGTTTTCGTGGACACCGCTCTTATTGATCGCGACGGCCGGACTTTTTTTATTCTGGCGGAGGTTCCCGGCGATTGGAATTTCCGTCATTTGCGTGCTGATCGTTTTTTATTACTTCATGGCATCGTATCCGGACTGGACGGGCATTTCTTCGTACGGAAATCGATTTTTTGTTTCGCTGACGGTGTTTTTTGTGCTCGGGCTGGCGACAGCGCTGGATGCGATTGCGTCACATTTCCGCAGCCGAGAGTTGGCCTCGGCGTTGCTGGGATCTACGTTGAGTATTTTTATCATCTGGAATGTGGGGCTGATGTTTCAGTGGGGAATGCACCTGATTCCAGCGCGAGGGCCGGTATCTTGGAGCGTTGTGGCGCAGAATCAATTTCATGAGGTGCCCAAACAAATCGTTGGCCAATTGCGATCCTATCTTTTTCGCCGGGCAGATGCGCTGCACCAGATCGAGCAGCGCGATATTGAACAATTGAGACATTCGATGCAGCGTTGAACGCGCGCACCTCTGTTATCCTAATGGGCATCGCGTAGGCTCCTTTATTCCCGGCGGTCTGGAGCTTTGCGGCGATAGCAGTATTGTCAAAATGGATCGATCCACGGCGTGCTGTGGCTGACATCACGGTTTACATCCCGGCTTATAATGTGGCGCAATTTTTACCACGGGCTATCGCGAGCTTGCTTGCGCAGACGCTGGCGCCTACGGAAATACTGGTGATCGACGACGGTTCGACGGATGATTCGGCGAGCGTCGCTCAGCGTTATCCGCGTGTGACGGTCGTGCGCCACGAGCGCAATAGGGGGCTCGCCGCCGCTCGCAATACCGCGTTTCGCGTGGCGCGGGGCGAGTTTGTAGCATCGTTGGACGCCGATTGCGTTGCCGAGCCGACGTGGATCGAAAAGCTTGCGCCATATTTGCACGATGCCAAGATCGCGGGTGCCGGCGGATTTTTGCGCGAAGGCGTGCAGATTTCGATTGCCGATCGCTGGCGCGCGGCACACATGCCGCAGGAGTGGGGCGCGACGCTGGTGCGAAATCCTAAATTTCTTTTTGGCTGCAACAATATTTTCAGACGGGCTGCAGTGCTTGGTGCGGGCGGATACGATGAGGCCATGCGCACCAACGGGGAAGACTGCGAACTTTCGCGGCAACTTTACAAAAACAATTGGGAACTGATTTACGATCCGGCGGCGCAAGCAACGCATTTGCGGAGCGATTCGGTGAAGTCAATACTGGACACGTACTGGCGGTGGTGGAAATCCGGAGTGAACGCGTATGCGTCGGGGATATCGCTTCGGTCGGTTGTGGGTCATGCGCTTTTTGTCCATTTTCGCCACACGTTTTTGGAGTTATTCAGTAGCGACCTGCGGGCTCGGCGATTCGAACTCCTTCCTCTCAATGTGCTTTTACTCGCGTATCTGCCTTACCGGGATTTTCGGCTGTGGCTTGCCTCGAATGGGAAATTAGCGGACGAGCGGTCTGCGGCGGGAGCGTAGCGTGCATATTCTGATTACCGGCGGGGCGGGATTTGTGGGGTCGGAGCTCGCGGTACGCATGAGCGAGAAGAACCATCGCGTGGTGGCGATGGACAACCTTGTGCGAAGGGGAAGCGAATCGAACCTGGAACGGCTCGCGAAACATGGGGTTGCCTTCGTTCATGGCGACGTGAGGAATCCGGAAGATTTCGCAAATTTGCCGGACGGAATCGAATTTGTTTGCGACACCAGCGCGCAGCCTTCCGTGGTTTCCGGCTACACGAATCCAGTTTTTGATATTACCAATAATTCGTTGGGGGTGGTGCGAGTATTGGAGTTCGCGCGGAAGCATCGGTGCCCTTTAATTTTTTTCAGCACGAACCGCGTGTACGTGGTGGACCGGCTGTTGGAGCTGCCGAGGCGCGAAGCGGCGACGCGAATCGAATGGAATCCGGAAGCGTGGAAAAAGATTCCCGCGGAGTTGCGGGCGCGTGGATTTGATCCGGTGCACGGAGTCAGCGAAGAATTTGCGACTGATGGAGGTCAGCGCAGCATTTATGGACTTAGCAAACTGATTGCGGACGCTGCGTGTCAGGAGTACGCGCACGCATTTGATATGCCGATTGTCGTGAATCGCTTCGGCGTGATTGCAGGAACCGGGCAGTTCGCGAAATTGGACCAGGGCTGGGTGGTGTGGTGGGCGATCGCACATTATTTCAAGCTGCCGCTGAACTACATCGGCTGGGACGGCAAGCAGGTGCGGGACATTCTGTTCCTGGAAGATGTTTGTGCGCTGGTGGAATTGCAAATGAAACAGATGGAGCGATTTCGCGGAGATATTTTTAATCTGGGCGGTGGAGCGGAGAATTCACTCTCGTTGCGGGAAGGTACGCAGTTATTGGAACGAAAGCTCGGCCATGGAACGACAATAACTGCGAAAGACGCGATTCGCAAAGCGGATCTGCCGATTTATTTCACCGACAACCGGAAAGCTGCGAGGATGTTGGACTGGAAACCTTCAGTGACGATTGACGAGGGGTTCGAACGAATTCTTGCGTGGATTCGTTCGAACGAGACAACGTTGCGGCAACGGTACTGCGGATAGTCCTTCACTACACTGACAAACGCCGCGCGCTATAGAGAAAAGAATTGGCCGAGGCGAGATTTTTTCGTCTGCTTGGCAAGATCCTGGCCAGCGAGTCGAGTCGCCATTTTGTGAAATTCCGCTGACAGCGGATCGCCGTCCTGTTTCAGTGAGTCACCTCGCACGGTAGCTTCACTTACTTGCTTGAAATTATTCGGAAGTCGCGCGAAGACGGACATCTTCATGCTCTGTTCAACTTTTTCGAGCGCCGGTTCGTCGTGGCGATGCCAGCGATTGATGATCAGGCGCACCTGAGAAGCCGAGACCCGCAGATTGGCTAGGGCACCGAGGTGACGGTGCAGCTTTGCCAGACCGGGCAGATCGGCCTCCGAGATGAGAAGGATTTCCGCGGCCTGCAAAACGCTTTGGCAATCCGCGGAATAAAACGAACCGAAATCCATCACCACAAAATCGAAACTCTGCTGTGCGATTTCGACCAGGCGCTCGATGGCCAAATGCGAAGCGTGCTGCCAGACTTGCAGCTGCGACGCTCCCGCCAAAACTTTCAGGCCGCTCTTGTGCTGCGTAAGCAGTCCGCTGAGCAGGGTGGGATCAAGACGCTTGTAATTTTCCACTGCATCGCCTAATTGGAAAGACGGCTGCAAATCGAGAAAACCGGCAACATCACCCATGGGACGCGAGAAATCAAGCAGGACAGTGGATTTGCCGGGGATCTTCGCCAACTGAACTGCCAGATTTACGGAGACGGTGCTGGTTCCAACGCCGCCCTTGGTTCCCAACACAACGAACAATTTTCCAGTAACCGCTCGGCGAGGCATCAAGCGCGAGTGCTCGCCACTGACTCTGAGGATCAGCGAAGAGAGTTCGCTTCTGTCGTACGGCTTCTGCAGAAAATCGCGCACTCCCGAACGCATGGCCTGCAGCAGGAACTCTGGACTGGATTCCTTTTTCGCGGAACAGGCAACGATGTGAACGGAAGGGCGGAGCTTGGCCAACTGCTGGGCAAAGGCAAAATCAGATTGTGGGGTTCCGTTGAGGTCGAGGAAGACAATGTCTGGAACATCCTGCGAATGGCGCAGTTCAACGGCTTTGCCCGAAGCCCATTCGTGAATTCCCTTGACGAGTCCGGTTTGCAGCAACATATGTCGCAAGCTGGAGCAAGCAGCCGGATCGCAGCTGGCGATGGCGACGCTGAGTAGCGAGCCGGCGGTGCACTCTGCAATCCCGGCGGCCGTTCCTGGCACGGATGCCGGTGACTGGACCATGACAGACGAAGGACTAGCGAGTTCTCTGACCATGCGTAGAGTTTGTATGGGGACTGCGTGTCCGGAAATAGCGCCTTAGTACCAGCCGTGGGCCAGAAAGTACCACCGTTGGATGGAACCTCCGGTCGGTGATGATCTGGACACACTGAAACAGTGGTGTGTCGACTGGCGGCCAGTACAAGTACAGAGGGAGTAGGAGCTCACAAAATCGCACGGAGACAGGACTGCTCTAGCGGCAGAGCGCGTCGATCAGGATCTCTTTCTTTTTTTCGGCGAGTTGCGTGAAAGCTTCGAGGGAAGAAAAATAGCCGCCCAGGGCGGCCGCGGCAAGCACTGCGAAGATCTCTGCAGGGAGCCACGGATTGCCCGACCATCGGCCGGAAAAAAAGACCAGGGCGCTGACGCCGCCAAACAGTATTTGCATACCCAACAGGATCAGGACGGACATGCCGGAATTTCGCTGGCCCTGCATTTTGCCGAATTCGATTTTGCGAGGGTAACTAAGCGATGCCCAGTTGGCGATAGTCAATTGCCCGACAATCGAAAAGACAATCGCGGCCAGAGTGGCGAACAGAACCGGCGTGGTTGGCAAGGACACACGCCATCCAACCAGCGTTACACAGAGAACTATCTCCAATAAGAGGATCGAAATGGTCATTAGATTTTTTGCGATGAGAATCTCCCGAAAGCGCGCCGGCGCCGTGAAGTAAGTCTGGATTCCCTTGCCTTCATAAGCGAAACAGTTGTAGGACGGCGCAATCAAGATTAAGACCAGATAGGCCATCATGCCGGGAAAGAAAAGATCCGGGGGAACACCTTTCTTGAATGCGGTCGGGTGCGGCCCGGCGAACTGAACGCTGAAGAAAAGCAGCATCATCGGGGGGAAAATCAGCCCAAAAAACAAAAATGTGTTTCTCTTGAGGTACAGAAGTTCCTTGCGAAACACCGCGAGAACCTGCGGAGAAAGGAAGGTAACGGTGTCTCGCGCGTCTTTCGCGCTGAGGGCTACGCGCTTTTCCTTTCGCGCTGGAGCGACGCCTTCGCTAAGTTCTTCTCCGGAATAGAGCTGGGTGTATCGCATCCACAGAAACACGGTGAAAATCGCGGTGTAAACGGCAAGACCGCCGAGTTTCAGCACTGCCGCGCCCCAATGATGGCCGACAAATTGGGCCACTGAGTCTCCAGCGAACGAGGATGGAAGAAGCCACAGGTATGGCACCCAGCTTCGCACGATCGGAAGAACCGCGCGGCCGTATCTTTGCATGAACGGATTAAGGAACTGCAGGCTGACCATGGCGAGGATAAAAAGGGTGAAGAAAATTTCTCGCGTTTTGCGCTTGGCCAGGAGCTTTTCCACCCACGCACCGAGAAGCCGCTCCATGGTTACGTTCAAAACCGTGAAGAACATGCACACCAGCAACAGCACCGGCGCCGCGAATGGCTGGACGACGAGTGTTGCGGCCAGCATGGCCAACATCCAAACCAAAGCTGCCAGCGCAGCGGAGTCCGCCAGGCCGTAGGCCATACCGATGAGATAGAAGGCGGAAAGGTTCACGGGAAAGCGAAGCAGCGTGCGAAATGGAAATTGCGGGGCAAATCCCGCGAGTAGAATGGGAAACGACTGCCACCAGACAAGCAGCGCGAGAAAAACCAGGCCGAACAATGGTTCGAGATGGTTTTCAAACAGAGCTTTAGTTACAAAGAAAAATCCGAAGGTCACGCCAATGACGAAAAGCAGGCTGAAAAAACCAGAAAAAATCAGTCCGATGAGATCAAGCCGGCGGTTTTTGTTGCTCACGCTGTTGCGCAGGACGCGCCAGCGAAGCCATGCGATCAGTCGAATCTGATCGGCGAGTCCGGCGCTGCTGATTACGTCAGCCATGAAAGCTCCTCGAGTTGTGCACGGTCTGCTCCCTGGCCAACCACGGAAAGGAAAATATCTTCCAGCGTCAGAGTGCGTCCCTCGATACTGGGAACGCCGGCGCGGAGCTGTTCCATCGAGCCCTGCGCGACCAACCGGCCTTTTTTGATGATGGCAACGTGACTGCATAGACGCTCGACAATTTCGAGTACGTGCGAGGTAAGAAAGATGGTGACGCCGCGTTCAGTCATGCGGGCCAGCAATTCCTTGAGGGCGCCGGCAGCCAGGGCGTCTACCCCTTCGAACGGCTCATCGAGAAAAAGAATTCTGGGGCCGTGAATCACGGCCGCAGCAAGAGCAAGCTTCTTCTGCATGCCGTGCGAGTAGTCCGCGATCATGGTTTTGGAGCGGTCAGCGAGCTGCATGAATTCGAGCAGTTCATCGCTGCGCTTGCGAGTAGTGGCTTTATCGAGGCCATACATTCGGCCGACAAATTCTAGATACTCCGGAGCGCTGAGACGCTCGAAGAGACCCATACCTTCCGGAACGACGCCGATCTGGCGTTTCAATTCGACCAGATTTTGCGCGAAATCGAGACCGAGCAGAGATATGCGACCGGAAGTCGGGGCCAGAAGTCCTGTGAGCATTTTGATGGTCGTGGACTTGCCAGCGCCGTTCGGTCCAAGAAAGCCGAAGAATTGGCCCGACTCGACCTGGAGGTCCATGCCATCCACGGCAGTCAGAGCGCCAAAGCGGCGAGTCAATTTTTCGGTTGAGATAGCAATATCAGCCATAGATGCGCGGCTCCAGAGAAGGGGGCAAAAAGGACTCTAGCACGGTTTTAGAAGCCAGCCCGGATGCGAGTGTCTGAGAGGAACTACGCGCGAAGCCGAGAGGGGATTTCAAGGGCTCTTCACAGCCGCAGTCGGGACAGCCTGTGGATCGCGACTCGGAAGGGCCGCGAGCACTGCTGGAAGTTCCACGCGAAACACAGCGCCGCCGGTCTGCGAGTTGTAACAAAGAATCTTGCCCGCGTGCTCCTGAACGATGCCAAAGCAGATGCTGAGTCCAAGGCCGGTGCCTTTGCCGATCGGCTTGGTGGTATAGAACGGGTCGAAAACACGATGCGGTTCCTTCAGACCGGGGCCGGTGTCTGAAAATAAAATCACAACGTTCGCGCGGTCGCGCATGGTCTTGATCGTCAACGTGCCCCCGCCGTTGTGGGATTCCATGGCGTCTACAGCGTTATTCACAATATTGAAGAACACCTGCATCAGCTGATTTCCGTCGCCGCGCACGCCGGGAAGCACGGACTCCAGCTTGAGATCAATTTTCGTGCCGGAATTGCGGAGGTCCAGAGCACGTAGCTGAACGGCATTTGTGACCACGGTGTTGAGGTCGAGGAGAGTGCGCTCGGCGGGAACCTGTCGAGCAAAGCTCAAGAGATTGCCGACAAGAGCTTTGGTGCGGCGAGCCTGATCGCGGATTTTGGCCGAAATAGCCCTGGTTTTTTCCGGCAGCGAAGCATCGTCCGCGAGTAGATCGGAATAACCGAGGATCGCGGTAAGCGGATTATTGATTTCATGCGCAGCGCCAGCGGCGAGTTGACCAAGAGATACGAGCTTTTCAGTTTGCACGAGCTGCGCCTGGAGCCGCTGCAGGTTTTCAACGGATAGCTCTGCGCGGGCCAGAAGCCGGGCGCGATCGCGATCCGCCATGTGCTGGCGTAGAAAGACGAGAAAGCCCAGAGGAACGGCTGCGAGCAAGATGGTCATGAGTCGGAATTCGCGTACCGCTGGAGAATCGTGGGCAAATTTAATGGTGTAAACAGCGAAAACCGGCAGCGAGACTACGGCAGCCATGGCCAGCCGAGAAGCAACGATGCTTTCGCCCTTTTCCCGGTCCGATCCTTCGGCCGAAGCGGACTCCGATGAATCATCCAGTGCGGTGCCATTCTTATATGCGATCAGTCCCGCGGCCCCGAACCACAGGAACGAAGCGATCAGAGGTAGATCGTACAGACTCCCCGTGTGATAGACCTTGAGGTCGATCGCCACGTTGATCATCAGCGAGGAGAGCATGTGCAGCGACTGGCTACCGAAAAGATTCGCATAGACGTTGCGCCACGCGCCGCGGCTGCTCAGCCACAGCAGGCCGAGGCCAACCACAATGACCATGCTCTGAATCGTGTTGATCCAATCAAACGTGAAATTGTAGGGGCCAAGAGAAGGTTCGGCGTACATCCACGGCAGCACCACGAAAGCGTAGAGAAAGACCCACCAAGCGAGCAAAAGCACAAAGTCGATATATCCAAAACGAAGCCGGATCTCACTTCGCTTCAAATGTGGGCGAAGGGCGAGCGCGGCCATCAGCGGGATACCGCACAAGAAGAAAATGATGTCTCCGGGATACATATCGGGGAGCGGCCGATGAAGATAGACTTCGTAATATGTCCATTGAAACTGGCCGATCATCCACAAGGTGCAGGACAACGCCGCGAGCATCCAGAACATATTGCGGCGCCAGTGCGGCGTGCCGGCGTTGAGCAGGAGCCCAGCGTTGGCAAGGAGCGGGACGAGGCACTGCGCAATGTTGCCGAACGTACTAAGCGACTGGCCGGCAGGGAGGGTCAGCGAGGCGACGGCGTAAATCCCCAAGAACAGGAAGAACACCCCGGCAATCCAGACATAGGTGCGGGAAGAGGCCATGGCTGTACCCTTGATTTTACGGTCCCCCATGGCGCAAAGAAGTAAGGTTATGCGGGCAAATGGCCAAAGGATTAATGCAGAATGCGTGCCGGTTCGGATCGAGGGGATTCAGGCACCGTATTCCGGGTTGTCGCGCATTGCGACAAAATCCCAAGCAAGGTTTTTTAGCTAGAGGTTATTTTTTTACGGCTTCGTCCGAGGCGATTTTGCCGTCGCGGATGAAGATGATGCGGTGCGCGTGCTGCGCAATGTCATTTTCGTGGGTGACGAGAATAATGGTGTTGCCTTCGCTGTGCAAGTTGGCGAAAAGCGCCATGATCTCTTCGCCGGTGCGCGAATCGAGATTCCCAGTTGGTTCATCCGCAAGAACAATCGACGGCGAATTTACCAGAGCCCGGGCAATGGCCACGCGCTGGCGCTGTCCCCCGGAGAGCTCATTGGGCTTGTGATGCATTCGCTCCGTCAAATCCACACGTCCCAGAACCTGTTTCGCTTTCTCCAAACGTTCTTCGGCAGGCGTGCCGTTATAGATCAAGGGGAGTTCGACATTGTGGAGTGCCGTTGCGCGAGGTAATAGGTTAAAAGTTTGGAAGACGAAACCAATTTCCTTGTTGCGAATATAGGCAAGCTCGTCGTCGTCTAGTTCACTGACCAGGCGTCCCGCAAGCCAGTATTTACCGGAACTTGGGGAATCGAGGCAGCCAATCAGGTTCATGAGAGTGGATTTCCCGGAGCCCGACGGGCCCATGATGGCAACGTATTCGCCTTTGTGGATTTCCAGATCCACGCCGCAAAGAGCGTGCACCTGCTCAGAGCCCATCTCGTACACTTTAGCCAGTTCGCTGGTCTTAATAACCAGGCCGCTCGATACCAGATCTTCGCGATACGATTCGGTCTCTATTGTCACCACGGCCATTTGTGTATTCTCCTCACTTACTTACCAAATTAGCTTTGCTGGTCGTCCGTCTTCTTGGGCGCGGAGTTATCGACTTTGATCGGAGCTTCGGGCTTCAAGGTGCGCAAAGCTTTGTAACTGCCCACTACGATCTCGTCGCCCGGCTGCAAACCATCGGTTATTTCAATGTCCGTGATTCCGCTAATGCCCGTTTTCACGGGCTTGAAAAACGCCTTTTTCCCGTTGATCACGAAGACGCCCTGGATTTCTTCTTTCTTCGGATCGCCGCTGGAAGACGGCAGGGGAGCGGCCAGAGCGCTTCCGCTGCTGCCGCCGCTGGGGTTTTTCTTGGCATCGTCCAAATCCTTGCGCGTACGCACTGCCAGCGCCTGAATAGGAATTGCAATGACGCTTTTCTTTTCCGCGGTCTTAATTTTGGCGGTGGTGGAAAGTCCGGGGCGGAGATTCGTCGGCGGACTGTCCAAGGTCACTACAACCTTAAAATCTTTGGCTTCCTGGGTGCTGGTTGTGGACTGCGTGGTGGCCAGGCCTGAACTCCGCAGGACCGCTTGCGAGCCGATTTCGGTAACTTTGCCGTGGAAAATCTTTCCCGGCACGGCGTCGATGGTTACATCGGCATCCTGTCCCATCTTTACGTTCACGATATCGGTTTCATCAACTTTCACTTCGGCGGTAACGATCGACATGTCCGACAAAGTCATAAGGAAGCTGCCGTTGGAATTCTGGATTCCCGGCACCACGTACTCGCCTAAACGGACGGGCAAATAGCTAACGATGCCATTAATGGGAGAGACGTAGGTGGTCTTGCTAAGGATGTCCCGCGTACGGGTGAGAACTGCTTTGTTCTGATTGAGTTGCGCGCGTGATTGTTCCACTTGCGCCCGCAGTTGAAGAACCCGCGCTGCAGCCGAATCCACCGAAGCGGCTGCCGCGTCGTAAGAGGTCTTGCGTTGATCGAAATCCTGCTTCGGAATTAGACCATCCTTATATAAACCTTGTCCGCGCTCATAGTCGAGCTTGGCTTTTTCCAGATTCGCCTTTTGCAAAAGTAGGTCGGATTGCGCGGACTTATAGCTGGCGTCTGCCGCAAGAATTCCAGATTCTGACGAGTTCATCGCAGCGGACTGAGCCTGGACATCGGCGCTGGCTTGGACGTTCTCCTGAAGTAACAGCCGGTCACCCTTTTTGATGGGGTCGCCTTCCTTGACAAGAATGTCGGTAATGCGTCCGAAGCCCTGCGCCTGAACGTTCGTATAAGTGGTCGGCTTAATCTCGCCCGACGCCGTGACCAGGGATACCAAGCTGTCCTGCTTGGCGACTTTGGCGGTCTGAACCGTGATGACACCTTTGTTGGCCTGGTTGACGCTATAGAGGACAATGCCGGCGCCTACCGCTACCACAGCAGCCCCGATGGCCGCTTTTTGCCACATCTTCATGACTTTGTTTCCTTTTCATGTCTCTCGGAACTGTAGCGCCCACAAACTTCGACGACCGTCTTAGCGGAGACATGTTGTTAATGCGGAATTTCCCCGTTTCTACCTATTGATACGCCCTTCAGGGGCTAAATGTTTCGCACGAGAGGCCCCGCAGCCGGGCCGACAATAACCGGCACAAAACCTGAGGTTCCGAGGTCGCGGTTGGGAAATCGGGCGCGGGGCACATCACTCGCCGCCTAGCTTCTCATTTTAGAAACAATTTCCGGGAAAAGATACCGCTACAGTCGAACGAACCACGTCGGAGCTAACCCTTATCATTGGACGCACGCAGATGGTCAGGCGTCGTTCGAAAAAGCGTGGAAGTATTGTAGCAGAAGCAGCTAACACGAGACATTTTATGTCCGCTTTCGCGGTATGCCTTCGAGCTAGGCGCGCCTTTGCCTGCCGCAACCGCCGGAAGGTGGCAGAGTGGCTGACTTTGGCGTTTGCTAATTTTACCAACCCTGTCCTTGCTGGCTGGT
>WNFR01002967.1_pt1 | contig 17600 bp, 11 predicted proteins | sample 5400221 | NCBI WGS metagenome assembly WNFR01 (sample SAMN13153357, study PRJNA577476) | soil metagenome | isolation source: 40 cm soil under Madrone tree | place: USA:California | collected 2016-06-14
GGCAAGTCGTTCGCTTTCAGGAACACGGTGAAGTGGGAACTTGAGCGGCGCTTCCCGTTGCGGTAAACAGCGTCGAAATCCGCTTTGCGCACGATGCGCGCGCCCCGCGGATATTCCTGCCCCTTTTTACTCGGGCGTAAGGCGATGGCGTCCCTTCTTGCGGCGTGCCGCCAGAACTCTCCGGCCGCCTGCGGTCTTCATGCGCGAACGAAACCCGTGCGTCTTGGCCCGGCGTCTCTTGCGCGGTTGATATGTGCGCTTTGGCAAAACAATCCCCCTTCATTCATGCGCGCCCGCTGCGCACATCGCCATTCACGGCGACGCCTCGCTCAGCAAACACACACGGGCCGCCTCAGCGGCCCACTCCGAATCATCAAGTGTACTTGCCCTTCGCCAGAAGGGTCAAGAATCCGGAGGGTTAGCTTATAGAGAGGGGAAAAGTGATACACCGGCAAAATAGCGATTCGCACGGTAGAGCCGCAATTCATCCTAGCTAGACGGATGCGAATTTACTTATTTGGAACTCGATCACGACGGTTGAGTCGATCCGGCGTTAAGCAGCGCGATTGTAATACTTGTGATATTAGGATAGTGCTTGTTTTTAGTCTGAGTCGTCGCCAATTGTGTCCGGCTCACCAAGGACGGCAGCATGAACGTCCCTATACCTTGGAATCTATCGACGGATTTGATCCCCTGGCGGCGGACGACACGACGACCGCAACCTCGATGAGGTCCGTTTTGTTACGCATTTCTCTGAGAAGAAACTAGGCAGGCGATGACTATCGCTAGCGCTGTGCGTTGAGCCTTACGCCATGACTTGTAATATCAGGCGCTTCCGTCGACGCGGGAAATTCTTTATCCGGAGGCGGGTCCCCAGCGATTGCAGGAATTTGCTGGGCGGATGAGACCGCCGCGGTCGCGAACAGAGTAAAAGTCGCGGTGAGTCGAAGCCATGCCCGGATTTGCATGGTGCAATTTGACATATCCAGGCAAGATCTGTACAGCTCGCGGAGGTCAACGGATGTGCGCGCTTACCAGACAACTGCTCTTCAGATGCTTGGTGCCGCGCCGGAGCCGGAGTGATGCGACGGGCAGGGCGCACGCCTGTGTATAATCTGCGAAGTTCTCGATGAAGAAGGAAATTCCTAATTGGACAAAGTAGGTGTTCCTGCTTCGCATTTCTAGCTTGGCGGCCGGAGGACCAACGATGCACAAACTCCCTATGAGCATTCATCCGAATCGTTCGGCGTACACGGCTTATCTATTCTTAGCGTGTGGGATTCTGCTGTTGGCTCTGACTCTTTCCGCGCAAGCACCCAACTCTGGCCCCAAACCTGGCGTAGCGCGGCAGCTTTCTGACGTAAAATTTCCGCCGGGTGACGGCCCCGACTGTCTTCAATTCTTCCTGGAAACCGGCGATCTAAAAACGGGGCCTTCCACCGCCATCATGAAGGCAGCCCCCAAGTGCGTCATCCCTCCGCATTACCACACGGCGGAAGAGCAGTTGATCATCGTGAAAGGAGACGTATCCACCGGAATGCAGGGCATGCAAGATACCATTCTCGGCCCAGGCGGCTTCGCCATGATGCCCAGCAAACAGCCTCACTGGTTCACCTGCACCGCCAAAGAAGAATGTCTAATGTTCGTAACCTTCGACCGCGCCTACGACATCGTCTGGCTCAAACCCAACAAGTAGTTGCACCGGACGAGTGGAAGTGACCTCCAAGTAGCCGACATCCCGAGATCGCCCCGTACCGAACCGATGGCGATAACATTGTGTAAAAAGGAACGGGTTTTAGACTCTCCTGGAGAATAAATAAGAAGAAAACATAGTAGGTACGATTAATTTCAATTTAAAAAGCAAATACGACCGACCGGCATCTATGAATTAATTGCGCGGCCATACATCTGGGTGCCCTTCAGTGCTGCAATTTAACTGGTACAGGGCTGAGACCAAATAGATCTGCACCCTCGATGAATATCCACTCCCTGAACGGAGCGGTTTTACGGCCAAGAGGGATAATCAAAACTATTGTGTCACGGGTGTATCACTTTTCCCCTCTCTGTAAGCTACCCCGTCAAGAATCCGGAGGGATAGGAGGAGCGAAACTGCCCCCAGTTGTTTATGCTACACGTTCCCCTGACCCCAGCCAGGAAGTGAAGCAAACCGTCAGCTACGAACTTTGCTAGAAGTGCTTTCTCTGTATTTTATAGAGACGCTCGGCCTTCGCTGGGATTTCCTCACCTAGCTTTCTCTCTATTACACCATCGCACGACTTCGATGCCGACCTAAACCATTGCCGCGCCAAATACTACGCACGCGCAGCCTCCCCGACTTCCTGTGCCGAACTCTTCCATCGGAACTCAAACGGTGGCACACTGGAAAACAGCGGGTGTTTCGTTCCCGCTCTCTGAAGTTGCCTCGTCGTTACTCGGCCGATGAAGAGGTATAGCACCGCAGGAGTGCCCCCAATGGCCGGAGGAAAACTGCGCCATCACTTTGGCGACTATCTTGTTCAAGCTGAAGTTATTGTCTATTCCGTTCTTGCCATATTGCTTTTCCTGGCGGCCCTGGCCACAATCCTGAACTCCGCCAAAATGCTCTGGGAAGGGCTGCGTCATTGGACCATCTCTGCCCAAACCTTACAGGTCCTCGATCAGTTGCTGATCGTATTGATGCTGGTCGAGATTCTCCACACTGTACGCATTTCCATCCGCTCGCACACCCTCATCACCGAACCGTTTCTTGTCGTCGGCCTGATCGCCTCCATACGGCGCATTCTTGTGATCACCCTCGAAGCTTCTACCCTCACCAAGGAAGGAACGTGGTCAGTCGAAAGAGCCAGCCTGTTCCGCGCCAGCATGATTGAGCTTGGCTTGCTCGGCTTGCTCGTCCTCATCCTGGTATTTTCCATCACGCTCTTACGGCGAAATGCTTTCCTGGAAAAAGAAGAAGAAGTCGGAGCCGGAGCGTAACAGTCCGCACCTCCGCCTCTAAAGTGCCTGTGAATCGCTTATTGTAAGTAGCCCGCTTATGGAAGGAATCTGTCCGCATCCTTGTGCATCGCATCGGCAAGCATTCTCCGCGACACCCGCTGACGACAACAGAATCAAAGCAGCCGCAGCCGCCGCAACAAATCATCGTATCGAGCATCGCCGTGCAACTTCGTCCACTGCGGATCAACCTTCAAGTTCAGAATATACAGGTCGTGTTCCTCAAACGCGCGCTCCAGTAATGGGAACACATGTTCTTTGTCGCCCAGCCTGGTATAGATCGCGGCAAGCTCCAGCTCAGGTGTGGAGGATCGCCCCCCGCTGCCGTCGGGATGGCGCAATCGCTGACGCAACATTTCCTTCCAGTAGCCGCGTTCTCCGTCCGCTTGCCACGCCAGGCGACGCTCACGTATGTGGGAATGGCCTGCGCCAATTTGCGAAGCAAAGGCTTCCGCTTGAAGCAGCGCTTCACCAATGTCTCCTGCTTGCTCTTCTGACAAGATCAGGTATGTCCGCGCGACGAGGAAATTGGGATCCGAAGCCAGGATCTTCTTGTACTGATCGATGGAATCCTGGTTTCTGCCCGCAAAGTAATGGGCTCTCCCGATAAAAGTGGCAATTATTGGCGAGAGTGGATCCAGCATCTGCGCCTGCTCCATTTCCTGCAGTGCTTCGGCGTGTCTACCCATAGACATCAAAAACGTCGCATAGTAATGGTGCCCCGTCGAATAGCTCGGCCTTAGCTCGAGTGCTCGCCGGTACTCCCGTTCGGCTGTTTCCCAATCATGGTCATGCGTGGCGGTGATCTGTGCGATCGACGTGTGCGCTTCGGCCAGCGAATCATCCAACTGCAGCGCCTTCTGGGCTGCCACCCGCGCCTTCGCAATTGCCTCGGGCGGAGACATGTTTCCGGAAACTGCCAGCACGAAGTAAGAATCCGCAAGGCCAGCATACGCCAGCGCATTCGAGGGATCCTGAACCAGCGATTGCTGGAAGTACGTCACGCTGCGCCGCAAGTTTTCCGGCGACCGCTGATTCCAGTAGTAGCGTGCCAGAAGATAGGTCTGCCAGGCCTCGACGTTTTCCGTGTACCTCTTTGTGAGCATCTTCGCTTGCTGCGTGCTCAGGCGGACCTCCAGCTTGTTTGCGATTTCACGCGCGATTTCCTCCTGCACGCTCAAAACATCCGAGACTTTTCGGTCGTATTGCTCACCCCAGATGTGCGTGCCATCCGTAGTGTCGATCAACTCGGCCAGCACGACCATCCGCGGCCCTCGAAAATCAATTTTGCCCATCATTACGCTTTGCACGCCCAGGTCTTGGCCTACCTGCTTGGGATCAACTCGCCGCCCTTGATAGCGCAGAACGGAGCGCAACGAAATTACTTTCAAGTCGCTCAATCGGGACAGGTGATCAATCGCACTCTCCGTGATCCCGTCCGCCAAAGATTCGGTCTCCGGATTCGCTGCTGCCACTTCAAAGGGGAGAACTGCTACCGAATTAATTGATTTGCCCAGCGGGCGAGAGCGAGTCCTAATGCCCGCGAGATACATTCCAGTAACTACGAGGGCTGCTGCGCCGATGCAGGCAAACGCCACGAGCAATCTTCTCCGAGGTATTGCCGTTGGCAGGTTATCCGCAATGCTTGCACTCGACGAAGTTTTCTTCTGCGCTGCCAACGGACCGATCTGCTCGTCGATCTTCGCGATAAATCGATAGCCGCGCCGTCCCACTGTTTCGATATACTTCGGAGAGTCCGCCGAGTCATTCAGCGCCCCACGAAGCCGCGCAACCGCGCTGTTTAGGCCGTGATCGAAACCCACGAAGGTATCAGTCGGCCAAAGCTTTTGCCGAAGCTCTTCCCGAGACACCGCCTCCCCTCGCCTCTCCAGCAACAGCGCCAAAACTTGGAATGGCTGCTCCTGTAGCCTGATTCTTCGGTCCTCTTTGCGCAGCTCTCCCGCGCCCAGATCCACCGCAAATCTTGCAAAGCGAATGGTTGAATTTGACAAGCCTGGTCGTGCCATACAGAGGTACTGCCGTGGGCAAAGTCTACCACCTCTTCCTGGGTGCGCGTATGTGAATGTAACAACTCGCCAGTTCGCACAAGAGCGCCGCTTAAGCCTCGATTCTCGAGTCGATTAGCTCGTTATCAACTCGTGTTTGAATCGTGCGCGCCGGAGCATTGCTCCTCTTTCAGTTTTCTCGCACAGTCCGCAACACAACTGGAGTGGATCGGCAGTCTGACCGCCTTAAACTCTTTTCATCTCAGCAAGCCACATCGTCAGTTTCGAGAGGAGAATGAAGGTGAGGATAATACGAAACATAGGCGTCGCACTCGCTGCGGCGGGTATCTTGACGGTGGGAAGTCAGTTCCGGGGTGTTCCGGCCGGACTTGTGCCTGTTGTGCAGGCGGCGCAGACCGGCTGTTCGGACAACTCACTCCGAGGGAACTATGGGTTTCAGATCAGAGGGACCATCGTCGGTTTTGGACCCATCGTCGGAGTTGCCCTACTTACCTTCGACGGTGGAGGCAACTTTACGCAGACGGATAATGTCAGCGTTAATGGCTTTCCCCCGCTTGTGAATCGGCCTGGAAGCGGCACCTACAGCGTCAACGCAGATTGCACTGGAACCCAGACTCTCAACTCCGGCGGTACAGTGGTGCATACAACATTCGTGATCGCAGCGAGCGGGAACGAAGTCTTCGACGAGGTCACGGATCCTAATTTGGTTATCACAGGAATTGGAAAACGAGTGGCGTCGCCGGACGACAACGAAGATGACGACTTTTCTCCGCTCGCGTGTTCTTTCCGAACCATCAAGGGATCTTACGGAATCTCAACAACAGGCTCGATTCTGGCCGCCGGACCAGTTGGATTGGTCGCCGACGTCGGAAAGATCGCGTTTGATGGCAACGGCGGGGCGTCGCAGACCACCACGGTCAGCCTCAATGGCTTGATTCTTCCGAACAGAACGAGCGTCGCCGGCACCTACACCGTAAACCCAGATTGCACCGGCGAACTATCCATAACGCTGCCTACGCCTACCGGCACGACTCTTTCGACTTCGCGCTTTGTCGTCGTCGAGGATGGAAACCAGCTGTTGCTCGTCAACACAGGATTCGGCAGGGCTCTCGCAGGGGTTGCTACCAAGCAGCATACGAGAAGCCGGTAAGCGTACGACCCAGATCAAGAGATAGCTGCCCACCACGGACTGCAGTGGTGGTCACGCACTTCGCGCCCCGACCCGAAGCCCTAACCCACAGTTTTTTCAGGCGGTCTTCTTCTTGAATTCGTCAAATGAGGAGAGAAATCGGTCAACGTCTTTGTGCAGCACAAAATACGGCGTCGAAATGCGCAGCTTCGACGGCTCCCCGCCGCGAATACGAATTTTCTTCTCCTTCCACAGCCAGTTTTCCAGTTCCATCCGCTTCACCGGGGGCACGTTCACGGTTGTAATCGCGCATCGCAGCGCGGCATCCGGCGATGTCCAAGAAGTCGCTCCGCGCTTCACCATCTCTCCCAAAACATAGTCCGCCATCTGTCGCTGCCGTTTCTCGATGCGCTCCATCCCAATCTGATTCGCAAACTCAATCGCGGCACGCAACCCGCACAGCGCCGGCACATTGGAACTTCCGATCCGCTGAAATCTTTCCGCCCGCAACTTGGTGTCGTCCCAGCCTTCGGTCGCAATCGTGTTCCACAATCGATCGATCACTTCGTCCCGCACGTACAAAAATCCCGTTCCCTTCGTCGCTTGCAGCCATTTGTGCGGGCTTGCCGAATACATGTCGCAGCCCAGCTCATGTACATTCAATTTCATCATGCCCGGCACGTGCGCTCCGTCCACGGCGGACAAAATTCCTTTCGAACGCGCCAGCGCGCAAAGTTCTTTCGCCGGCAGCACCACGCCGGTAACCGTCGTAATGTGGCTGAAGAAAATCAATCGCGTGCGTGGCGTGATCGCTTCGCTGAAAAGATTCAACACCGTCGCCGAATCCGGCACCGGTTTCGGAAGGGCAATTTTCTTAATCACGATCCCGTAGCGTTTGGCGCGCAGATCCCACGGATGCTCGCCGCCCGGATGCTCTTGATCGGAGATCAATACTTCATCGCCGGCTTTCAAGTCCACTCCGTTTGCAATATAACTGTTGGCTTCCGTCGCGTTGCGCAACAGCGCGATCTCATCGCGTTTCGATCCCACAAACGCCGCCAGCGGATCGCGAAACTCATTCCACGCCGCGTAGCCCCAGATCGGATAATCCTCCGGGTCGTTCTGTGCCATGCGCTCTGCATCGCGATAACAATCCACAATCGCCTTCAACACCGGCATCGGCGACGACCCCACCGTCCCGTTGTTCAAATAAACTTCATCTTCCGGAATCAAAAACTGTTTCCGCACCGCTGTCCAGTAGGCTTCCTCATCCTTCGAATACAACGCCGCATCCGGCAGCGGCGGTTGCGACTGACGTATGTCCTCATCGATGTTGCAAATGGGTAAAGCGGCCGCTGCAGCGGCCGTACCTAAAGTAGAAAGAAATCCACGGCGATCCGGCATAAGCTTGTCTCCACAGGTCGTAAACAGCGCGTCGCTGCGCGGATTCTATGCGTTTCCCTTCCCCGTAACAACCGCTTCGTCGCGCAAGGTTGCTGCAGTGCTGTCAGGCAGTTTCTCTCCACACCACAACCAACACATCCGAACCATCAAAATTGATCCCAAACTCAAAATTTGCTGCGGCGTGCACTCATGCAATCCCCTCCTCGCTCAATCCTTCAGCCTCTCCCGCTTGCACCGCATCGTCACTGGCACTATCGTACGAGGGCCGTTCCAAGGAGACAGTTGATGATCCGCCGTGCACTCTATTTTTCCCTGGCCGCAATTCTTCTATATCCGGCCTCCGTACTCGCGCAAGAAAAGAAAACCTCCAGGCAAGTCGTCGAAAACCGCCTCAAACAGGTCGAAAAGAACCGAGTCTCGCCGGCCATCGAGCAAGCCATCCACGCACTCAACACCGCCAGCGGCTTCGCGCAAGCTGCCATCTCTCCCGACGGTAAAAAAGTCGCCTGGGTTGAAAATCTTCGTGATAAAAACGGCGCGGAGTCCGGTGATTCCGCTATTTTCGCTACCACCATCGACAGCCAAACTCCCGCCCGCAAAATCACCGCCGCCAGCGCGCCACGCGCCGAATCTGACATCGCCTGGGCACCGGACAGCCGCCGCATCGCATTTATTTCTGACGCGCTCAAACCCGGTCAATCGCAGTTGTATCTCGAAGGCGCGTCCGGCCAGCCCGCAAAGCGCTTAACCGACATCAAAGGCACTCTCGCTTCGCCAAAATTTTCTCCCGACGGCAAAACCATCGCGGTGCTCTTCACAAAAAACGCGCCCCGCGCTGCCGGCCCTCTCGTAGCGGAAGTTGCCGAAACCGGCGAAATCAAGGACGCCTTTTTCGAACAGCGTCTCGCGGTAATCGACACCGCCAGCGGCAAATTGCGCCAGGTCTCTCCCGCCGATACCTACGTTTATCAATATGATTGGGCGCCCGACGGATTGAATTTCGTCGTCAGCTCGGCTCTTGGCAACGGCGATAACAACTGGTGGATCGCCGAACTCTCCATCCTCGATGCCACCTCGGGCCTTATGAAACCGCTCTATAAGCCGTCTCTGCAAGTTTCCTATCCTGCGTGGTCGCCTGACGGAAAATCCATCGCCTTCATCGAAGGCCTGATGAGCGACGAAGACTCCGTCGGCGGCGACATCTTTTTAGTTCCCGCAACCGGCGGCAAACCGCAAAATCTCACGCCCGACCGCAAGACTTCCGCAAGCTGGCTCACCTGGACCCACGACGGCAAAATCGTGGCCGGCGAATTCGCGCAAGGCGAGTCTGCCATCATTTCTCTCGATCCCGCATCTGCAAAAATCGCTTCACTTTATTCCGCAGCCGATCACGTCACACTCGGCACTTGGGGTCCTTCTGCTTCCGTTTCCAGCGATGGGAAAATTTCCGCCGCCATCCGTAGCTCTTTTTCCGCTCCGCCTGAAGTTTGGGCCGGCGTCAATGGTCAATGGAAGCAGGTCACGCAGCGCAACAAAGGCATTACCGCCGCTTGGGGCGAAGCAAAAAGTATTCGCTGGAAATCCGATTCTTACGATGTGCAAGGCTGGCTCATCTATCCCGCGAACTTCGATCCCGCAAAAAAATATCCGCTGATTGTGGAAGTCCATGGCGGTCCCAGCGCGGCAGTTCTATCCAGTTGGCCCGGCAGCGGTGACTTCGGCATGGCCCTCGCCGCATCCGGTTATTTTGTGCTGCAACCAAATCCGCGCGGCAGCTTCGGCAATGGCGAAGCCTTCACGCGCGCCAACGTAAAAGACTTCGGCTACGGCGATCTGCGCGACGTTCTTTCCGGCGTTGACGAAGCCATTAAAATCGCGCCAATCGATTCGAATCGTCTCGGAATCACCGGTTGGAGTTACGGCGGCTACATGACGATGTGGGCCGTCACGCAAACCAATCGTTTCAAAGCCGCCATGGCCGGAGCAGGCATCGCCAATTACCAGAGCTACTACGGCGAAAATAAAATTGATCAGTGGATGATTCCATTCTTCGGAAAATCCGTTTACGACGATCCCGAGGTCTACGCAAAAAGCTCGCCCATCACCTTCATAAAAAAAGTCAAAACGCCCACGCTGGTTATCGTCGGCGATAGCGACGGAGAGTGCCCCACTCCGCAATCCTACGAATTCTGGCACTCCCTCAAAACCCTCGGCGTAGAAACGCAATTAGTCGTTTACGAACACGAAGGCCACATGTTCATAAAGCCCGAGCATCGCCGCGACCGCATCCGCCGCACCGTAGCCTGGTTCGACGCCCACCTCCAGCAACCATAGACGTTTGGAGTCGGCAGGCCAGCTGCCGCCTTTCACGCCTAGCGCCCAACCGAGTCTTCTGATCTGAGCAGTACTTCCCCCAAGGAACCGTTCGACAGTTTCGTGCGTCTATTCCTACAATCGCGTGTTGGGCCATCCTACAATCAAAAGGCCTATGCGTCCCTACTTCGCCCAGGTCCTCGCCGTTGTTTTCATCGCTCTTGTTGCCTCGACCGCAACGTCTGTCGCGCTTTCCGCGCAAGAGCTCCGCGGCTCGCTCCTCGTCGATGTGGTGGACTCCTCCGGCGCCGCCATTCCCGCGGTGCAAGTTACGCTCGCAGCAGAAAAGCTGGCCACGCATCGCGAACAAATCACCGACGCCCGCGGCGAAGCTCACTTTGCAGCTCTCTCGCCTGCCACTTATTCCGTTGCAGTCGCCGCAAAAGGTTTTGCCCCGCAAACGCAGCGCATCGTTGTCTCCATCAGCGCTCAGCCAGCAGTGCGCTTCGTCCTCGCTCCCGAAGCTCTCCGCCAGTCGGTCGAAGTCCGCGATCACGGCCCATCACTCGCCGGCAATCCGCTCGACACCGCCAGCAGCGCCATACAAACCGTCATCGTCTCTGATGACCTCGACGAAATCCCGCTCTCCGCGCGCAGCTTCGCCAACATCGCCCTCATGGCTCCCTTCACCGCTCCCGTCGAGCCTTCCGATCCCACCAAAGCCCGCACCACCGCCGTATCTTTCGGCGGCAGCTCCGGCCTCAACATCGATTTTTCCGTCGACGGCGGCGACAACAATGACGACTTCATCGGCGGCTTCTTGCAGAATTATTCTCCCGAAGCCATGCAGGAATTCGTCGTACGTTCCGCGCAATTCGGCGCGGAAACTTCGCGCACCAACGGCGGCAGCATCATACTTTCCACGCGCCGCGGTTCGAACGACTGGCACGGCAGCGCTTCCTACTACTATCGCGGCCAGGATTTGAACGCCCGCAACCCGCTCGACAATCCCGAGCCCGATCCCAAACAGCCTTTCTCCCGCCAGAACGGCGTCGCCACTTTCGGCGGCCCGCTGTGCCGCGACAAACTCTGGTTCTTTTCTTCCTACGAATACATTGACGAAAACGCCAGCGTCACCTACAGCGCCAACTCCCAATCACAATTCAACGCGCTGGCGCAGCTAGCCTCCGACGGCCTGATCCCCGGTATCGTCTCCATCGCCGTCCCTACAAATGCTCCCGTTCCCTTTCGCGACTCTCTCTTCGACGTCCGCCTCGACTGGGCGCAATCCGCAAATTCACAGTGGTTCCTCCGCGCCTCGCTCGATCGCAATCACACCCAAAACGATCTGGTGCAGCAAGCCGCTCTTCCGTCCACCGGCTCCTCCACCACTTCGAACTACTACAACATCCTGCTCGGCCAGCAATATCGCTTCTCTGCAAACTGGCAAGGCGCGTTGACTCTTGAAGCCAGCAATTTCCATCACACCAAAACGCGTAACTCCGATCTCGGCTTGTCCCTGGCGTTTCCATTCAGCGCGAATTTTCATACCACCTCCGGATTCGAAACTTTCGGCGACAATCAATTCGCCACCGTGGTCTCTGCATTCCCCATCGAACGCGACCAGCAAAAATATCAATTCCGCTATGACGCTTTTCGCAGCTCCGGCCGCCACGCCATTCGCTTCGGCGTCAATCTCATCCACGAACCGGTTCTCCGCGGAGCGCTCGCCGCCATCGCCGAACATCTCGTCCAGTTCACCGAAGATCCGACCTTCTACCTCAACAATCCCGCGCAATTCACCGCCGATTTCAACTGCACTCCCGCTGTTCTTTCCGACAGCACCTGCACCGACACTCCCGCCGGTGACGGCACCTTCGCGCAATCCCTTCGCCGACTCGGCTTCTACGCCGAAGACAGTTGGCGCGTCGCGCCGTCCTTCACCATTAATGCCGGACTTCGCTACGACACCACCTTCGGCCTCTTCACCGCCTCCGGCCGCGACCAATCGCAAAATCCCGCGTTCTCCACACTACAATCCCTCGATGTCGCGCTCGTCAACGGCATTCCCCACGACTACCGCAAAGCCTTTGCGCCGCGCCTAGGCCTCGCCTACGCTCCCGGCACATCGCAACACACAGTTTTTCGCGGCGGCGCCGGCCTCTATTACAACGACCTCGCGCAAAACGGCTGGGTTGACGCCTTCACTGCCGTCAATCAGCCCATCACGCCATGCATCACCTACGATCCGGCAAATCCCGCCTGCCTCCGCAGCGGAGCAAGCGGCGGCCAGGGCGCTCTCATCGATCCCAATTACCATACGCCTTACGCTCTGCAGGCCAGCGCGGCCTTCGAACACGACTTCACCAGCGGTTGGGCAAAAGACTGGCGCCTCACCGCAACTTACGAACACCAGCAAGGTGTCCATCAATACCGCCGCTACGAATTTATTTCGGGATTTTCTCTGCCGGCTGACTCGCCAAATATCTCGCTCTTCCGCGCCGACAATCGTTCCAGCTACAACGGACTCGCACTTCAGCTCCAGCACCGCTTTTCAAATCGCTTCGAACTCACTGCCAACTATGTGCTCTCCAGCGCCACCACCTGGGGCGCCGTAGTTGGCGAACTCTTCGACTACGTCAACGGAGTTTCGAACCCCCTGAACGCTTTCGGCCCCGGCGATCACGGCCCATCTGGCGAAGACGTTCGTCACCGCTTCGTTCTGATCGGCACGCTGCAACTGCCGCGTGGCTTCGAAGTCTCCACCCTCTCGCAATTCGAAAGCGCCCGCCCCTTCACCATCGCCACTCCCGCCGACATTTTGAACGACGGCTTCTCCGGCAACGACCGCGCCGTAGTTAACGGCCTGCAAACCACCCTCGACCAATTCCGCGGCGCGCCCTTCTACCAAGTAGATCTTCGCGTCAGCCGCAATGTCAATCTAGGCGAACGAATCCAGCTTCGCCCCTTCGCCGAGTTTTTCAATCTCTTCAACCGCCAAAATCCCGGCAACAATTACGTCGGTGACATTTCCGCTCTTCCCACTCCCATCAACGATCTCCGCAACGCCACCGCCTTCTGCCTCAACCCCGCCTGCACGCAAACCGCGCCCATCACCAGTGTCAAACAACTCCGCGTACCCGCCGGCGCTCTCGGCGACTTCTTCGGCCCCGGCACCACGGTAGGCATCCCTTTCGCCGCGCAACTCGGCGTAAAACTTACGTTCTAAGTAGTTCCCCCGCTCCCGCCCGTTCTTCTCTTGTGCCGTCTCTTTGCGTAGCGCCGCGCTTTTTAGCCCGGCTGGCTTCGCTCTCGCTCTCTGGCTCCATGGCGCGCATGCAGTCGATGCGATTTCACGTGCTAGGCTCTTCCATGCTCATCAGACCAAAAATCATCCTCCACTTCGAAGGCGCCGCAATCCTCGTGTTAAGCGTTTTTTTCTATCACCAAGTCCACGCCAGTTGGCTGCTCTTCGCAATCCTGTTCCTCGCGCCAGACCTCTTCATGCTCGGCTATCTCGCCAACGTCCGCATCGGCTCAGCTGTCTATAACTTTGCCCACACTTACCTCACGCCCGCGATCCTGCTCGCCGCAGCCTTCTTCGCAGCCAAGCCACAACTCTTTCCCATCGCCCTGATCTGGACCGCTCACATCGGCTTCGACCGCCTCCTCGGCTTCGGCCTAAAATATCCCACGCACTTCAAAGACACGCATCTCCAACACCTATAGCTTTCCCAAAATCCGCGGCAACGTTGGCGATTCTCGCTGCGCTCAGCGCACCGGCTCACAAGAAAGTACCGGCTTGATATCGACTACCGGCGTCCCGTCGATCACTTCTATCGGACCAATCCGCAACCGTTTCTCGCCAACCTTTCGCACCGTCACCCGATGAAGACCTAGCGGATTTGGCCTGTCCGGCGATCGCGTCGCAAATACTCCGGTCAATGCGCAGTTTGGGTCAGAACGCGGATGGACTTGTAGAACGTCGCGCCGCCCCTGGTGCAACCAGGTCACAACAAAAAGTTCGTCTCCTTTGGAGATTCCCTCAAAGCCTCGTGCCGCGGAAGAATTCACTTCGAGCCACACGTCCGGTGCTCCTTCCGAACCCTGTTTCGGCGCTCCTTTTCGATTCTTGATCGGCGATCGAATCGTCCCGATCGGACGCAGCTTCAGCCGTTCGCCTCGCGCCGCCGATTTTCTCCCGCGGCTCCGTCCTTTGCTCCCGTTCGCCATGCTCACTTACTCCACGCTTCAGCCAAGCCCTCCCATCAGCCTTCCAACAGTTTCAGGTCCGACTGCAGCAGCCGTTCCGGATCGGCTAACAGATCGATCGAAACGATTCTGCCCCGCTCAATCGCGAACACTAAAATAACTCGCGGCTGTCCGCCCGCAACCCACGCCGCGCCCACCGCTCCATTGCCATAAAGCGGGACTTACCGGACCGGTCGGCTTTTGGAATGTCCCGGGCATCAAAACCGCCCTGGAGTCCCTTATTGCCGCTGGCGCTCAACTGCATCAGCAGGTCAAAGATGTCGGCGCAGGCAAGCTAATCGCACTGATAAAGGACCCGGACAGAAATGTGATTGGCCTCATCCTAGCGACCTAGTTCGTGATGGGGCGGGCGTCCCACCCCAATCTCTGACTGTGACGATTTCCTCTCACATTCACGCGGGCGCAGTGGAGGGCCACCCACGGCTCCGGCACAGCCACTTTTTTCCCTCACAACCATGGAACAACGAGGATATTTCCGGCGAGCTTCGACACTCTCGCCGATTTCTCCGCGCGACGGTGCCGCCACATTACCATTTCGCAAGGCCAACAGTTGTCACTTTCCTAGCGTGCTTTCTCGGCGCATCCTATTGTCCTATTGTTCGCCCGTTTGACCACCCATCCTCCGGCGCCTAAAATGAAAGGGTTTCAGGGCTTGCATTCACCGAGAACTTTTTCCCATGTTTGAAAACCTCACAGAAAAACTACAACGCACATTCAAGAATCTCCGCGGCCAGGGCAAGCTCACCGAAGAGCACCTCGACGCCGCGTTAGCTGAAATCCGCGAAGCCATGCTTGAAGGTGACGTCGCTCTCCCTGTCATCGACGAGCTTCTTGCCAGTATTCGCGGCAAGGCGCTCGGCAGCGAAGTCATGCTGCAGCTTTCGCCCGACCAGCAAGTCATCAAGCTCGTTCGTGATGAACTCACCGCTCTTCTCGGCAAACACGCCAAGCCTCTTTTCGCTTCGCGCCCGCCTTCCGTCTGGATGATCGTCGGCCTGCAAGGCTCCGGCAAAACCACCACCACCGGCAAACTTGCAAAATGGCTGGCGCAACACGGCCATCGTCCAATCGTCGTTTCCACTGACATCTATCGCCCCGCCGCGCGCGAGCAACTGGCGCAGGTTGCCAAAGCCATCAGCGTAAGCCTGTGGCCCGGCGCGGGAACCGACAAGCCGCTTGAAATCGTTCGAGGCGCCATCAAGGAAGCAAAACTTTCCGCCAGCGACATCATCATCGTGGATACTGCGGGCCGTCTGCACATTGACGACGACCTAATGAACGAACTCGGCTATTTAAAAAAAGAATTGCAGCCCAGCGAAATTCTCTTCATCGCCGACGCCATGATCGGACAGGACGCGGTTCGCTCCGCCGGAGAATTTCACAAACGTCTCGGCCTCACCGGCGTCATTCTCACCAAACTCGACGGCGACGCACGCGGCGGCGCGGCGCTCTCCATCAGTAAAGTCAGCGGCGCGCCCGTAAAATTTGTCGGCCTGGGCGAAAAATATGACGCACTCGAAGGTTTTTATCCAGAGCGTATCGTCTCCCGCATTCTCGGCATGGGCGACATCCTGTCGCTCATCGAACGCGCCGAGCAGGCCGTGGACAAAAAAGCCGCACTCGATCTCGAACGCAAACTTCGCACCGAAGGATTTACGCTGGAAGATTTCCGCGATCAGTTGCGCCAAATTCGCAAAATGGGACCTCTCGATCAATTGGTGGACATGCTGCCCAAAGTCGGCCCGCTGCAAAACATTCCCAAAGACGCCAGCGTCGACGAAGGCAAACTGAAACAAGTCGAAGCCATCATCAACTCCATGACTAACCAGGAGCGGCAAGACCACAACGTGATCGACGGCAAACGCCGCAAGCGCATCGCAAAAGGCAGCGGCACCACCGTGCAGGACGTCAACCAAGTCCTAAAGCAATACATGCAAATGCGCACCATGATGAAGCAATATGGCTCCATGGCCGCCCGCGCCAAAATGAAAGGCCTGGGCAAACTCGCCGGTTTGTCCTGATCTAGGGTATCGTAGGCTACCCCGACCCGCGCTCCTTTGGACGGCTGTCTGGATTCGCGCAATTAATTGACGGGAAGGCTCAATTGGAAGGAAGAAATAACCGAGCGGCTTTGAGCGCTAGAGCGCCTGGATCGAGGTCGCTGCGGTTGCAAAGGAGAATTACTGTCACGTGGTCGCGGGTATAGCGAAGAATCGCGGATTTAAACCCCATGGTATCGCCGTAGTGCCAGATCAGGGGATGCGGATCCTGTAGATTCAGGAACCATCCGAAACCGTAAGCGCCGGCTTGGCCGCGCAGCGAATCCGGTACGTCCTCGGCGAGTCTTGCTTCGGCTCCGGGCGGCAATTTTGCCGGAGTAATTGCGGACAGAAAATCTTTTTCGCTCAGCAGAGTGTGATTGCGTAGCGCGTCATCCCATTTGGATAAATCTTCCAGGTTGGAATAAATTCCGCCGTCGCCTTGCGTCGCGGAAGTAGAACTTTGGTCGCTCTCGACGAAATGATTTTCTTTTTTGGAATGGCCGTAAGCGCGATTTGTAACCTGGTTTTTCCCTTTTTCGAAAACAACAGAGTGATTCATATTGAGCGGCGAGAAAATGCTTTCATGCACGAATTCTCCGAAGGAGCCTCCCGAAACTTTCGCTACGATCGAGCCAAGCACAACGTAGCCGGAATTGCTGTACTCCCATTTTGTTCCGGGTGCAAATTTTCCCTGGGATTGTTTTTCCAGTAGCTGCAAAACTTCCGCGTCCTGAATTTGTTTTTCCGCCGACCAGATTGGACCCCCAGTCTTTTCGGCCTCATCCATCAAATCTTCATAGTCTGGCAAGCCGGAAGTGTGATTCAGCAAATTACGAACAGTGATTGTTTTTCCGTACGCGGGAAAGTCCGGAAATATTTCCGTGAGCGTTTCGTCGTAGCGCAATTTGCGGTCGCGCACCAGAAGCATGATCGCCATCGCGGTGAATTGTTTTGTGAATGATGCCAGACGAAAATTGGTTTGCGCGTTAATGTTTGTTTTGCTGCGAAGATCGCGCACGCCGTAGCCTTTTTCAAAAACCATCTTTCCATCTTTTTTCACCAGCGCTGCGAAGCCCGGAGTATTGCAGGACGCAATTCCCGAAAATAGATTGTCCATTTGTTTCGACAGTTGCTCAGATGACATTTTCTCTTGAAGCTGCGCGCCGAAGTTCGCACGCTGGGAAGCGAAGAATATAGCAGTGACCAAGAGAGCGCAGGCAAAAATGCCTGCGCCACTGATCGACCCCGGATATTTCTCTATCGCTCCGCTGAGGATTCTCACGCGGAAGTCTTCGCGGTGTTGAGGCTGCGTGGGGCAAGCGGTAGCGCGCGGAGGCGAATGCCGGTAGCGTCGAAGATTGCGTTGCCGATTGCGGGAGCGAGTCCGACGATAGGAGTTTCGCCGGCTCCGGCTGGAGG